>OLRA01002249.1_pt1 | contig 19916 bp, 15 predicted proteins | sample 1673011 | NCBI WGS metagenome assembly OLRA01 (sample SAMEA3136746, study PRJEB25190) | human gut metagenome | reverse complement strand
AAGTGAGGTTATTTTATGCGTCTTTTTAAGCTTCATAACAGCTACGCCTTGCGTATCCTTTGTAGTTTTAGGCAAAATCGCTCCTGTGTTAACAAGAAGCATTCTGCCGCTTGAAGAGCAAATAACCAATTCCGTATCTTCTTTAATGTATATTGCCTGCGCAAGCGGTGATTTATTTGAATAAGCGTTAATAAGCTTCTTTCTGTTAGTCTTTGTAGCATAAGATGCCATATCAACCTTTGCAAGCTTACCGTTATCAAACACAAAAATCATATATCCCGTATATTCACTCACAACTGCAGTGTAAACCACCTGTTCACCCTCTGCCATTTCAAGCTTACCCGGAACATACTCACCGAGAACCGAAGCTTTTGTATCTGCAAAATCATCAACTTTTGCTTTATACACCTGGCACTGATTTGTAAAGAAAAGAAGTTCATCCTTATTTGAACATTCGATTTCAGGAAGAAGTGAATCGCCCTCTTTAATTTTTTGCTCGCCACTCATACGAAGATTAGCTGTTTTTATTTTCTTAAAATATCCGTGTTCAGTAATAAATAAAGTTACAGGATAATCGGGTATTTCAACAAGTTCTTCTTCAACGCTTTCATCAACAGAATAAAGGATTTCACTCTTTCTGCCGTTATCATATTTTTTAGTTACATCTTCAAGCTCTTTAATGATAATTTTCTTCATTTTGTTTTTACTTGAAAGAATTGATTCAAGTTCAACAATATCATTTTCAAGCTGTTCAATATCTTTAATGCGTTTTAAAATATATTCACGGTTTAAATGGCGAAGTTTTATTTCAGCCACATATTCAGCCTGTATTTCATCAATACCAAAGCCAATCATAAGATTTGGTACAACTTCTGACTCGCTTTCGGTTTCTCTCACAATTTTAATAGCTTTATCAATATCAAGTAATATTTTTGAAAGGCCTTTTAATAAATGAAGCTGATTTTTCTTTTTATTAAGATTAAAAGTAATTCTTCTTCTGATACATTCAAGCCTGAAATCGACCCATTCAAGAAGTATATCCCTAACGCCTAAAACAACAGGCCTGCCCTTAATAAGAACATTGAAATTGCAGCTAAATGAATCTTGAAGCGGAGTCATTTTATAAAGTTTAGTCATAAACTTATCCGCATCAATTCCGCGTTTTAAATCAATAGTGATTTTCAAACCTGAAAGGTCTGTTTCATCACGAATATCGCTTATTTCTTTAACTTTGTTTGTTTTTACGAGTTCAACAACTTTATCAATAATTGCTTCGCTTGTAGTTGTCGGCGGAATTTGGGTAATATCAATACAGTTATATTTTTTATCATAGCTATATTTTGCACGAACTTTAACAGAACCTCTGCCTGTTTTATAAATTTTATTAAATTCGTCTTTATCATAAAGTATATATCCGCCGCCCACAAAATCAGGTGCAAGAAGTGTATCGCTGACTTCGTGGTCAGGATTTTTCATAAGCGCAATTGTGGTGTCACATATTTCTTTAAGATTAAAAGATGCAATGGATGATGCCATACCGGCAGCAATACCCGTTGTTACATTACAAAGAATTGACGGAAAAGTAACCGGCAGAAGAGTCGGTTCCTTCATTGTATTATCGTAATTATCAACAAAATCAACAGTGTCTGATTTTATATCGTCAAAAAGTTCGTGGCAAATCGGTGCAAGCTTTGCTTCGGTATAACGGGAAGCCGCATACATCATATTCTTACTGTATGCTTTACCAAAATTACCCTTTGATTCAACATAAGGATACAGCAAAGTTTCATTACCGCGGGAAAGACGAATCATAGTTTCATAAATTGCAGCATCACCGTGCGGGTTGAGCTGCATAGTGCGACCTACTATATTAGCACTTTTAATTGTGCCGCCTTGCAAAAGCCCCATATTATACATTGTATAAAGAAGCTTTCTGTGTGACGGTTTAAACCCGTCAATCTGCGGAATAGCACGCGAAAGAATAATGCTCATAGCGTAAGGCATAAAGTTATCTGTTAATGTATTTGTAATAACTTCATTTTGAATAGAGCCTGCTCCTTTGATATGAACATTATCCGCAAGAGGCTGACTTTTTGCTTCGTCTTTAACATTTTTTCTTTTAGCCAAAACAAATTACCTCCTTAGCTTACATCTGCGGCATCAAGATAAAGATGTCCGTAATCAGAAATATATTCTTTTCGTCCGTCCAAATTATCACCCAAAAGCAAATCAAACATTTCAGATGTTTTTTGTGCATCATCAGGTGTAACTTTAATAAGACGCCTTGTTTTAGGGTTCATAGTGGTTAAAGCCATCATTTCAGCCTCATTTTCACCAAGTCCCTTTGAACGCTGAACGGTATATTTTTGGTCACCGATTTCTGCCTTAATTTCATCCATTTCTTTTTCGTTATATGCAAAATATGTTTGGTCTTTGCAAGTGACTTCATAAAGCGGAGATTCAGCAATATATACCTTTCCTGCTTCAATAATTTTAGGCATAAGCCTATAAATCATAGTTAAAATAAGTGTTCTGATATGGAAACCGTCAACATCGGCATCAGTACAAATAAGTATCTTTGACCAACGCAAATTATCCATATCAAAAAGTGATAAATCTTTAGCTGCTTTGCTTTTAACTTCAACACCGCAGCCTAAAACTTTAATTAAGTCGGTAATAATCTCACTTTTAAAAATTTTATCATAATCTGATTTAAGACAATTTAATATCTTACCGCGAACAGGCATAATAGCTTGGAATGATGCGTCCCTCGCTTGCTTACAAGCACCGAGAGCAGAATCACCCTCTACAATAAAAACTTCCCTTTCGTTTACATCTTTGGAGCGGCAATCAACAAATTTTTGAATACGGTTGGTCATATCCATTTTTGACTGCAAAGATGTTTTAAGAGTTTTTCTTGTATTTTCAGCTTTAACTCTGGCACGCATATTGATAAGCACCTGATTGGCAATCTTATCTGCATCCATTTTGTTTTCGATAAAATACACTTCAAGTTGCTTGCGGAAGAAATCCGTCATAGCTTCCTGGATAAACTTGTTTGTTATGGCTTTTTTAGTTTGGTTTTCGTAAGAAGTTTGAGTTGAAAATGACGAAACTACAAAAATAATGCAATCTTCAACATCCTGTATGTTAATCTGGCCGTCATTTTTAGCGTACTTATTATTAGATTTTAAATAAGCGTTAATCTGATTTACAAACGCACTTCTAAACGCTTTTTCCGGCGCACCGCCGTGTTCCAAAAAGCTTGAATTATGAAAATACTCCTTAAGCTGAGTTTTAAGCGAAAAGCATATTGCCGCTTTAATTTTAAGTTTGTATTCAGGTAAATCTTCCCTATCCTTACCCTTTCTTTCACATTCCCAATATTGCGGTGTTGTGAAAGCGTTATCACCCGCAAGTTCTTTAACATAGTCCATAATACCGTCATTATAGCAAAATTCAAATGTTTCAAATTTTGATGCGGTAGTTTGGTCTTTAAGAATAAACTTAACACCGTCATTAACAATAGCTTGTCTTTTGATAGTATCTTTAAAATATTCAATAGGAATATTTATATCAGTGAAAACTTCTAAATCAGGTTTCCACTTAATGCGTGTACCCGTATCTTTCTTTTCATATTTTTCTTTCTTAAGTCCGCCGATATTTTCGCCCTTTTCAAAATGAAGCGTGTATTTATACCCGTCTGTATGAATTTCAGCATCCATATATTCAGATGCGTACTGCGTAGCGCAAAGGCCTAAACCGTTGAGTCCGAGTGAGAATTCATAGTTATCCCCACCGTTATCATATTTACCGCCTGCATACATTTCGCAAAAAAGAAGTTCCCAGTTATATTTTTCTTCATTTTTATTATAGTCAACAGGAATACCACGGCCGAAGTCCTGCACCTCAATTGAGCCGTCGAGAAAACGGGTTATGCAAATTTTATTGCCATAACCCTCTCTTGCCTCATCTATTGAGTTTGACATAATTTCAAAAACAGAATGTTCACAGCCCTCTAATCCGTCAGAGCCGAAAATAACAGCCGGCCTTTTCCTTACTCTGTCTGCGCCTTTTAATGATTTTATACTTTCATTGCCATATTCTTGCTTTTTTGCCAATACTGTCCCTCCAAGTCGAAGTTCAAAATTGATATTATTATATACTATATCTTGTATAAAAGTCAAGAATCAGTAAAAAAGAGTGACAATACTTGTACTGCCACTCTTTTCAATAATTATTTAGTTTTCGTCATTTAAAGAAGAATCCGATTCATTTTCAGGTTTATTTTCATCGGTAATTTCTTCTGTTGTATCATCAGGCTTATCACTTGCGATAAAACCGTTTTCCATAAGCTGTTTGAATTCATCACCGGAAATTTTTTCATTCTTAATGAGTGTTTCGGCAACAAGTTCAAGCTTGTCATAGTGAGTTTTGAGTATTTCTTCGGTTTGGGCATAAGCGTTTCGCATCATCTTTTCGATTTGAGCGTCGATTTTAGCAGATGTTGCCTCACTGTAATTATTCACATGTCCGTAATCTTTACCGAGGAATACTTCATTGTTATCATCACTGTAAACAACAGGACCAAGTTCATCACTCATACCGTATTTTGAAACCATATCGCGACATATTGATGTTGCACGCTGAAGGTCATTTGAAGCACCGGTTGAAATATCATTAAGCGAAAGTGCTTCAGCTACACGGCCACCGAGAAGTGAAATTAAATCATTAAGCATATCTGCTTTTGAATTATAATTTTCTTCTTGCGGTGTATACCAGGTGTAACCGCCTGCACCCATGCCGCGCGGAATAATTGAAATTTCTTTAACAGGGTCATGGTCTTCAATGTAGAATGATGAAACAGCATGACCTGCTTCGTGATAAGCTGTAAGCTTCTTGGCTTTTTCGGAATATTTATGTGATTTCTTTTCAGTACCCATTTCAACTCGTGAAGTTGCATCCGATATTTCATCCATAGTAAGAGCTTTTTTCTTTCTTCTTACAGCAAGAAGAGCAGCTTCGTTAAGAAGATTTTCAAGGTCTGCACCGGTAAATCCGATTGTATCCTTAGCAATTTCTTTAAGGTCAACATCGGGACCGAGTGGTTTGTTACGAGAATGAACTTTAAGTATATCTTCTCTGCCATGTGCGTCAGGCCTGTTAACAGTAATCTGCCTGTCAAATCTGCCGGGTCTTAAAAGTGCCGGGTCAAGAACATCAGGTCTGTTGGTAGCGGCAATTACAATAATACCGCTGTTTGTACCAAAACCGTCCATTTCAACAAGCAGCTGATTAAGGGTTTGCTCTCTTTCATCATTTCCGCCGCCTGTACCTGCACCTCTGTGGCGGCCGACTGCATCAATTTCATCAATAAATACAATAGCAGGTGCTTTTTTCTTTGCCTGTTCAAATAAATCTCTTACCCTTGATGCACCGACACCGACATACATTTCAACAAAATCGGAACCTGAAATTGAAAGAAAAGGTGCACCGGCTTCACCGGCAACCGCCCTTGCAAGAAGGGTTTTACCTGTACCCGGAGGGCCTACAAGAAGTACACCTCTCGGTATTCTTGCGCCGAGTTCAGTAAAGCTTTCAGGATTTTTAAGAAATTCAACAAGTTCTTCAAGTTCTGCTTTTTCTTCGTCACATCCCGCAACATCTTTAAATGTTGTTTTGCGCTTTTCGTCTTCAACAAGAGTTTTGGTTTTGATTTTACCAAAGCCAAGCGTACGGTTTGCTTCATTCGACATTGCGCCGCCCATCTTTTTAAAGGCATAAATACCAAGTGCAATAAGAACTACAAACATCAAAAGTGACGGAAGCATACTTAAAATCCAAGTATTTGAAGTTCCTGCTTTATAATCATAAACAATCGGTTTATCCGGATGTTTTACATTATAAGCTTTAACATCATCCCTAATGTCATCAAGAAAATATGAAACACTCGGAACGGAATAAGTTTTTTCCTCTTTTGGTTTAGCAAAAGTTTTGTAAACCAAATTACCGCTTGATAAATCAAGACTGAATTCAGAAACCTCTCCGTTTTTGAACATAGAAACAATTTGTGAATATTTCATATCAGTAGAAGTTTGCGAATTTGCAAAGAAAACCACTGCACCGATAAGAAGTATCGGAATCAAAATATAAACAAGTATTGATTTCCAATTTTTTGACATATTATTCATTAAATAAATCCTCCGAAGGAAGTTTGATAGTAAGAATTTTTGCTGTATTGCAATCAACTTTTACTCTTTCATCAGCACAAAGTCCGATAACACCGACAATTCCGAAATCGTCACACACAACAATTTTTTCATCCCTTTTTTCAATGGGGTAAGCACTTTCATTAAAAAGCTTTTTCAATGTTTTGCTTACATTTCTGCCTGCGGGTTTAATTCTATCTCCCGCCTGCTTTGCACGAATTATGATGTTTCCAACAATTTTATCACAGTCACAGTAAAAATCAATGTTTTTATCTTTAAATTCATCAATATTTAAAATTTTGGTTACGAATTCGTCTTTTTTATTCAAATCATTAAACTTTGCAAGACGAATTTTACCCTTAGCACTGATTGCAAATACATTTTCCTTAATTTGCGATTTACCGGATTTTAAAGTTATATCAATAACACTTTGCAGATGAATACGATTTAAAGAATAACCGTTTTCATCAAAAAACATAATCAAAATTCTCTTTTTAATTGATAAATCCAGTTCATTAAGCTTTGGCAAATCAATTTCGTTATTTTTTACGATTTTGGGATAAATGCTTTTAACATAATCATCAATAAATGCATAATCTTCATTAACATCACTTATAAAATTTTCAATATTATCCTGATAATTTGCATTAAGTTTTTCAAAAAGCGGAAGTATTTCAAGCCTTATTAAATTTCGGCTGTACGCACTGTCGCTATTGGTACAGTCAACTCTGTAAGGTATATTATTATCATTGCACCATTTGCGAATCTCGCCTGAAGAAACTTCAATAAAAGGGCGAATAATCTTTCCTCTTACCGCCGGAATTGAACAAGCACCTTTCAATCCCGTTCCTCTTGCAAGTCTAAACAAAAGTGTTTCAATATTATCTGTAAGATTATGAGCAGTGGCAATTTTATCACATTCAATAGTGTTAAAAAAGTCGTATCTTGCCATTCTTGAATATTCTTCAACACCCATTTTTGCCTTTTTTGCAAGATTTGGTGCATCAATCGTTTTCAGATAAAAATTTACGCCAAGTTTTTTACAGTAATTTTCAACAAATTCAGCGTCATTTACCGAGTCTTCACCACGAATACCGTGTTCAATATGAGCAACACATATATCTAAATCATACTTTTCTTTAACAGATACAAAAAACTCCAACAATGCAATGGAGTCGGCTCCGCCGGAAACACCTATGAGAACCCTGTCCCCCTTTGAAAGCATATTATATTTTTTGACTGTTTTAAGTACTTTATTATTCATAATTTGATTTATCAACCGCTCTGAATCTTGTAAATTCTTTATCAAATGTTAATTCAATTGAGCCGGTTGCACCGTGACGGTTTTTAGCAACAATAAGCTCTGTTTTATTAGCATCAATTTGGTCTTGCTTATCTTCATCAACTTCCGTGCTGTAATATGCTTCTCTGTAAAGGAATAGAACAATATCGGCATCCTGTTCAATAGAACCCGATTCACGAAGGTCGGCAAGCTGCGGCTTATGGTTTTTACCATGGCCTTCAGTACCTCTTGAAAGCTGGGCGCAACATATTACAGGAATATTCAAATCTTTAGCCATCATTTTAAGGCTTCTTGTAATTTCAGATACTTCCTGTACCCTGTTTTCTTTTTTGGTAGCAGAAGAAATAAGACCTAAATAGTCAATAATTATACAGTCAACATTTCTCATTCTGCGAACGCGGGATTTAATTTCAGGTACTGTTATAGCTGATGTATCATCAAGGTAAAGTTCAACATCATTATATGTTGCGGCGGCATTACCGAGTCTTACCCATTCATCATCAGTCAGTTCACCTGTTTTAAGCTTTTGTGATTCAACACCCGCCTGCGATGAAAGAAGCCTTTCCGCAAGTTCCGTTTTCTGCATTTCCAAGCTGAATACAACACACTTTTTTCTTGCACCCATAGATATATTCTGTGCAAGGTTTAATGCAAAGCTTGTTTTACCCATAGCAGGACGCGCACCTATGAGAATTAAATTACCTTTATTAAGCCCGGTAAGCATTTTATCAAGCATACCGAAACCAGACGGAATACCCTTATATTGCTCTTTATCTTCACCTGTAATTTGTGCCAGTTTGGTATAAACATCATTTACAATAACTTCACTGACTTTTGCAGGACCGTTAGATTCCCTGCCCTGCCTAATATTATAAATACTTTGCTCTGCATTATCCAAAATGTTTGTTGCATCAGCCTCACCGCTTGTTGCATCTTCAATAATTTTTGAAGATAAAGAAACAAGCTGGCGAAGATAATACTGCTCTTTTACGATTTTAGCATAATATACAACATTTGCAGTTGACGGAACAGATTGTGCAAGCTGCAAAAGATAATCTCTTCCGCCTGCTTCATCATACTTTCCGTCTTTAGCAAGTGCATCAGCAATAATTACAGGGTCAATAGCTTTTGAGTTGCTGTACATAACCATCATGCTGCTGAAAATAGCATTATGCTGCGGAAGATAAAAAGATTCAGCATTTACATGTTCAATTACTTCTTCAATACATTCAGGCTTAATCAAAATCGAACCTAAAACAGATTGCTCTGCTTCAAGGTTAAACGGCATATTTACCGAGCCTGAAACATTTAATGAGTCAGCCATAAATTAAGCCTCCGACACCTGAACGAATATCTTTGCACTGATTCCCTGATATACTTTAATTTCTGCCTGAACAGTACCAAATGCTTTAACATCAGGCATTACAATCTTTCTCTTGTCAACATCAATTCCGAGTTCTTCCTTAATTTGTTTTGAAACATCTTTAGATGTTACAGAACCGAAAAGTTTACCGTTTGCACCGGCTTTTGCTTTAAGCTTAAAAGTTTTACCGTCAAGCTTATCAGCATCTGCTTTAGCAGCTTTAATTTCTTCAGCTTTGTGGAATTTTTTAGATGCTTCTTTATTGTTAAAATCATTCATTGCACTTGAATTTGCTTCAATTGCAAGTCCTTTTGGAAAAAGGAAATTTCTTGCATATCCGTCAGATGCGTTTACAAGATCGCCCTTCTTACCGAGACTTTTAACATCTTGCTGTAAAATTACTTTCATCTTAATGTTCTCCTTTTTATATTTCCATCAAAATAGGTAAAATCATAGGTCTGCGCTTTGTTCTTTCGTACATAAGGCGTGAAAGTTCGTCACGGAGTCCCGATTTAACTGCATTCCAATCGTGAAATTTAACATTATAATTTTCATCAATAACTCTGCAAGCAAGGTCCCTTGCAGAATTCATAAGTGCTTCATTTTCACGAACATAAACAAATCCGCGTGAAACAATATCCGGCCCGCTTACTACTTGACCTGTTGAGCTGTCTATTGTAGCAACAACTATAATTATACCGTCCATTGAAAGATGCTTTCTGTCATTAAGAACGATATTGCCTACATCACCGACACCTATACCGTCAACATATACTTCACCAGAAGGCACATTTTCTACAAGTTTAATTTTATCATCGCAAAGTTCGATTTTTTCACCTATATTTGCGATATAAATATTCTTTTTATCAATACCCATTGCCTCGCCGAGTTTCGCATGCTTTTGAAGATGTTTTTGCTCACCGTGAACAGGAATAAAATATTTAGGCTTAACAAGGCCTATCATCAATTTTAATTCTTCCTGGCAGGCATGGCCCGAAACATGCACATCATACATTTTTTCATATATTACTTCAACTCCGTGGCGCATAAGTTCGTTAACAACATTGCCTACCATTTTTTCATTACCCGGAATAGGTGTAGCTGAAATAATAACATAATCATTCGGTGATAATGTAACCTTGGTATGCGCACCGAAAGCTATTTTGGTAAGCGCAGACATAGGCTCGCCCTGCGAACCGGTAGTTATAATTACAAGCTGGTCATCGGCATAGTTTTTGATAGTATTTATATCAATCAAAAGCCCCTGTGGTACATTCAAATAGCCGAGTTCACTTCCGACTTTTACAAGATTTTCAAGGCTGCGACCTACAACCGCAACCTTACGCTTACTTGCATAAGCAACATCAATAATTTGCTGCACCCTATGAATGTTTGATGCAAAGGTTGCAACAACTATTCTCTTTTTATTTGCTTTTCTAAATAAGTTTTCAAAACTGTCACCGACAGATTTTTCACTCGGGGTATATCCCGGCCTTTCGGCATTAGTTGAATCTGACAAAAGTGCCAATACGCCCTTGCGGCCGTATTCTGCAAATCTGCTTAAATCAATCATATCACCGTCGACAGGGGTGGTATCAATTTTAAAGTCGCCTGTTTGGATAATTACACCGGCAGGGCAACGAATTGCAAGGCCTACCGCATCAGGAATTGAGTGATTAACATGAATCATTTCAATATTAAAAGAACCGAGCGTAATATTATCCCTCGGTTTAATTTCAACAAGCTTTGCTGAATTTAAAAGCCTATGTTCTTCAAGCTTTCCCTTAATTAAACCGATAGTTAATTTTGTGGCATAAATAGGAATATTCACCTTTTTAAGAAGATATGCCAAACCGCCGATATGGTCTTCATGCCCGTGAGTTATAATTATACCTTTGATTTTATCTGCATTGTGTTCAACATAAGAAAAATCGGGAATCACAAGGTCAACACCGGGTAAATCCGCATCAGGAAAAGCCAGACCGCAATCAACAAGAAACATATCGTTTCCGTATTCATAAAGAGTCATATTCTTTCCGATTTCGTTAATACCGCCCAAAAATGCAATGCGAACAGACTCCTTAACCTCCGGTGGAATTTGAGCCTTTCTTTTATTTGTCTTACGGTAAGTTACATATCGCTTTTTGGAATTCCGTTTTCCGCTTGCGACCTTTCCGTAAGGCTTATTCTGATTTGTCATTAAATTAAAAACCTCCATAAATTAAAATTTTTCCGTACATCTGAAATTATAGTATATAATATATGATTATAAATAGATTGTCAAGTGCTGTAAAATCAAATCAATTGCAATATTAAGACTAAACTCTATATTGATTATTGCCAAATTTAATGGTAAAATATATAAAATTTTTTAATTGGTGAAAAATATGAAAAATGTTCAAATTTATACTGACGGTGCCTGCTCCGGAAATCCGGGTAAAGGCGGCTGGGCCGCAGTACTTGTATATGGAAAAAAAGAAAAAGAGCTTGTGGGTGGAAGCGAAAGTACAACAAATAACCGTATGGAGCTTTCGGCAGTGATTGAAGCTCTAAAAGCACTAAAAGAACCTTGCGAAGTTAAACTTACAACAGATTCAAAATATGTGTGTGATTCAGTAACAAAAGGCTGGGTTTACTCCTGGAAAAAAAACAATTGGAAAAAAGCAGACAAAAAGCCTGCTTTAAATGTAGATTTATGGGAAAAATTATTGCCGCTTTTAGAAAAGCACACAGTTACATTTAACTGGGTAAAGGGGCATAACGGGCATCCATATAACGAAAGATGCGATGAACTAGCAGTAAACTACTATAAAAATCTTTAAATATCGTTTTTATTAAGTATTCCTATACCCACACCCAATTTACCGCCATTTTGCATAAAGCGTTTAGCGTTTCTTTGCAAAGTGGTTTTTTCTTCATATTTTGATTTTATAATTTTCCTTTTTCCAAAAATGCGTTCAATCGCCTGCCTGTCGTCTTCAACCGAATATACCAAATCAAACAATGATGAAAACCGCAAAATATTGCTTGACCTATCCATAAACCTCCAATTTTCGCCATATAACAGCCAACTTTCACAAAAGAAATATTCAAATTTATAATCGAAAAAATACTGTGCAAAAAAGGATTGTGCTTTTTTAACGGAATTCACACAATCTGCATAAACAAGCTTTTCACCCTGCGGAATATGAACATATATAAGATTTTCACCGAAATTAAAAGGTAATAAATCATAATTCAAAGTGCGATTATGACACTTATAAATTTGAAATTGAAGCCTGCCTATTTTGAAAAGCTCAAAATTAAGATGATTTTTTATCCAGGCAAGATTTTTTAAACCTTTGTTGTTATTATTTTCACACCAAACGGCAATATCTTTCATTGTATCAAAATATATATCATCACTGATATTTGCTCTTTTATATTTAGGATAAGTAATTTCTGCACTATACATTAAAGCAATTGCAAGTTTAGTTAAATCATTCTTTACAAAAAGTGATTTAAAATCACCGCTTTTAGCAATATTACACAAATAAACTTAGCCCTGTCTTTATCAACAAGGCTAAGCACTTTATTTTTTAATTTGGTATTAAGATTTATTTTATCCGCTAATAACTGAATATCCATAAAATTACTATTGTGCCGGCTGAGTATCGGAAGCCTGAGTATCGGAAGCCTGAGTATCACTTACCGGGGCAGAGGTATCTGCCGGCTGTGAAGATTCATACTTTGAAATAAGGCCTGATGATTGAATATGAACCACTTCATATTTCATTTTGTAATTTGTTAAAACAGGCAATACTTCTTTATTTAAGAAATTACTGTCTGCATGCTCATCCTGGACCGTAAATTCTTTATTACTGTCCTGATACTTAATTTCCCTTTCCAATGAGCCAATATCATCAAGTTCTGTACCCTCATAGAAAATATAAGTACCCTTGATTGTAATAGTATCAGCAAAAGGATTTACAGCCTGGGTTGTATAAGATTTTTGAGTTTGGGCAGTAGTTTGCTTTTGCGGTAATTTGATAGTACCGTTATTAAATAAAACGACAAGTAAAACTGCAAGTATCGCAATTAAAATGCAAAGAACATATGGCCATTTCTTCTTTTTCTTTTCTTTCTTAAATCTATGCCTTTCCAAAGTAGGCATATCTGAATCCTCATCAACATGAGTATTTTGCATACTCACCTCTGTGTTAGCCTCTTGGTAAGAGGCATCATCTTTTTTATGTACAACAAGAGGAGAATCAAGATTTTCCTCTTTAATTTCTTCAATATCCATAAAAATCTCCCAAGAAAATTTATTACTTGAATTATAACACAAATATATCTGATTTTCAATAACTATTGAATTTATTAAAACAAATTGATATAATTAAACTATCAACTAATACATACGGAGTGATTTTATGAAAATATTAGCATTTGATATTGGCGGAACAAATATTAAATACGCATTATGTAACGAAAAATTCAATATTACTGACAGGCATACCGTCCCTACCGAAGCAGAAAAAGGCGGTCAGGAGCTTGTTCAAAAAGTCATCCGTATAATTGAAAGCTATGATGATATTGACAGAATTGCAATATCAACAGCAGGTCAGGTTGACAGCAAAAACGGAATAGTTGTTTATTCCACCGGAAACATCCCGTATTACACTGGAATGATGATTAAAAAAATCATCGAAAACAAAACAGGAATATTAACCTATGTTGAAAATGATGTTAATGCATTTGCCCTCGGCGAAGCAAGATTCGGCGCCGGCAAAGGTCACAGCGACTTTTTATGCCTTACATACGGAACAGGTATCGGCGGTGCATTATTTCTTGATAACAAGCTTTATAAAGGCAGCAGCTCATCTGCCGGTGAATTTGGCCATATGATTACCCACGCCGGTGGAAGGCAATGTAATTGCGGCGGCGAAGGTTGCTATGAATGCTATGCATCGGCAAAAGCTTTAATCGACGCAGTTAACAAAGCAAATTCAACAAATCTTGATGCTTTTCAAATTTTTGAAAAAGAAAACTTTGATAAACCTGAAGTAAGGTCGGTTATTGATAAGTGGATTGATGAAATGATTATCGGCTTGATAAACATTATTTATATATTTAATCCGCCTTTGATTGTACTCGGCGGCGGAATTATGAATGAAGATTATGTTATTGACCTTATAGACAGAAAAATATATAATCTTTTAATGGATAATTTTAAAAATGTAAATATAGTAAGGTCAAAACTTAAGAGTGATTCGGCACTGCTCGGAGTTGCTTATGAAGCCGCAAAATTATAAATACAGACATAAAGGCGATGTACCGCAATAGGTACATCGCCTTATATTATGCCGTTAAATTTATTATCCCGATTATAGATAAATGAAGAGGATAGTAAATATAGAAAAGCCATTTCATAAATTTGTTAATTTTCGGTTTTTTGCCGCGTTCTCCATTATAGAGATAAATTATCGGAATTGAGAGAACTACGCACATTTGTATAAGTCCATATGCCTTATCAATTGCAAAGAAATATACCGCCGAATAAATAGCTACATAAAAAATCAACCAAAACATTTGATTTTTAAACTTTCCTCTGTTTGTGCCGATTGCTAAAATGCAAAGTGAAGCAACGCAGCTCCAATCGCTCGGCAGAGTAATCACACAAATTGCAAAAATGCTTAATACTTTTACAAATGAGTTGAGTTTTTCACTGTTAGCAACACGGAGCATAACAAGCCCCCACGCAAGCGACCACATAACGCTTGTTTGATTTAAAACATTACCATAATAGAAAGGTATAAATGATTTTGCATCAACAAAATCATTTGAAGCAAATATATAAGCAAAATGTGAAATTACAGCAAATATAAAAAGCCTTGCAGTGTATTTGTTTATATTTTTTGTATAGTGGTAACCCTCTGCAATAAAATAGCACATAATCGGGCAAGTCAACCTGCCGATAATATGCATAATAACCGGAACCGCATCAAGCGGATAACCGGGAAATACTGCCCAAGCGATATGGTCAACCGTCATAGCAACGATTGCAATCAATTTAAGTTGATTAGAATTAAGTAATTTGTTTTTCGTCATAATTAACACCGAAATGATTTTATCATCCAATCGCTGCAAAACAGCATAATCCGCGCAATTAAAATCTTATTTTACGACTTGTTTCATTTCATTTTGATAAAATTCAAGTGCTTTATCTATTGCTTCCTTACCGGCAGGTTCAAACGGTTGCAAAACGCTGAATACGTGCGGTAAACTTTCGCCGTATTCCTTGCCGTAATTTGCAAGTTCACACGAAACGCCGTTCTTTTTTAGAAGCTCATAAAGCTGAACGGTTTGATTCTTTGCAAGAGTATCCCCACTGCTTGTAATCAAATATGTAGGCGGCATTTCATTTGCAAAAGGCAAAATTTCATCAAAATCCATATAATTGTATGTTTTGCTGTTTTTATAATTTTTTCCCCAAAGCGGCTTTGTATAAACGCTGAACCAACCTCCGTCTTTCATATAGGAAACAGGAGAGGTCAAAACCAGAGCAGTCAGCTTAATGTCGGCGCTTTCGGTACCAAATATATCTCTTAATTCTTGACTTTGAAGTAAAACACTTGCGTAAGATGCCAGCATACCGCCTGCTGAATCGCCTGTAAGCATAATATTTTCACGGTCGCAAGGATAGTTGTCAATATTTTCGCCTATCCATTTAAGCGCAGACATAACGTCCTTAATCTGCTCATTAACATTAACATCAGGCACAAGACGGTAGTTAATATCAAAAACAACATATCCCCTGTCAGCAAGCGCACGGCAATAATTTTCATTAAGCCCTTTATCACCATACATCCAACCGCCGCCGTGAATATCAATAATAACCGGAAGCTTATCATTTTCAGAAATATTGTTAGGATACATCACATCAAGCTTATGATAATAATTTCCGTCATCTATGTATGGAATATCGCTTATAAGTTCAATATTTTGAGGAGGATTTTGCTTTGCGTGCTTGCTTTTATCACCGCCGTCACAAAAGCGCCAAACCATTTGCATAATTTTAACAATAGGATTTTTAGCTATTCCCTTTCCGCTTTCATCTTTATAATCAACTGTATCTGATTTAACCATAGCTCCTACATAAATAACATTCTTATCGTTGTCATATCTAGGCAAAGTAGTTAAATTTATAAAAGCAACGGCTATGATAACTATTGCCGCAATAACAAGCAAAACAATTTTCAATTTTTTCCCTTTCTTACTTTCAACCTTTTCCTTAGTTTTCATAATTACACTCCTTATTTTGATAGTTTTATATTACAGCATACAAGTAAAATTGTCAATTTATTACTTTATGATTATTCAATATAAAAATATATTAGCAAATACTCAACTATAACATAAAGCACAAAATAAGAGCTTTATATTATTGTATCAATATCCATAATTACGCATTCTACATTCATGATACAAAGCCCAAATTGGGTCTTCTTTTCCATATGGACAACCACTTGTCCTTATCATTTCCCAACCTTCCCTGTCTGCAATTTCTTTAATTGGTTTGTGTAGTTCGGCTAATGAGCCATAGTCACTCCTTACAAACTTCTTGCCCCAAATTTCTTCGAACTCCGCATACTGTTTTGGATCGTCGCTAAGTAACAAATTGAGCAAATAGCGCTGCCTTTTTTCGTTTGTGCCAATGTAACCTTGTTCAAGCTTGTCATCAATTTTTTTTGCGTGTCTTTTTTCGGAGATACTCTTACCTGTTAAAAGCGCACTACCTCCTGCGATTGTGAATAAATTTACTAATAAACCCATAATACTAATTTCCTTTCTTTTAAACTAATTCTTTAATTTCAAATTCAAACCTGCAATCATTATCATCACAAGCCTCAATTTTAAAGCTCTCGGAATATTCTAAAAGCTGACGAAAAACCTCGACACGTCGGGGCGAGTCAACATCAATGCTATTAACTTTTCCATTTAAAATTAAACCTTTGCAAACCTTTGCCTTTACGTTGCCAAATGCGAACTCATTGTCGAAATCATAGTTTAACATTTTTATAAAATTTGCAACGGCAAAAAGCTTCTGCTCGTCGTAATCCTTATCGGGATAAAAAACCTCAGTCTTTTCTCTTAAGTCATAAAATATTGACCTATCATCGTCATAAACCTTAGCATCGTAACAGCTCGGGTCTCTAACTGTCGAACCTTTCCTAACTTTCGTACCTTTTACAAAAACCGGAAAATAAATTTCTTCATTCATTTCATCAAAGTTAATTATTGCTTCATCGGCAAATTTGAAAACCTTTGCAAGGTAAGTCAGAGCGTCACCCTCAAATACCATCGGGCTTTTCTTTGTAATCGTTGCTTTGGAATTAGTTGACATAATACTATCAGGCTCATCAACCTCGTTTTCAACATTAAACCCAAAATCTCGAAGTTTAAAAACCTCATGAAACATATACAAAAACCTAAAGGTATTTGCTTTGTCAACCTTTAAGCTTTTGTTATAATTATCTTTTTCCTCTTGTGATAAGTGAAAAAACTTATCAATGGCATCCATAATGCCCTCTTCGCTTGTAAAATCCATCATATAAAACTCTTTTCTTAAATAAATTCATAATAATAATTCATCCTCAAATATTCACTTAAGGACTTAGTAAATCGTTAAGTTTTTGAACATACAATTTAAGTTTATACTTACCGTCTAATCTCACCGCTCAATGTATCAATACAGCCGTAAGGCACTCAACCGAGTAGAGTTTATGTGAGTTTCAGGCAAGACGCCCTTAATTGTCTGTTTATCCACCAGCTTGATACAAAAAGAACACCAAAGCAACAAGGCTTTAGTGTTCAAGTATGTACCGTTCTAACCGTGATAGATGCTGAAGCCACATCGACTTCAAGGTATCCGTTTGCTATTCTTTCTACACTTGTAAAAGTGTAGCCGACAAGGTGCGGGATATTCAATTTGTAGTATTAAGCACAAAATAAACACCGCCTTGGCGGGCGGTGTTTTGTTTTTGCACTCTTTACACTTATATAGTTTTTTTTCGGCTTATTACCGCCAATATTTTGTAAACAGTTTATTAACAATTGTTAATAGTTTATGAACGCATTTACAAGATTGATTAGTAGTTGGCTATGTTCACCCGTTTTAAGTCCCGCACGGATATAGCGTATACATACGCGTTGCAAAGTCCAAGCGTCAATGGTTTTTGCGTTTTTGCGTCTTTGTGCATTGTTAAATTCGGCGGTTGCACTTTTACGACAAAGCGGGCTATTTGCTACATAGCGTAAATATTTTTGTTTATCTTTGCTTTGTGCTTTTATACAGTCCTTAAGTAATTGTAAATCATCACTTGTTAAACTTAAAGCGTGCAAGCCATTTAACTCGCTTTCAGTCCACTTTGCAAAGTCTAACATATCGGTAATATATACCATCTCGTCGGTGTTGCTATCCGCCGTTAATTCAAGCGGTATTGTTTTACGATTGCCTATTGTAGCGGTTGTCGCTCTTTCGTTGTAGTTATAATCATTAAATGATATATAAATAAAACGGCGGAACGCTTGCAAGTCTGTTAGTTGCTTTTCTAACTTACAATCTTGCAATGTTGTTACTATTTTAGGATTGATAGTTTTATATTACAGCATACAAGTAGAATTATCAATTTATTACTTTTCATTGACTTTCATTTATACCAATGATATAATTTTAACGTTCGCTCAGTGAGCGATTGTTCAGTAAAAAGCAAAAGCCGAACAGGGTGCAGACTGAGATAGCAGCATCTTGTTCGGCTTTTTTATAATATAATTGTTTTTTGATGTGATTTCAGTAAAACTTATACAGAAATAATTCAAGCAAAGTTCTGGAGAATATAAAAATGACAAAGGACGAATATTTAATAACAGACCCACCACTAAAAGCGTTGACTGTTTTTGCAATGCCTATGATTTTAGGCAGCTTTTTTCAACAAGTTTACAATATGGCTGATTCAATCATCGTCGGTCAGTTTGTAGGCTCATCTGCGCTTGCAGCCGTCGGTGCCTGTGCCGCACTTACTAATGTATTTATTTGCATAGCACTTGGTGCAGGTGTAGGCGCAGGTGTACTAGTAAGTCGTTATTTTGGTGCTCAAGATTACGGGAAAATGAAAACAATCATTTCTACTTCTTTAATAAGTTTTTTGCTTTTAAGCGTATTTCTCGGTGTTTTTGGATTTTGCACTTCACATTGGATGATGAACATACTGAAAACACCTGCGGATATAATGAAAGATGCGGTGCTGTACTTACGTATCTATTTTATTGGCTTTCCGTTTTTATTTATGTATAATATTCTGTCAACCATGTTCACTTCAATCGGTGAATCAAAAATCCCGTTATGGCTTTTAATATTTTCGTCTGTTTTGAATATCATTATGGACCTTTGGATGGTAGGAGGTCTTAAACTCGGAGTATTCGGTGCAGCTCTTGCAACTCTTATAGCACAAGGTATTTCAGCCGTACTTTCGCTTTTGATTTTTCTTTACCGAATGCGAAAATATGCAAGTTTGTTTCATTGGTTTGACAAAAAAGAACTGCGTAAAATGCTTAAAATCGCCATTCCGTCTATCCTTCAACAATCAACAGTATCAATCGGTATGATGATTGTGCAAGCGGTTGTAAATCCTTTTGGCACGCAAGCACTCGCAGGCTATGCGGCAACAATGAGAGTAGAAAATGTTTTCTCTCTGATATTTGTATCCATCGGGAATGCGGTGTCACCCTTTGTTTCGCAAAATCTCGGCGCAGGAAAAATCGACCGTATTAAGAAAGGCTACCGTGCCGCTTTACTGTTAGATGTATGCTTTGCCGTTCTTGCATTTGTAATTATTGAAACGATGCACACTCAAATTTCTTCGCTTTTCTTAGGCAAAGATGGAACGGAATTAGCGTATCAGGTGTCCGGCGATTATATGAAATGGATTGGCTACTTTTTCATATTTATGGGTATCAAAATGGCAACAGACGGTGTTCTTCGTGGAATCGGAAATATGCA
>OLRA01002236.1_pt1 | contig 20008 bp, 16 predicted proteins | sample 1673011 | NCBI WGS metagenome assembly OLRA01 (sample SAMEA3136746, study PRJEB25190) | human gut metagenome | reverse complement strand
GTTCGCGATAACCGAATATCGCGTGATTAGGGTCACGGAGGGGCGCACCACCTCACAGGGTACGGTTCCTTCGGCGACCCTTTTTTCGTACCAACCGTGAATGTCCGATTCACCGGAAGCAGACGCTCGGAAGCCCACAAAGCAGTTCTGAACGTCCGTTTCGGCGGGAACGGCACTCGTGGGGCCTGACATACAGAAGGGAACCGAAATGATCATCAACGGCAAGGAAGAGAACGTCGCCACGCCGATCACCGTGGCCGAACTGGTGGAGCAGCGCGGGCTGCGCGCCGACCGCGTGGCCGTGGAGCTCAACGGCGAGATCGTGCCGCGCGCCCAGCGTGCGCAAACGCAGCTCAAGGGCACCGACACGTTGGAAATCGTCACGTTCGTGCAGGGCGGCTGAGCGCAGCTCGCATTTTCTGGCGATTCGGACAGCGCAAGTCACACACGCAACGCACGCAACGTACGTGACGCACGCACGGCAATCGCAAGAACGCAGTACAACGCATAACGCGCGGCACAGCACGCAAGCGCAACAAACCATACGAACGGAAAACGAGAAACCCGAGAACAACCATGACTTTTGAACCATCCGCATCGCAGGCGCAGATCGACGCCCGCCAGCACGCTTTCGACAACCAGCCCGACCCGGCCACCCTGGTCAGCCGCGAGGAGATCCGCGCGGCCCTGCTCGACCGTCACACGGCCACCACGCAGGACAAGCTCGACGCGGCGCACGTGGCCATCTGCGGCTGCGGCGGCCTCGGCTCCACCATCGCGGTGGCGCTGACCCGCATCGGCGTCGGCCATCTGCATCTGATCGACTTCGACCGCGTGGATATGACGAACCTGAATCGCCAGCAGTATTTCCTGAAGGACCTCGGCCAGTACAAGACGGAGGCGCTGCGCAGCAATCTGCGCCAAATCAACCCGTTCACGGACATCACCATCGACACCGTCAAGGTGACCGACGAGAACGTGCCGACGCTGTTCGAAAACGAGGACATCATCTGCGAGGCGTTCGACGTGCCGGAAAACAAGACGATGCTCGTCAACGCGGTGCTGGAGAATCTGCCGGGCAAGAAGCTCGTCAGCGCGTCCGGCATGGCCGGCTTCCGCAGCTCCAACCTGGTGAGCACGCGTCGCGTTTCGAAGAACTTCTACTTCTGTGGCGATGGCGAGACGGCTCCGGTACCGGGTGCCGGCCTGATGGCGCCGCGCGTGGGCGTGGTCGCCTGCCACGAAGCGAACATGATCACGCGACTGATCCTCGGCGAGGAAGACGCCTGACGCACTGCTACGTTACTCCACTGCCGTAATCGAAATTTTTATTGCGATTACAAACGCACGTTGCACACAACACAACAGCGACGCAACGGCAACACAACAGCAGCACAGCAATCGCAACAACAGCAACACCAAACACCCCAACGAAAGGAACCGACGATGAGCACCGAAAACACCATCACCACCGCAGCCGCCGACGTCGCGGCCGCGCCGAACGCCACGCTCGACGAGCTGGTCGGCACCACCACGAACACGGCGATCCTGCCGGAGCCGGACGCTCATGCGTACGACGAGATCGCCACCGGCGACGCCGACCCGCTGATCCTCGGCGGGCACAAGTTCACGAGCCGCTTCATCCTCGGTTCCGGCCGTTACGACCTGAACCTCATCAAGGCGACCATCGAGAACGCGGGCACGCAGATCGTCACCATGGCGCTGCGCCGCTGCCGCACCACCGAAAACAACCTGCTCGACTACATTCCGAAGGGCATCACCATGCTGCCGAACACGTCGGGCGCGCGCAACGCGGAGGAGGCGGTGCGCATCGCACGTCTCGCGCGCGAGGTGTGCCAGACGGACTTCGTGAAGGTGGAGATCGAGCACGAGTCGAAGTACCTGCTGCCTGACAACGAGGAGACCATCAAGGCCACGGAAAAGCTGGCGAAGGAAGGTTTCGTGGTCATGCCGTACATGTTCCCGGATCCGATCGCGGCGAAGCGTCTTGAGGACGCGGGCGCAGCTTGCGTGATGCCGCTCGGCGCGATGATCGGCTCGAACAAGGGCCTGCGCGCACGCGATTTCATTGAAGTGATTATCAAGAATGCCAACGTTCCGGTGATCATCGACGCGGGCATCGGCCGTCCGAGCCAGGCCGCTGAGGCCATGGAGATGGGCGCGGACGCGGTGATGGCATACACGGCGATCGCATCCGCCGGCAACATTCCGCTGATGGCGCGCGCTTTCAAGAATGCGATTGAGGCCGGCCGTGAAGCGTACCTGTCCGGCCTGGGCAAGGTGACGGAGGACCACGCCGTCCCGTCCAGCCCGACGAACGAGGCCGACTACATCGGCTGATTCGCGCCGATTTCGTACGATTCGTGCACTAACGTTTCGCACTGTTTTATTGCGATTACACGACGAGGGTCGGTGGAAACGCACATTTTCGCAAGGTTTCCACCGGCCCTCTTTCGTCGGATGCGCGGCACGTAGCGCAACGCGCGCATGCCACGCATACCGCACGACAGGCAATACGTCTACTTCCCTAGAGCCGCCTTCAGGTCGCGGTTCTGGAATCGCTCGTGCAGCAGGCAGTAGCCGCCGAACACGACGAGCCACAGCAGGCCGGCGATGGCGGAACCGCGCGTATCTGCGGACAGGAACAGCGTGACGTACACGAACACGTAGAACGCAATCGCAATCCAGTCGCACACCTGCCATGCCGGCATGACGAAGCCGTCCGGCAGGAAGTCGGCGCTTTGACGGTAGCGGCGGTGCGCAAGCATCGTCAGCACGTAGATGAAGATCACGACGGCGCTGGCTGCGGAGGCGAACAGCACGAACGCGCCGGAAACGCCCGGAATCGCGTTGATCAGCGGGGAGAACAGGATCATGCAGCCGGACACGATGATCGCCTTCGCCGGCACCTTGTGATCCGACACCTCACCGAGGCGCTGCATAGCGGGCGATTCGGAGTCCTGCGCAAGCTGGTATAGGTGGCGGCCCGCCGAGTAGATCAGCGAATTGAGTGCCGACGCGGCTGCGGTGATCACCACGAAGAACACGAGCGCGGCAGCCCAGTCGAGGCCAGCGTATTTGAACACCATGATGAACGGCGAACCGAACGAGCCGTCCGCGTTCTGATGGAAGTTGCGCCACGGCACGATGGCCATGATGGCCACGAGCGCGCCCACGTAGAAGATGAGGATGCGCATGATCAGCTCGTTGACGGCCTTCGGTAACACCTTGCGTGGGTTCTGCGTTTCGGATACGGTCACACCTACGAATTCGATGAGCTGGTAGGCGAAGAACACCATCTGGAAGCTCATGAAGAAGTTCATCCAGCCGTTCGGCGCAAGCTGGAAGCCGTCGGTAATGTTCGTAAGGCTCACAGTGGCACCGGAAACCGTGCCGTCCACGCCTTCGATATGCGTGGCCGGGTAGCTGAAACCGAGGAACAGCATCACCACGGCGGTGACAATCAGACCCACAATCAGTGTGATTTTGATCATGGAGAACCAGAATTCCGCCTCGCCGAACACTTTCACGGCAATGAGATTGATGCCGGTGAGCGCCACGAGGAAGCACAGTTCGATAAGCCATTTCCACGCGTTGAGGTCTATGCCGAACGTGCCGAAGAATGTGACGAAATAGGTGCTGACGGCTGTGATTTCGGTCATGCCGGTCAGGATGAGCACGATCCAGTACGTCCAGCCGGCGAATTTGCCCCACGCGCGGCCGAGGTAGCGCGTGATGAAGTTGATGAACGTGTGCTGGCTGGGGTCACTGTACATCATTTCGCCGATGGCGCGCATGAGCAGGAACATGATGAGGCCAACGCCGATGTACACGAGGATGATGCTCGGTCCGGTCAGCGCGATCGACTTGCCGGAGCCGAGGAACAGGCCGGTGCCGATGGTGCCGCCGATGGCGATGAATTGGACGTGGCGGTTTTTCAGGCCGCGTTCCATGTCGTTGTCTTTGTCGAGGCTTTCGATGGATTTGATATGCGCGGTTTCCGTCGCTTCGGACGTGCTTGTACCAGTTTTTCCGGTTTTCGTATTCCCAAAAGTCATAATGTTCACACCCTACCGCGCCAACCGCACAATCTCCGCCGTTGTTCGCACCGCGAAATGCGCTATATGTGGCAGATTCGCATCTTTTCCAAAAAACGCTTTGCGACGGGTGGAGTCAGCTTGCCAAGGTTTTCAGCTTGCCACGGAGCGATTCGTTTTCGCGTTCCAGCTCGTCGATGCGCCGAGCCTGTTGTTTGATGATGACAAGCGCCGTCTCGCTGTCAAGGCCGCTGCTCGCGCTGAGAGGTGCAGACGGCACGGCGATGGCAGCCGCATCGGATGGGACGGGCACGTCAGCGGATATACACCCCCCCCGACACGTTCGCCCTGTCCAGCGGATGCGGAGCATTTCCAATGTTCGCCTTATCGGAATTGGCGATTCCTGCGATGCCGTCGAGTTTCTCCTTGCGCGTCACCGCATGAACATACAGGTTGACGAGCTCCGTAATGATTTCGCCGTTACTCATGTTACTGCTACCACTCACGGATTTGAGGACGGCAGCCTTCCAACGCGCCACACTTCGTTCTATACGTTTATACCCAATCAGTTCCGGCGGCAATCCCGCCTCGCGGAAGATTTTGGTCGGCGATTCCCCCGCAAGATACCGTATGACACACACCTGTTTGAAGGCGTTGGAGTACGTGATGCGGTCTTTCGACACGTTAGCCACCGCCGGCAGATCCCGCAACATTTGGAGCTCGTCCATGCTGAATGATCCTCCACCGCGCATCGTTTTACCCCCTTTGCTATACCCCGTGATGAAGCAAGTGTATATCCGACTTCTCACAAGCAGCTTTTCAAATATTGCTGACCGTATATTGCTTCAACCGATCGGCCACACGTCAATGCGGGCGATTATGGAATACCCACAACCGCCCGCATTGACTTTTATTGCGCGTGAGTCAATTCACAACTCACTCACACCGAACGCATGCGCTCAGTACGTGCGGCGACGGCTCTTGACCGCCACAGCCACGCCAGCGCCACCCACCAGCAGCGCCACGACCGTGAACAGCACGGTTCCCGCAGCACCGGTCAGCGGCAGCTGAGTGACAGACTTGACGTTCAGCACGGTAGCGGTGGCATTCGCAGTGGTGTTATTGACCGGTTGGACCTGACGAAGGGCATCCGGCTCGAAGGTGATGAGACCTTCATCTGTGATCTCCACATTGAAAGTGACCCTGAAGTTCTGGGCGTAGCCGGTCGGAGCCTGAGTCTCCACAACCGTGTAGGTTCCCGCCGCAAGACCCGCGACCTTCACCAAACCATCATTCTCAGTAGTGAACGTCTTGGCATCATTCTGATCGGAAACAAACGACCACGCACCGTCCTCAGCCTGCTTAAGGAACTTGCCCTCCGCATTCTTGACAACGAACTTGGCGCCGGCTAGAGGCTTGGCCTCATTCCCTTCCTTGCCAATCTTCGTGAACTGGAAACCGTAGGTCTTAAGGACAGTCTTGCCTTCACCGCTGGTACCATCCTTGGTGGTGATTGTGGCCTTGTTGTCCACACTGCCGCTCAAGCCATCCAACGCATCCTTGGTGACGGTGCCCTGGTACGACACGACGATCGTCTTACCGGCCAGCGTTGTGGCATCGGCAAAATAGATGGTCGTGGTGGTGCCGGATTGAGCATTGCCTTCCTGCGTTATCGTGTACAGACTGTGATCCACGGTAGTATGATCTCTGAACTGGACCTTGAAGTCACTCGTTTCCGCAATCCGCAAACCTTTGGACGCGATATCGGTAATGGTAAAGGGGTACGCATCCCAGCCAGCCGCAGCATGAGGAACCTCCGCGGCCACAGTGAAGTCCACGGTGTCGCCCACCTTTACGCTCTGACCGTTCACATCCACGTCATTCATCCGGGCGAACTTGAGCGGCTCGTCGGTCGGATTCGCGTTCTTCGCGTTGAACTGGCCTTCAGTCGTGATGTTGCCCTGACCGGTCGTCGCATCGGCAGCAATCCTCAGATTGGACAGTCCATTGACGGTGGTGGCCACCACAGCCGGAGTTCCCGACGTCGCAGTCGTTTCGCCAGCCTTGGTGAACGTATCCTTCACCAGATACCAGCCTTCTCCGTCCACATTGACCGCCTGGCTCGTATCTGCCTGATCCTTGGTTACGGTCAGGCCAGTACCATCAGGTCCTGCCGGCGGAGTAATTCCAGCCAAGGTCTTGGCGAAGACACGGAGCTGATCCGCAGTGAACGTCGCCACATAGGCGGCTGGATTATCCTTGTACTCTGTCGGGATGCCGTTGTAGCTTCCATCAGCCGCGTCAGCAGCGGTGGTCACAGCTCCCTTCCATGCGTCAACCGTTTTCACTTCGACCGAGCCATCGCCAGGATTCTCGAACGTGGCAAACTTGTATGGCGTGTACGTATGGTCTTCCTGTGCGTGGTTAACTTGCAGCAATGGAGCATCATCAGCCTGTGCGGCGGCGACGCCGATGGCCATGCCGCTCAGCAACGTTGCCGCGGCGGCCAGCCCTGCGAAAAGCTTCCTCATCTTCATGAGAATCTCCTCTTCCTTGATTGTTGGTTACTGTTTTCTGCAATCGCGGGAGGCGGGAACCCAACGCGCCCCCGCGATCCGCAAATCCTGTGTTGTTCAGCTGAGCCGCTTCTTACGTCTCCACTGGTCGGCCGCAGCGACGGCGAGCAATGCCAGCACGCCAACTCCGCCGGCCGCAATCTGCCACCATCGTTCCGCACCCATGCGGCCCGTCAATGGCAGTGACGATGCCGAAATGTATTGGTTGGTGAACAGCATTGGCTGGGTCTCGTCCCAATTCGAACCAGCGGCACCATAATCGGTTTTCAGCTGGGTCACGGATTCGACAACGGCCTTCCATTCACCGGACGTTCCGTCTTTCATCACGGACACGACCACCCGGTATTCCGCCTGCGAGTAATACATTGCGGAAGCATTACCAGCGTTCTCCGTCACAAGATATGTGTACTCGGCTTCACCTGCGTCATACGTGATGTCGCCGAAGTAAGCAACGTGATCGTCAGACGAATCGCGTTTCACCGTCACCGTGCACGCCGACTGGTTCTTGCAGGAAGCTGGCATCGGCGCGTCTGGATTGGAATCGTCTGCCTTCAGCTTGAAAGTGAACTCGTCGGAATCCTTCCAATCGCGGCCGACCAGCTCCTTCTGCACGCCAATCGCATGCGTCAGCATGGTCTGCTTCAACGTGTTGGTGATGACTACTGTGGCGTTCTGCGATGCCATGGATTCCGGCACCGTCACCGCATTGCCGTCAGCGAGAGCACCATTGCCGACTTTGTGCTGGTAGGAGGCCTTCCACAAGTGGCTGTCCGGTTCGACTTCCGTCACCGTATACGTCTTTTGGGCGCCTGCCGGAATAATCACGTCGGTGGACCATTTGCCGCTATCGTCACGCTTCAGCGTGACCGTCTTATAGGTATCGTTGCCCTGTTTGATATCCACCGTGATGCTTTCCGGCTTCTGGCCGTTACCGCTCCACTGCTTGTCGACGTGCAGTGTGGAATGCACCACCTGGATTACCGGGTGCGGATACGGGTTCTCCCTGCACTCATGAGTCTTGCCATCGGCCGTATAGGTCAAGCATGCGGAATCGTTCGTATGGAAACCCGGCTGGTTCGAGGACGTGGCGTTTCCCGGCAGATCGGTGTTCGCGTTACCCTTTACGCCGTCATATCCATCCTTACCGGCGTTCAGGTTGGCGGCATACTCGTCATACGCTTTCTGCGTGGGTTTCACGTTGTATTCCAGCGTGTATGTCACGTTGTTGACCAGAGGCTTCAGGAATGCGACCGTGAATTTCTTCGTGCTCGCGTCATACGTCAAGGTGTAATCGACATTCTTAGTCAAGGAGACCACCTTGCCGGAAGCATCCTTGGCAACGACCTTGTAGTTGCTATCCGCAAGCTCGACATAGCCGGAGAGCGTGTCCTCCATGGTCACCTTGGTGTATGCGGATGTGGTGGTCTCACTTTTTTCAATCTCGTCGAAGACGATATTCAGCTCCGAAGCGTTCGTCGCGCTTTTATAATAGCCGGCTTCGATATTCCCTTCACCGCGCTGGTTGTATTTCGTTGCCTTTGGGAAATTGCTGGACACCGCATGCATGAACTGGTTCTCGTTGCTGGAGAGCGAGGACGGGTTGGCACTGGCGAAGATGCCGATGGAATACACCGTGGCGCCACCATCTTTCAATTCCTTGGCAGCTTCGACGGCCTTATTTGCCACTTTACCCTCGAAGCCACTAGACGATGTAGGCGAACCATCCGCGAAAAAGATAACGACCTTCTTCGCATCGGTTCGAGCACTAGCACTGTCCATCACCTTGACCGCACGATTGAATCCATTGTCGGCGCGGGTGGCGCCAGCGGCTTTGAGTTTGCTGACTTTGTTCTTCAGACCGTTCATATCCGCAGTCAGATTGCTAACGATTTGGGAGTAGTTGTAGGTGTACCCACCACTTCGGTACATGTCATCCCCGATTTTGTCCGTTTTATCGCCGGCGAACTTCACCAGTCCAACGCGAACCAGTTCGGAACCGGCCTCCGTATTAGTATTCGCGGCTTCATCAAGAAATGCTTTAACCGCTTCTTTCAGTGCGTCTAACCGCTTGGTCCGATCCGTCTTACTCATCGGATCGTCCATCGAACCGGACACATCCAGCACCAGCGTGAAGTCGATCGGCTGAGTGGTGGTGACCGTGGTGGTGCTGGAAGCGCCCTTCACATCCACGTTCACGGTGTAACTGCCATTATCGTTCTTCTTGATGCGCTTATGCTTCTCCGGAGCGCCCAACTGGGAACCGGTCTCGTTCTGCGCAACCGACTGCGCCCGATTTGCTCGCGCAATCGGTTGAGCGGACAACGTAACTGGCTGCTCATCAGGTTGTTCAGATTGTTGTTCAACCTCCTGCTCAACCCACTGCTCAGTCTCTTCTTTCGTTTCTTGTTCCGTTTCTTGTTCGACTTGCTGGTAAGCCTCTTGATCTGACGGCTGCTCTTGCTCTGACGGCTGCTCTTCTCCCACCATCAAATTTTGTTCCACCGGCTGTGAATCCTCTTGCCCAGATTCTTGCAATACCGGCTGCTCGATTTGTTGTTCCAAGGCTCCCGTGGCATCTTCCGCCGCCGCTGACGAAGCAGTGACGCACCCCACGCCGGCGAGCATTGCGACCGTCGCGACGGCCGCAATGACACGACGCGTGAACAGACCTGTGCCCCTTGCCCTGTTTCGCTCAAAGACGTGTCTCATACGCCTACCCCCTTGTACCGTTAAGCAATCGGGAAATACCTTCCTCCTTCGACCGGTATATTTGATGCGTCTTCGCTTCACATACCGTCCGACAATCGCTTCGTTGCCTAAACCTTAAGGAGAAAAACAGAGGGATACATACCCTCCCAACGAGGTAATCAAGGGGATATACTTTCCTTGAAATCGCACATATCATCGCGATTCTAGAGTATTCTTACCCCCGTAAATCGCGATGCAAAAACTATAAGCAAACGTTGTCATGTCTCTTTCAGAATTTTCCCCGACAAAAAAGCATCTGTCAAGTGCAACATTAACGCCATCAACCCCTAGTTGCGCTTTGGCCACCAAGCGGCATGCCTACGGACATGCCACGGACAGCGGAGCAGCCAAACCAACAACAAACCGACCAGCAACGTGGCAGCTGACACCACGCCCGCAATCACACGCACATCTTTTGCCGCATCATCCTCCGCGGGAATCTCTTCGGGAATGGCGGAACGTAATGCCGAAACCAACAGACGATGCGTATTCACGCCATACGGGGTGCATGTCATCAACGTCACACGGTCCTCGCCGGGCACGATCTTCAACTTCGACGTGTCATCCGGGTTGATTTCGGTGATGCGATCCACCATATAGCCAAGCGTATGGCCCATCACATCGATATAGAAGTAATCACCAACCCGCATCTCATCCAAACGCGTAAACATTGAGGCTTCAACCAAACCCCGATGTCCGGTAATCACCGCATGCGTATCCTTGCCACCCACCGGCAGACTACTGCCATACAAATGCCCCGCACCGGACGCAAGCGTCTGCTCCGACGTGCCATGGTAAATCGGCAAATCCACAGAAATCTTTGGAATGCGGATGGAACCCATCACGCCATCGCCAGTATCCAGCAAACGCTGGTATTCCGCGTCTTTGGAGCTAGCGGAATCCTTGTTACCATCGCCAGTGGCGCCTGCGCCCGTCGAGCTGGAACCGGAACCGTCGCCGGAGTCGGACTGATTGTTGTTGTACAACTCGGCGAGCGGATCCTCAGCCTCGCCAATCACCGGCTGCCCCGATTCGGCGAGACGCTTGTTGTACGCCCCAGCTGCGGCGAATGCCTCGTCGGCCTGCGGATACGGCCAGCCCGCGACGCTCTGTTCGGAACGGGCGGACGTGCTCGCCAGCTTTTGCGCGGACTGGTATTGCAGCATTTTCGGGAAAAGACCAATGCCGATTGCGGAGAAAATCAGCACCGCCGCAAGCACACGCAGGGCAATGGATCTACCCACGTCGGCGCGACGCTCGCGAATCTCTTCGGACACATCGGTCGCCTCGGCGAACGTCGGCGGAACGTAGGTGCGCGTATCTTGCGACTCGCTGCTTCTCGACCCGCCACACGTGCCTCCTCGCAAAATGCCTGCCATCAGTTTAAGCCCCCTTGAACCACCTAGTACAGGGACATTATATGGCGTTCCGGACGGACTTTGCACCCTACCTAGTGCGCTTAAGCATGAGCAATTTTCTAAAACTATACTTCTATGACACTGGCTTGGCGGCCAATCTGCTGGGCATCGGAAGGGGTGACAGGCCACTGTACACAATCGAGGTCAAATCGTCCGCCACGTACCGGCCGAGCGCTTTCGAGAACCTGGAGGATCTCGCGCCGATCATGGGAGTGGACACAGACCATCGGTTCGTCGTCTATGGCGGCAGCGAATCCTTCCCCACACGGCACGGCAAAGTGCTGGACTTCGACAGTCTCGAGGCTTTGATCTCCTAATCGGACCGATCCCCGGGCCTATCTGGCTTATAGATGGCGGGTGTTGGACGGGAATAGACAGTTCGGGGGCATGTTTTGTACCCCTGAACTGGCAAATAAGGCGCACCATCCGCCATCTATAAGCTAGATAGCATAAGTCAGGCCTCAGCGGAGGCAGGATTGGGCCCGACTTCCTTGTCCAGCTTGTTGCGCAACCTCACCACATCGCGCTCGAGCTCGTCGATACGACGAGCCTGCTGCCTGATAATAATGCCGGCCGTATCACCGTCGAACAGTCCGAGAGACAACGGATGAACGTCATTCGACGCAGCCGTTGCGGCAGGCTTCGGCTCAGTGGCCGTATTGGCGATGTCTTCAAGACTCCGCCTCGTCGCCAACGCACGCTTATACCGCGCCGCAAGCTGCGCTATGATCTCACCATCGGTCATGGTGTCGCTGCCGCTCACCGACTTGATGGCCGCATCCTTCCACCGCGCCACACTGCGCTCGATACGCTTGTAACCAACCAATTCCGGCGGCAGACCCGCTTCACGAAAGATCTTGGTGGGCGACTCCCCCGCAAGATATCGGATGGTGCACACCTGTCTGAATGTGTCGGAATAGGTGATACGATCACGAGTCACATTGGAAACAGCCGGCAATCCACGCAACAGCTGAATCTCCTCATCACTGAATGCTCCCCCACTGCGCATCGCAATACCTCCCATTGATGCTTCGTTGCTTTCTTTTGCGGATGTGCCTGCGATTCTATGGCCCTCCTTCCGTGCAATACCCCCACTTCACTCCCCTGACTAACAGCCCCCATAACGGTTCACGTTTCCAGATTCCGTTTGTTGCAACACATCCCACCGAAACGCCTTATACCCTCGAAAAATGCAATGCCCACCCACATCGGGTGGCACGTCCAAAGCAACGTAATATGGCGCAATCCAAGCAATCCCACATGAAATACAGAGCAATACAAAAAAAGGCCGACCCATAATGGGTCGACCTTAAATCACTCCGAATTGGCGTTCTTAACGAACACCGTCAGAGATGGGCGATCAGGCCTCGGCGTTCTGACGAGACTTGATGGCGATGGTCACGCCAGCGCCAGCCACGAGCAGAGCCACAACGGTGAACAGCATAGTTCCCGCAGCGCCGGTGAGCGGCAGCTGGGTGATGGACTTGATGTTCTTCACGGTCTTGGCGGTGGTGTTGACCAGGCCCCACGGATCGGAAGTGGTGGTCTTAGCCAGAACAGCTGAACCGTTCTCCTCGTTGAAAGACACAGTGAAGCTCGGCTTGATGTCAAGGTAGTTGTCGTTGGCACATGCAGTTTCCGTGACGGTGTAAGTCTTGGTTGCATCAAGACCAGTGAACACCAGTTTGCCGTTGGCATCGGTCTTCACATCAGTCGTCGCATCCGGAGTATTGGTGGAAGCAGCCTTCTTGTAGGAACCGTCGTTCTGCTTCACGAAGTACAGCGTGGTGCCACCGTCCTTCACCTGGAAGGTGACGCCCTCGATACCCTTGCTGTCCGGATCAACCTTGGTGAAGTCGAATCCGACAAACCCAGTATTGGCCTTAATATCAGTGCCATAGTTGTCAAGCTTGTTGACCACACCATCGGTGACGGAAGCCTCATCATTGACCACCGCGTCGAAGGTGACCTTGATGATCTTGCCTGCATACTTGGACGGATCATTCACGGTCACATCGAAGGATGCATTCGTGCTACCGGTCACGTCATTAGCTGGAACAGTGAAGTCAGTCGCAGCGTCTGCGTCGGGAATCTGAACATCATTGGCATAGAACTTGAAAGTACCAGCCTTGATGGTCAGACCCTTGCCCGGCTTATCGGTGAACTTGAACTCGGTCGGAGCCGGGTTCGCGATAGTACCGGTAAGGGTGTAGGTCAGGGTGTCGCCGATGGCAGCAGAAGTCTTATTGACCTCCTTGGTCTTTCCGGGGTTGTTGGTGTTCTTCATGTTCACGGTGGCAGCGGCAGTCGGATTGGTTAGAACCTTCTTCTCAGCGTTAACGGTGCCGGAAGCGACAATCATCGGGATTGCCTTGGTCACAGAACCAGTGGCAGACGCGGAATCAATGAACACATAGATACCTGCAGGCAGGGTCGCGGTAGCAGTGTATTTAGCATCCGCACTACCATTCGTAGCAGGAACTGGCTTGCCCAGAGTGAACGACGTCACAGCAGTTAGTTTGCCTTCACTCTCCAGAGCATTAGCAAACTTACGGGTCTTCTCAGGAGAAGCCCACGGACGAGCAGCAGAAACATCCAGAGTGCCGGCATTCAGGGCTGCGGCCAGATGGTCCACCTCAGAATCCGTAGTATCCACACCGGCAGCCTTCAACGCGGAGTCAACGGCAGTCTTATTGTTAGAATTCGTCACCACACCATAAGCAACGTTCTCGCCGGAACCATACTGAACATAATCGCCAATCTTGTATGCTTTCAGGTTGGCGTTGGTCAGCTGTTCAGCGGTTTCAGCGGTGAACGTGAACGTTGCTACGCCCGTTACCGGAGTACCAGCAGCGTCATCGGCCTGTGCGCTGGTTGCGCCCAGGGCCATGCCACCCAGCAGCGTCGCCGCGGCGGCGATGCCGGCGAAAAGTTTCCTCATCTTCATGAGAATCCTCTCTTCCTTATTGTTTGATTACTTGTTTTTGCAATCGCGGGAGGCGGGAACCCAACTTGCTCCCGCGATCCGCAAATTTTGATTTGCCGGCCGGAATGCCCTCAAGTTGGTAGGCATTCCGGCCTCACACAGCAACTCAGACGAGTCGCTTCTTGTTATTCCAAATTTCGGCAGCGCCGATAAGCAGCACCGCGAGTCCGCCGATCACGCCACCGACCAGTAGCCACTGGCGTCCCGTCGCACCACCCGTCAACGGCAGCGCCGACACCGCGACATATCGGTTGGTGAAGGTGACAGGTTCAGTAGCAGCACTTTGCGATTCGGGAACTGCTGCACCGTTGTCATCCAGCACCTTGGTCACGGACTTCACGGAAGCCTTCCACTCTCCGTTGGAGTCCTTCGCGACAGTCACGACAACCTCATACTTCGCCTGCGAATAATGCAATGAAGCGATAGAGCCCTTGACCTCCGTCACGTAATACGTGTAAGAGGCATCGCCAGCGTTGTAAGTGATGTTGCCGAAGGACGCGGTATGGCTGCCCGAATCGGAGTTCACCTTCACCGTACAAGGTTGATCGGCTTCGCACTTATCCGGCAACGGCGCATTGCCCTTCGCCGCCAGAGTGAAATCGAACGTGTCGGAGGTCTTCCACTCGCGTCCGGCCAGGTCCTTCTTCACCGAAATCGCGTTCTCCAGGGCAACCGTCTTCAACGTGTTAGTGATGGTCGCGTTCAACGTGCCCGCATCGGCATTGGAAGACCACACCATCTGCTTGGTCAAGTCGACATTGTTTCCCATATAGGAGACGTCATATCGGTCATCACCAGAGATTTCCGCCACGGAATACGTGTATCCAGGAACCAGGTTGTCGACAGTCGTCTGCCAATCATTGCCCTTATTCAGCGTGATTACGCCACCGACGTTCTCCAGCTGAGCATTGGAATCGCCGCTCTTCTTACGCTGCAACTGCACCGTAACGGAACCGTCATCATGCTTGCTCGCACCATCCGACCATTGCTTGACGATCTTGATCTTGCCGAGCTTCACCTGCACCACAGGATGCGGATACTCGACTTCAGTCGGTGCGCATGACGTAGTTCCATTAACCTCGGTAAGCACGCAATAGTTCAATCGCGCGTCCACATTGGAATAGAATCCCGGCTGGCCCGCAGATGCGGTGCCAGTATTCGGCTCTCCCACATTCGGGTATTGCTGGTTGCCGGCATAAGTGGCATAGGCGGCATCGCTTGGCTTGACCTTGAAGGATACGTCGATGCTGTCGGCTTTCTCTGCGACGATGCCGTCATTGCCGTTAAACGTCACCGTCACCGTGCGATTGCCAAATTGATCGACACCGTACGTGGCCATATATCCGCCCGTCAGCATCTTATTGCCGTTTTTCACCGTCACATACCGCGTAATGTTGGTACCGGCAGCCATGCCAGCGAAATCGACCGGGTCGACCCACTTGGACAAGGTGTCGGTGATGGAGAAGACCTTGATCTTCGCGGAGGAGGTGATGCTGGAATAGATCTGGTTGAATGCTTTTGTCAGATTCTCAGCATTCGTGCCATCGAATTCCTTACCGTTCACCGCACTGGCTTCACGGGCGAAATCGGACATTCTATTGGCGTCAGTCGAAGCCTTCACCACATAAAGCGAAACATTACTCTCCCGCCTGTTGGCCTCGGCCAGAGCGGCAGCATAGTTGTAACCGTAGTAATTATCACTACCCTCGGTACCTGCACCATGCACACCCTGAGGTGTAGTACGCCAATCATCATCAGGATTGCACCCTTTTTTGCTGCACCCAATCGGATAATTGGATATACGGAACGTCGGATTGCCATCGGACAAGAAAATGATGTGCTTCTTCACGCCCGTGCGTCCTTGCAGATCATTCGCCTGCTTAAGCGCAGCCTCCCAGTTGGTTCCACCATCAGGTTTGCTGGACACAGCTGTTTTAATCTTGCTGACAGATGTGGTGAAGCTCTGCTTAGTCGAGGCCTTGTCGCTGAATGTCACAACCGCCATTTGGACTTGTTGAGATTCCGATAATTTGGAATTCGCCTCGGTCAGTAATTTCTCAGCAAGCTTATTTGCCGCGTTCTTCGCGTTAGTATCACGATTGTCGTTTTTATCCTGCATACTGCCGGACTTATCCATAACCAGCACAATGTCGGCTGGCGTGACGGTAGTGGTTTCGGAAGAAGCGCTATCACCCGAAGCATTCAAATGCAACTCGTACTGGTCGCCATCACCATCGACCTTTTCGATGGTCTTATTGTTTTGTGGCTTCACATTGGAATTGATAACAGTCACATGGCTGGTATCGCTCACCTTGAAAGAATGGGTTTCCGCATAGGAACCACCATTTCCATCGTTGTGCTGCGACAACGCCTCACCATTCGCGGAAACAGTGTATTTGCCGGAATTCAGCTCACGCACCGAATAGGTTGTGTCATCAGAGAAATCATTGGATTGCACACGAGCAAATTGGCCTTTGGCCAAAGTGATCACACCGTTCGAACCGGTGTTCAAACCAGAGCTGACAACCTGATTGGTGGACGCATCGTAAACGCTGTATTTGCCTTCATATGGCGTTTGCGAGCCATTGGCGAACAGCTGGAATTGGAACTGTTGATCGGCTGGAATAGTGCCCAATGTCTGCTTTTCAATGTCAATGGCCTTGGACGGCTTCACCGGCAGATTGAAACTGATCTTGCAGTTGGATCCGCCGTCGCCGCGTTCCAGATAGAAGAAGCTCAAATGATGGGTTTTATATGCAGCGGAATCCCAGTTCTTGCCCGCATTACTGAATGCCTGGTTAATTGTCGTCGCGCGATCCGAACCATGACTTTGATTTCGATCATACGTGATATTCCCAGTAGCAAAATCAATCGTTCCGTGTATCGCCTGATGGATACCGCCCAAGTCAAGCACCAGCACATCATCGATGAACACCCACACATCGTCGTCACCGGTGAAATCAAACACCATGTTCTGATTGTTGACTTTGCCATCTTTAGGCATATAGAAATCGGCCCCAAGGTTCATGCCGAACGAATACCTATCGGCGTCGCTGTCATTGCCAAACGGCGTGAATAACGGGTTACGATCCCCGCTCTGGGTCTGCTTGGTCAATTCGAATCGATTGCTATTGCCGTTATATTTCGCATATTTCGACGCCGCATCGAAACTGTAATTCCCTTGACCATCCGAAGTCAGCAAACCACCGTCCGGCATGTAATTAGTCACAGCCTTATCAGACGCACCGCCGAAGAGATAATCCAGCGATCCGTTGCCATCCGCCATGGTCGGATAATCGTTAGTCAGCAGAGGCTTCACAATGCCCGCGTACGCACCTCTGCCATCTTGAACATAGCGGTTATAACCGGTTTCGTTTCCTCCGCTCATAAAATGCAACGCATGATTATTGTTGATGGAGTTGCGATCGTAATCATGCAGACCAATGCTGATACCATTCTGCTGCTCAACAGTGGCATTGACGTCATCGGCCAGCGCGGCAGAAGTGGTGGCGTAGCCCATGCCACCAAGCATGGCGACCGCGGCTACCGCAGCTACGATTCGCTTGGCAAAGTTCCCCTTTGGCTTTGCCTCAGATTCATGTACATGCCTCATATGCATTGTCCCCTTAATACCGCGCTTCAACGCGGTTTCCGTCTCTAACACCGTCCGCGCATCGCGCACCGGCACATGCCATGTCCAGTACGGATACACTTCCAGCGCTCCAACCTCGAACATAGGAGAAAAGACGTCGGGAGATGCACACCCTAAGTGCGGGAAAGTCGAGGTACCATACCACCGTCAACCGTTGCAATCGCAACGTTTCACAATATGGGTGATACCCGAATAAAAAAGCCGGCAGGGGGCATCGGCAAACAGCGGTCGTCAGCCGCGCTTCGGCCACCAAGCCGCATGTCTGCGAATATGCCACGGCCGCCTGCACAGCCAAACCAGCAACAAACCAAGCAGCAATGTGGCCACCGCGGCCGCAATCGCAATCGTCCGCGCATCCTTCGCCGCATTCCGTTCCTCGGGAACCACTCCAGGAATCGGCGCACGCACCGCTGAAACCAGTAATCGGTGAGTGTTCACACCGTATGGCGTGCAGGTCATCAACGTCACCCGGTCCTCGCCGGGCACGATCTTCAACGTAGAAGTGTCATTCGGTTCGATTACCGAAATGCGATCCACCTTGTAGCCGAGCGTGCGGCCCATCACTTCGATGTAGAAGTAGTCGCCGACGCGCATTTCATCCAATCGGGTGAACATCATCGCATCCACAAGCCCGCGATGCCCGGTGATTACGGCATGCGTGTTCTTGCCGCCCACCGGCAGACTACTGCCATACAAATGCCCCGCACCGGACGCAAGTGCCGACTGCGACGTGCCATGGTAAATCGGCAGTTTCACGGAGATTTTCGGAATACGGATAGTGCCCATCACACCGCTGCCGGAATCCAGCAGGCTTTGATATTCCGTATCTTTGGCGCTGGCGCTGTCTGATTCGTTGGAACCGGATTCGCTGGACCGCGAACTGCCCTGCACCTGGGAGAACGGGTCTTTCGCTTCGCCGAGGATCGGCTGCCCCGATGTGGCAAGCCGTTCGTTGTATTCCTTGGCCGCTGCGATTGCGTCGTCCGCTTGCGGATACGGCCAGCCCGCAACCGTACGCGCGGACCGGTCCGACGTGTTCGACAGTTCGTGTGCCGACCGGTATTGCAGCATCGCCGGAAAACCGCCGATGCAAATGGAAATGACGATCAACAGCGCAGCGGAGACACGCATGGCGACGGTTTTCCTGCGGCGGCCACGCCGTCTGCGCATATCGTCGGAAACGTCGATTATCTCGTTGAAAGACGGTTCTGCGCCTTCCGTACGTTCCATGTTTTTCATACGTTTCGCACGCATCACTGGATGAACTTCCGCAGCACGCGTTCCAGCTCGTCGATACGCAACGCCTGCTTGGCTATCAGCATGTCGCATTTGTTGATGGTCAGCTGTGCCTGTGCAAGTTTCGACAGCATATCCTGCGATGCGCGCGATTCCTGCAACTTGTCCGAGCCTTGCGATTGCACGACGTTGCTTCCCGACGCGCCAACGTTTCTCGTCGCGACGTCGCTTCCCGACGTCCCTGCCGCGCCAGCGCCATAAAGATCCACCACGGACTGATCCACATCGTCTCCGCGCAGTTCGATGGCTTCCAGCTCGTCATCACAATCCTGCATGTAATGGTTCGTATGTTCGTTCCTGCGCTTGTTCCGCTCCTCCTGCTGCTTCCAGCGCGCGATGCACCGTTCCACGCGCTTGTAGCCGATCAGCTTGGGGTCGAGACCCGCCTCCCGAAAGATGGCCGACGGCGATTCGCCCGCGTTGTACCGGCACATGACCTCGACCTTAAAGCGATCGGTATACCGGATATGGGATGGGCTCACGCTTTTGACCGCTGGCAGGCTGGCCAGATACGCACGCTCCTTTGCTGTGAATTTGCCATCAATCATTTTTTTACACCCCCTAAATCGCCTAAACAGCTCGATTCAGCATCATATCGGGCTCTTTCCATTAACACCCTCGTTAAAACCCTCGAACGAAAGACCCATCCCCTTCAACGAAAAGAGGGGGCCAACCTTCAAACAAAACAGTCCCGCCATTTTCCACGGATAATAAAAGCTCATAGACCCCCCCCTAAAATTAACAAAAAACTTAACCTCACCCCCAGCGCGTCATGGGGGTCACCGCGTATCCGAGCACCGTCACGCAGACTCACTAGGCTGGAAACATGACGCAAGAGCTCGTTTCATTGACTATCATCATGGCGGTGGCGGCCGTCAGCCCGATTGTGGCGCAGCTGATTCCGGGAAGGTTCATTCCACAAACCGTACTGCTGCTCGCCGCCGGAGCCGCACTCGGCCCGTACGGACTGGGCATAATCGAAGTAAACGACGCCGTGAAACTCTTGAACGAGCTCGGCATGGCGTTCCTGTTCCTGCTCGCCGGCTACGAAATCGACCCCAAACGACTCGCCGGACATCAAGGCAAAGTCGGACTGCTTACATGGGGAATCACGCTAGGCCTCGCCTGGCTGGTTGTGACATTCCTTCCGTTCTTCACCAAACAAGGCATCAACGGCGTGGCCACGGTAATCGCACTCACCACCACCGCGCTCGGCACGCTCATGCCGATTCTCAAGGAACGCAACCTCGAAGGCACCCCCATCGGCGACGCCA
>OLRA01002231.1_pt1 | contig 20034 bp, 16 predicted proteins | sample 1673011 | NCBI WGS metagenome assembly OLRA01 (sample SAMEA3136746, study PRJEB25190) | human gut metagenome | reverse complement strand
GGTAGTGGACACGCTGTCGGATACGAAGCAGATTGAAATGGTAAATGGATTTGGATTATATGACAGGGTATTTCTGGATATCCTAAAGCAGATTGAGGAGACAAAGCCGTTTTTTAAAACGATTTTGAACGAATACGGGGTGGATCTTTGCATTGTTCAGTATGAGCAGTCGGTAAGCCATCGGGGGAAAAGCAACTTCAATTTCCTGAAAAATTATGATTTCGCAATGCACGGTATTACTTCATCGACTAAACTGCTGATGCGGCTCGCTACGTTTATCAGCGTATTTGTCGGAATTGTCTGCATGTGTCTGGCAATTTACATTTTTATCCGGAAGATTCTTTTCTGGGATACTTACCCGCTTGGTTCAGCGTCCATTATGGTGGGAATCTTTTTCCTGGGAGCGATCCAATTGTTTTTTATCGGTGTTTTAGGCGAATATATTTTGAGTATCAATGAGAAGGTGAATCGCAAACCGCGTGTTGTAGTGGAAAAAATGATTAACATGGAGAAAAAAGGAGAACAGGAATAGGATGGCAACGTTAAAAAGGGTGAATGGAAAGTGGACAAGGAAACAGATTTTTTACGTTTTCTGGCTGTTGATCAGTATAGTGTTGTTTTACAGTTTTATTTACAATGATATACTGGAAACAATGCGTGTATCGATTAGCTTTTGGGAAGAACTGATCCACGGGAACCTGCATTATTTTTATGGCGGAAGATGGCAGCAGACATCCGTTGCATATGTGAAAGAAGTACAGCCTGTATATGATTTTCCGATTTATATCGTTTTTGCTATTTGGAATTTCCCGATCTGGCTGGTGGAGCACTTTGGAAAAGTGGACGTTATGAATTCCGTTCTCTGCATGATGTGGGAAAAAACGCTGCTTTTAGTTTCGGTACTGCTGATTACAAAGGCACTTTACCGGTTATGCCGGACATTGGATTTGAATGAGAATTTAAGCAGTCTTGCATGTTTGCTCTTTTTGTCTTCCAATTTTTTTATGACTTCTGTCATTATGATGAGCGCGTATGATATTATTGCACTTTATTTTGCAATCAAGGGAATTGACTACTATTTCCAGGGAAAAAATAAGGGGTTTTTATTATGCTTTGTGCGCGATTCCATTAAAATTCTTTGCACTGCTTTTATTTGTACCGTTGCTACTTCTGAAAGAAAAAAGAATCCCGCAGATTATCGGCAGCGGAATTTTGAGTATTTTGCCGATTCTGATTTTCCGTTTCTTGTTGCCGTGTCGTGCGGTGATGGGAGACGCATCAACGGTTTCATTTAGTCTGTCGAATATGTTAAAGTCGACAGAATTAAGTAATCTGGCATGGATATATGCGGTATATCATGAAGCGCCAATTGCAATCGGACAGATGTATTTATCGATTGCAGCGTGGATTATTTTATTTTTAGTATGTTACTTTGTGAAAATTGAATCGCAGGAGAGTCTGAAGCGGTGGGGAATTTATGCCTGCTTTATGTCCTATGCGATTTTATTCGTATTTTGCATGTCGCATCCGTATTGGTTACTGATTATGATGCCTTTTATGGCAATTATGATGGCGCAGAATGCAAAATACCTGTATGTGAATATGATCGTCGAAATGCTTTTATCATGGGGAATGATTTTTGCACAGATTTTTAAATTCCCGTGGTGTTTCGGAAACGCATTGGTGAACGGGATGTTTTTACCGCTGTTATTGGGAAAACAGAGCACGTTTCAGAGTGTTACGCCGATGACATTGGTGAATCAGTTTGTCAGCGGGGATAACGCATCAAGCTATCTGATCGGAATGGGATGTACGGTTTTTGCAGCGGGAATGCTGGTATTTTCTGTACTGAATCTGCCCTGTCTGAAGGATAAATTTCATTTTATCAATATGGAAGAAAAAACGGAAACATGGCTGATGGTTTTACGAATGATATCAGGAATTGTAATTGCAATGATTCCGATTGCAATGTATGTAATTGGAGTAAAAGCAGCCTGAATAATATAAAAGAGGCAAAGAAAATGAAACAAAAAGTAATTTTAATTACCGGTGCGGCCGGTTTCATCGGTTCGAATCTTGCAAAGAATATTTTGCAGAAAGATTCAGAAGTTCAGGTGATCGGTATTGATAATCTGAACGATTATTATGATGTCAGCCTAAAAGAATATCGTCTGAAAGAGCTGGAAAATTGGGATAATTTTTCTTTTCATAAGGGAAATATCGCAGACCGCAGTTTTCTGGAACAGATTTTTCAGAAATGGGAACCGGAAATGGTTGTGAATCTGGCGGCACAGGCCGGCGTGCGTTATTCGATCACGAACCCGGATGCTTATATCGAGAGCAATATCCTTGGATTTTATAATATTCTGGAATGCTGCAGGCATTCTTATGATGACGGAAAGCCAGGTGTAAAGCATCTGGTTTATGCTTCCAGCTCCTCAATTTACGGATTAAATAAAGAAGTACCGTATCGGACAGAGGATAAGACAGATAAGCCGGTTTCTTTATATGCGGCAACGAAAAAATCCAATGAACTCCTTGCCCACGCATATAGCAAGCTGTATGGGATTCCATGCACGGGGCTGCGTTTCTTTACGGTATATGGCCCTTGCGGAAGACCGGATATGGCGTATTTCGGATTTACAAATAAGATGGTAAAGGGCGAGAAAATCCAGCTGTTTAATTACGGAGATATGTACCGTGATTTCACTTATATTGACGATATCGTTAAAGGCGTATCTGCAGTGATGGAAAAGGCTCCGGACACCAATGAAGATGGGGTGAGAGTGAAGGTTTATAATATCGGAAATCATCAGCCGGTAAGCCTGAAATTTTTTGTTGAAACACTGGAAAAGTGTCTGAGGAAAGCCGGAGTGATCGACAATGAAGCGGAAAAAGAATTTCTTCCGATGCAGCCGGGCGATGTATATCAGACTTATGCGGATGTATCGGAGCTGGAAAAGGATTTCGGATTTAAACCGGATACGCCGTTGGAAGTGGGACTGACAGCGTTTGCAGAGTGGTATGCTGGGTATTATCGAAGGAAATAAAATGAAAAAAAAGGATCAATAAAAAAATCAAGATAGATCAAAAGAGAATAGCGATATTTACAGGAATTGTATTTCTTATCAAATAGCAGGATGTATTTTAATTGCGAATAAGGGAATCTTGAAAGAATCTACAAGCTATGAATGTTATACATATATTGAATCTGGTCAGGCGGATGATTATAAAGCACAGTTGTAAAACAGTTTTCTGGAAAAGAAAGTGTTATCGAAGTTCCCAGAAGTGAAAGGTAAAAATAATTAACTGCAAAGATATTTCAGAGAAATGAGATAAACCCAAAAAGAGGAGTCAAGATGCATAGGAAGGGACGGGTTCTTGTTGCAGTTGTTGCCGAATACGAAAAGATGCGCTATGATGGACAGAGATAGTTGAAAGGATATAGAAGGACTATGAAACGAACAAACACCATTTTATATCTCGTTGTTCCCTGCTACAACGAGGAAGAGGTTCTGCATAAGTCAGCAGCGGTTCTTTTGGACAAGCTGGATCGGTTGATTCAGGCGGGGACGATTTCGGATAAGAGCAAGATTTTATTTATCAACGACGGCAGTAAGGACAGCACTTGGCAGATCATTTATGAGCTTACACGTCAGAACAGCAAATATGCGGGCTTAAGCTTTTCCCGCAATTATGGTCATCAGAGTGCGATTCTGGCAGGTATGATGGCTGCAAGAAGCAAGGCGGATGCGGTTGTAACAATTGATGCAGATTTACAGCAGGATATTGAAGCACTGGATCAGTTCCTGGAATGTTATCAGAATGGTTGTGAGATTGTCTATGGCGTGCGCAATGACCGTGATACCGACGGTTTTTTCAAAAAGACGACAGCAGGACTGTTTTACAAGCTGATGCATGTGCTTGGCTGCCAGACGATTACGAACCATGCGGATTATCGCCTGATGTCAAAGAAGGCATTGGATGCGCTGTCAGAATTTCATGAAACGAACCTGTTTCTGCGGGGATTGATTCCGACGATGGGCTTCCAGTCGGATATTGTTTATTTCGATGTAAAGGAAAGAGAAGCCGGACAGTCGAAATATACATTGAAAAAGATGATGACGCTGGCAGTAGATGGAATCACTTCCATGAGCACCAGACCGCTGCAGATGATCGTAATCCTTGGATTTCTGACCTTTTTGTTCAGCATTGGACTGTTTATTTCCTGTATCGTGGACTGGGCAAATGGTGCGGTTGTTGCCGGCTGGACGACAACGGTGGCTTCGACCTGTCTGATTGGCGGTATTACACTTTTATCCCAGGGAATTATTGGGGAATATATCGGGAAAATTTATATGGAAAGCAAAGGACGTCCGCGGTATATCGTGGATTCCATGATCCTGCGGGATGCAGAAGATAGCGCAGAGGAAGAGCAGGAAAATGAGCGTAAGGATTGATATTCATGCGGATGATTTTGGGGAATCCGTTCATGCAAGCAGAGATATTCTGGAATGTTTAAAGGATGGAAAATTGAACAGTATCAGTGTGCTTGCAAATATGAGCTGTTTTGAAGAATGTGTGAGGCTGTATCGGGAGGCACAGGAAGAATTTCCATGGCAGCCGGCAATTTCTGTCCATGTAAATCTGATGGAGGGCAGCTGCCTGTCGGATCCGAAGGACTTACCGGATCTGGTGGATGAAAAAGGACATTTTCAGATTTCCTGGGAAAAGTTGTTCTTTGTTTCTTATCTTCCGTCCAGAAACAGGTTCAAAAAACAACTGAAAAAAGAAATTGAACTTCAGATCAAAGCTGTGGCGGGAGTGTTTTCAGAATTGAACCTGCAGGAGCTTCGTATAGACAGTCATCAGCATACCCATATGATACCGGTTGTAGCGGAGGCACTGTTTGAGGTATTGGAAGAGCAGGGCTGGAAAGCGTCTTATATCCGGGATGCAAAGGAGCCGTTTTTTGTATTTTTGCAAAAGACTTCTTTATACAAAACCTATCGACCGGTCAATTTTGTAAAGAATATTTTATTGAACTATTGTTCTGCATTATTGCAGAAGCGGTTCCGGAATGCAGGGATGAAGCCGATGTATCTGTGGGGGCTGATCATGAGCGGGCGTATGGATGAAGCGCGAATCCGGCAGCTTTTGCCGAATATGGAGAAAAAGGCAGAGCATAACGGCAGGATGCTTGAAATCCTGTTTCATCCAGGTCAGGTATTAAGAGAAGAAATATCCGATGAATTCAGTCAGGAAGATGCCATTGCGTTTCATGTTTCTCCGGACCGGAGCGTAGAAAAGCAGGCGGTTTATGCATTGGATCTGGCACAGAAAGTAAGAAAACGATAGAGTGCACGTTTTGAGTGCATTCTATTGTCATGAATAAAAAGGAGAACGCGGATGGATAAAATAGCGGTACTGATTCCCTGTTATAACGAAGAAAAAACGATTGAAAAGGTTGTCCGGGATGCAAAAGCGGCGCTTCCGGAGGCTGTTATTTATGTATATAATAACAATTCTACCGACCGCACAGCAGAGCTGGCAGAAAAGGCCGGTGCAGTGGTACGGCAGGAATATAAGCAGGGGAAAGGCAATGTAATCCGCCGAATGTTTCAGGAGGTTGATGCACTGTGTTATATTATGGTAGACGGTGATGATACCTATCCGATGGAAAATGCGAGGGAAATGGCGGACCTGGTGCTGGAGCGCAACTCAGACATGGTAGTGGGTGACAGACTGTCTTCCACGTATTTTGAAGAGAATAAACGTCCTTTCCATAATATGGGAAACAGTCTTGTCCGTGCGTCGATCAATGCACTGTTCAAATCGGATATTCGGGATATTATGACGGGATATCGTGCATTTTCCTACCGTTTTGTCAAGACATTTCCGGTACTGTCCCGTGGCTTTGAAATCGAAACGGAGATGACGATTCATGCGGTTTATAACAATATGCAGGTAGATAATGTTGTGATCACATACCGTGACCGTCCGGAGGGCAGCGAATCCAAGTTAAATACGTATTCGGATGGTTTCCGCGTGCTGAAAACGATTTTCCGGATGTTCCGTCAGTATCGCCCCTTTGCATTTTTCGGGCTGTTGTCGCTGTTGCTGTTTGTGATTGCAGTTGGGTTCTTTATTCCGGTTGGAATCGAGTATGTGGAGACTGGTCTGGTGCCGAAGTTCCCGACACTGATCGCCTGTGGATTTGCAGGATTAGCTGCATTACAGTCCCTGTTTGCGGGCCTTGTCCTGCATAATCTTGGCGTGAAGGACAGAAGGGATTTTGAATTCCGACTGCAGATTGTGGGGAAAGATACGAAAGAATAAGGTTAGTGGAAAGTAGAAAACGAAAAATGAATCTGGAAAAGAGAACGGTACGAAATAAAGTGTGGTGGATAGCGGGAGCAATATTGCTTCCGCTGCTCCTGTTTTTGGCATTGGGAGCACAGGATCAGGTTGTTTCTTATTCTGTATTTAAAGTGCCGGCTGTATCTGCCTATTATTTTATCTATTATGCAGAAAAATGGTTCGGTGTATTTCATTTGTTCCTGACAGCAGCGGCAATTTTAGTTGCTATCGTGATAGCAGTCAGAATTTCAGATCGAAGTATATATGAGAGTGCTCTGCTTCGGATATTCCTTGAAACGGCTTCCGTATGGCTTTGTTATCTGGCGGTTGTGGTCAGAATCGGAGATATGGAATCTGTTAATTCTGTCAGAGTTTTTCTTCAGATTTTGACAACCCTTTGGTGGATTGCAGTCGTGATGGATGGAACCGGCTGGATTTGTGGGCATGTGTTGAAAAAAGAAACAGTGGAAAAGAAAGATGACTGGAAATGGCTGTTTTCAGTTTTACTCGTAGTGCTCTTTATAACCTGGCTTATGCTTGCATGGTCCGGAAAGTATGTTTATCCACAGGGAGATGATTTTGAATATGGTGCAAACAGTCATCTTGCATGGGTGCATGGAAAAGGCGTTTTAGGTGCGTTTGGCGGTGCATGTAAAACAGTGGCAGATGCCTTTGGAAGCTGGCAGGGAACATTTTCTTCTATTTTTCTCATGGCACTTCAGCCAGGGATCTGGGGAGAACAGTATTATCATCTGACACCAGCTTTGTTATCTGGATTACTGAGCTTAGCTGTGCTGATTTTTTCGTATCAATTTTTCCATACATTGTTTGGTGCCGGAAAAAAGGAGGCAGGGATTTTGGGATGCCTGCTGGCAATTTTAGCACTGCAGCTTGCACCGGCCAAAGTATCTGCTTTTTACTGGTGGAACGGAGGAATTCATTATACCGGAGCATTCAGCTTTTTGCTTTTATTCACGGCATTTCTGATACATGCGATTGTCGGAAAAGAAAAAAGAGTGCTGTATAGTGTATTGGCAGCATGGATGGCAGTTATGGTTGGCGGCGGAAATCTTGTGACGGCGTTGATCGGAAATGTGGTTACAGGATATGTGATCTTGATTTTATTGTGGATAGAACGGAAGGATCTGTTAAAGTATCTGGCGCTTCCCGGAGGAGCGATGCTGGTTGCATTTTGCATCAATGTAGTGGCTCCCGGAAACTGGATCAGGCAGGGAAAATCCGGTGAGATCGTGTCCTATGGTGTAATTGGTTCTATTTTAAAATCCTTTGTACTGTGTATACAGGATATCGCAGGAGACTGGACCGGGATTTTCTGGGTATTTTTGATTTTAATGGCACTTCCTGTTTTATGGGCAATAGCAGCTAAAACAGAATTTGGTTTTCCGCTTCCGGGAGTCATTACTTTGGCAGGATACTGTTTCCTGTCTGCAATGTATGCACCACAGCTGTTTGCACTCGGACAGTGGGGAACGGGAAGAATTGAAAACATTATGTATGATATGTTTTTGATTTTGACCGTTGTTCTTGAATTTTACTGGATCGGATGGATTCAGAAAAAACAAAAACTGTACTGGAACGCCGATTCTCATTTAAAATGGTATGGCTTTTGTACAGGAATGACAGTTCTATGCTTTTTACTGGTATCCCTGGCAGCGCCGAAAGAAATAACCTCTGCAGCAATTGTAAATGCAGTCAGGAGCGGTGAAGCGCGGGCATATGCAGATGCAATAGAACAAAATATTGAGACCATTAAAAATTCGGACGAAGATCTGATTTTAATCCAGGAGCCGCCGAAAACTCCGGAACTGTTTACGACAGATGAAATCGAAACCTGGAGATTTGGAACGGCGGAGTATTACGGAAAAAATAAAATTCGTTATTATGAAGAGTTGGATAAGTGATCGGAGATGGGGAATAAAAGCACAGATAAAACTGAAAAGACAGAAAAAACGGAGGCTTTTACGGTGAAGAAACTGGCAGAATGGATTAGTATAAAGAAAATAGCAGCAGCTGTGGGAATCGCGTTTTTAGCGTCGATGGTACCCAACTGGTTATTGGCGTTTATCGCCAGACCTTCGGGGGACGACTACGGATATTCTGCAGCAAGCCATCAGATGTGGCTTCATACGCATTCTGTGATCGAAGTGCTCCGGACAGGTCTGGAAACGACAAATCAGATGTGCCAGGTCTGGAATGGAGACTGGTTCAGTGTTTTTATATTTACGCTGATGCCGGAGGTCTTTGTATACAGAAGTTTTTGGATCGTACCTGTGTTCTGGACACTGGCAATGATTGCAGCCACTTATTATATGGTACATGAGGTTTTTACAAACTATTTTGGCTTAAAATGGTATGAAGGCGGAGTAGTCACATTATTGATCCTGCTGATGTTTTATCAATGGATTCCAAGTTCCGGAATCGGTATGTACTGGTATGTTGGAGTAATCCACTATATGATGCCCCATGTTTTGGCAATGCTTTTGATTGGATTTTTACTGAAATATTTAAGAACGGACAAATTCAGATATATTATCTTTTCTGTTTTGGGAATGATCGCAATCGGAGGGAGCAGCTATTATTCGGCATTTCTGGTTTTATTTAGTTATGTATTGATGTTTGTGATCGTGAAAAATAAAAAGCGTGCAGGGGTATTTGCATTCCCGACATTTGCCGGAATGATCGCTTTGTACTTTCAGGTTACAGCACCCGGAAATGCAGCCAGAGTAGGCGGAGAGCAGATGGGCTTTAGCGTAGGAAAAGCAGCTTTCACGATTGTAGAAGCGTTGTGGCAGGGGGCTGTAAATGTTGCAAATTATTGGAAGGAGACTCCACTTTTATTTGTGCTGTTATTCTTTGTGGCAGTCGTAGCATGGGAATGTCTTTCAGAAGCAAAATTGAAATTCGAGTTTAAATATCCGGTATTATGGGTTGGCTATATGTTTGGCGTGTATGCGGCAATGTATGCACCGGAGCTCTATGCAGCAACGGAGGTGTCCGGAGGACCTGGAACGATGGAATATCTGACGTTTATTTTAACGACAGTTTCCTCCGTTATCTATGTAGAGGGCTGGATCTTGCGGAAACTGGAACTGCGTCATACTCTGAAAAGAAGAGAAATTTATCATAAATGTATCACAGTTCCGGCGGTATTTGTTTGCCTGGTTCTGTGCCTGGTATTTAGGGGAAATCTGAAGGATTCGTTATTTTACAGCTCCTGCAGTTATATTGCAAGCGGTCAGGCAGCAGATTTTAAGGAACAAATGGAATCCCAGGAAAGAATATTGCGGGATGATTCCATTAAAGAAGCATATCTGTGTCCGACAAATCCGGAGCAGGGGCCATTGATGCATATGCCGGTCATCAAAAATCCGGAAGCATTTACCAATAGAGTTGTCGGAAACTTTTATGGAAAAGACATGGTTACGACAACGGAATGAATATCAGATAACAATTACAGATAGGATGAATCCAGCATAAAAATAAAGGAGAACAGTGTGAATAAAAAGCTTCATATCGAAATGCTGCGGATCATAGCGGTAGTGATGGTCGTTTTGAATCATTCGGATCTATAATATACCTATATTTGTGGAGAAGCTGCTTAAAAATGAGATTCAGACTTCTTACTGGTACCTGTATGAATATATAGGAATTTTGATGATGCTTCCATTTCTTGGGGCAATTGCGAGAAATGTGGATTTGGATTGCATGAAATATTTTCTGGGATTGGGGCTGATCATTAAAGTCGGAATGTCTATCGTCGGACAGTTTACGGGATATTCTATGCCGATGCGTTTTTTTGTACTGCAGAATAATGTTTTTTATGTTTTGCTGGGATATTTTCTGGAAAAAGCAGTTCGTACAGAAAACTGCCGACAGCTGTCCGGATGGAAGCTATCGGCTGGTCTGGCAATGAGTGTGATAACAGCTGCAGTTATGGTGATTGCTGACAGAAAGCTGAGTGGGGAATATCATGAATCCGTATTGAATCTTATGATCCCGCTGATGGCTTGTGCAGTTTATCTTGGCGTCCGCAGATTTTTTGTAATGCATACGAATATCAGAGGAGCCGGGATCATAGCATGTCTGGGCAGCTGTGCATTTGGCGTATACTTACTGGAGCATATCGGTCAGAAGCTGTTCCTGAAGCTGTATTTGCAGCTGGCAGAGCGGACATTCGGAATATTTGCATGCTCTGTTTATATCTGCTGTATTTTGCTGTTTAGCTTTGTATGTACATGGCTTATTCGAAAAAGTAAAATAGTAAGAAAATTTATTTAGCAGATTGGTACAGTTCTTTTTGCGGAAGCATGGGAGGATGTAACGAAAATCCATGCAAAGGGAGCAAGACTGACGCGAAGAACTTTATTGCGTTCGTAGCATTGATGACTCTCAGGACTAAACCTGAAAGTCGTCGAGAGTTAATTTTTCAGGAAGTTCACAGATAATATTGGTAATTGATTTGGCGAGGAATGCATAAGACTTTATAATAAAGTCGTAAGCAAGTCGTAAGTAAGTCGCACAAACCGTAAATATAGCCTAAAAAATAAACCTTAAGAGATGGCACGACAAGTCCATATTTTATAAATAGTACCATGTTAAATTCCTGAAAATTAGACGGTTACCAATCCCTGCTTGTTAAAAAGCAGGGATTTGTAGTATGATAAAGAATATCAGAACCACAGAAAGGAACACACTTATGCTGCACGAACTGGAATATCCATTTGACAGTGAATATATTTTAAAAAAATCAAAAAGCTTGAAGCGTCGTCTGCTGGAGGAGAACACCCAGCGGATTCCGAAGAAGATCGCGGTGCTGGGAGGCTCTACGACCCATGATATTATCCGGATTCTGGAGCTGTTTTTGCTGAATCAGGGAATTGAACCGACCTTTTATGAATCGGAGTACGGAATGTACTGGGAAGATGCGATGTTCGGCAATGAAGAATTGAACGCGTTTGGACCGGATCTGGTTTATATTCATACGAGCTTTCGGAACCTGCGCAGTCTGCCGGAGGTAAAGGATTCACAGGAACAGGTGGAAGACAAGCTCAGATCGGAATTTGAACATTTTCAGGTGATGTGGGAGAAGCTGGCGGATACCTGGCATTGTCCGATCATTCAGGACAACTTTGAACTTCCCTATTACCGTTTGATGGGAAATCAGGATGGTGCGGATTTTCCCTTTCAGGAAAATATCTGCGCGTCCCTGCAGGGCAGCCTGCACGGTGATATATTTGACCTCGCTGACGCGGATACCGGTAGCACAGATGGTTGCAGATTATGCGGCAGAGCATCAAAATTTCCTGATCAATGATATCTGCTATCAGTCTGCGGCATATGGTCTGGATGAATGGTCTGCGCCGTTTTTCTGGCACATGTACAAGTATAGTTTGTGCCTGAAGGCGATTCCATGGATGGCACACAACGTTGCGAATATTATGAAGTCGCTTTACGGAAAAAATAAAAAATCGCTGGTGCTGGATCTGGACAATACGCTTTGGGGAGGCATTGTCGGGGATGACGGTCCGGAAAATCTGGAAATTGGACAGGAAACGAATCTGGGACAGGTTTATGCGGAATTTCAGTCCTATGTGAAGTCACTGAAAGACTATGGCGTGATGTTGAACGTCGCGTCCAAGAATGAAGAGGAAAATGCACTTGCAGGCTTGAATCATCCGGCAGGGGTGCTGAAGCCGGAGGATTTCCTGATCATTGCGGCAAACTGGGAGCCGAAGAGCCGGAATATTCTGGAAATTGCACATCAGTTGAACATTTTGCCGGACAGCCTTGTGTTTGCAGATGATAATCCGGCAGAGCGGGAGATTGTGCGGCAGCAGGCACCCGGCGTGACTGCGCCCGAGATCGGCAAACCGGAGGATTATATCCGCGTGCTGGATCGCGGTGGCTATTTTGAAGTGACGTCGCTTTCGGAGGATGACCGCAAGCGAAATGAGATGTATCAGGCGAATTTGAAGCGCGAAAAGGCGCAGGCATCCTTTGCAGATTATACAGAGTATTTGAGATCCCTGGATATGAAAGCCACGATCCGAAGCTTTGAACCGGTTTATATGGCAAGAATCGCACAGCTGACCAATAAGAGCAATCAGTTCAATTTAACGACTCAACGTATGACACAGGCACAGATTGAACAAATGGCGGCGGATGATTCTTATATTACCTTATATGGAAAGCTGGAGGATAAGTTTGGGGATAACGGCGTTGTTTCTGTTGTGATCGCCCAAAAGGAAGAGAAAGCAGCGCATATCCGCCTGTGGCTGATGAGCTGCCGCGTCCTGAAACGGGATATGGAGCTTGCAATGCTGGATGAGCTTGTGGAACGGTGTCAGGAAGCAGGAATCGAAGAAATTTACGGATATTATTATCCGACGGCGAAAAACAACATGGTACGGAAATTCTACGGAGAGCTGGGCTTTGAAAAGTGTTCGGAGGATGAGGCTGGAAACAGTGTATGGAAGCTGAACACAGCAGGCTATGAAAAACGAAACCATGTGATCGAAGTGGAGAGCTGAGTATGTTATTTCAGTCATATATTTTTATCCTGCTGTTCTTTCCGCTGTGTCTGCTGGGCTTCTGGGGGCTAAAGCGCCAGAAGATTTTGCAGCTCTGGCTGATTGCCTTTTCCCTGTGGTTTTACGGAGCAGCGAGTCCGTATTATCTGTTGCTGCTGCTGGGCAGTATTGCATGGAATTATGCTTTTTTTCGCGCCATAGAGCGTGGCATTGGGCGTGTTACAGAGCGTGTTTCCGGGAGTGCTATGGAGCGCGCAGAGTATGGGATGGAACGTGACAGCTCCCGGAAAAGACTCTTGTTAGGAATGGGAATTGCAGGAAATCTTGCATTACTTTGCTTTTTTAAATATTTTAATGCAATATCGGCTGGCTGGAGTCAGATGAAAGGGCTGGAGGATCCGATTCTGCAGCTTGCATTGCCCCTTGGCATCAGTTTTTTTACCTTTCAGCAGATTGGATTTCTGGCAGATGCTTATAAAGGAGAGGTTGGGGCGTGCAGCCTGAGGGAATATGTCCTGTTCGTTTCCTTTTTCCCATATGTGTCGTCCGGACCGATTGTCAATGCACAGGAAATGCTGCCGCAGTATCGGCAAATCGGTCGGCAGCGTCTGGATTGGGCAAAGTTTGCAGGCGGACTGTATCTGTTTGCGCTGGGGCTGTCAAAAAAGGTGCTGCTTGCGGATACCTTCGGCAAGGCGGTGGATGCAGGCTATGGCAATGTGGCAGGGCTGTCCGGCACGGATGCCTGGCTGGTGATGCTGTTTTATACGCTGCAGCTGTACTTCGATTTCAGCGGCTATTGCGATATGGGGCGGGGCATTGCTCATATGCTTGGCATGGAGCTGCCGGTGAACTTCGATTCTCCCTACAAGGCGTCCAACCTCATTGAATTTTGGAAACGCTGGCATATTACGTTGAACCGTTTCCTGAGAAAATATGTATACATTCCGCTGGGCGGCAACCGGAAAGGTACAGCGCGGATGTATTTGAATTTATTTATTGTATTTCTGGTCAGCGGAATCTGGCACGGCGCAGGCTGGAACTTTGTCCTGTGGGGAGCGCTGCATGGTGCGCTGTATCTGGTTACTCGGGCATGGCAGCGAAAGCAGGCATGGCAGCAGTGTGCGGCGGATGTGCATGTTCAAAGTGGAACGAAAAAAACCGACGTACTTTCTGTAGTCCAACATGTGCTTTGCGTCGCTCTGACCTTCCTGTTTTTGAACTTTACATGGATGCTGTTCCGTTCTGCAAATCTGTCACAGGCAGGTGAGTTTGTCGGACGGTTAATCGGCGGTGGCTTTGCAGCTCCGTCGGTTCAGATCACAGAGGCGTTCAATTTGGAAGAGTTTTGGTATGTGATTAAGATTTTACATCTGGATCGTCTGCCGGGAAGCGAGCTGTACTTATGCTTTGGTTTTTTGGCAGTGGCGCTTTGGTTTGTCTTTTTTGCACGCAATGCGGGAGAGCGGGAAAAGAGCTTTGAACCGAATGGGAAAACGATGTTTGTGACGGCATTTTTGATGATCTGGTGTGTGGTGTCATTAAGCGGTGTAAGCAGCTTTTTGTATTATCGGTTTTAGAAGGTGCCGGTTTGGCTTAAATTGAGGAGTAGAATGGAAGAAAACGAAGGAAAAGAAAAAAAGCAGAAAAAAATGCAGCCGAAGCGCTGGCTTGCCGGTTTTCTGGGCATTTTTCTGGCGGGACTTGCAGGATGCATGGCACTGGTGATCTGGGTCGATCCTTTTTTTCAGTATCATAAGCCCCTTGCGTGGTTCCCGTATCTGGTGGATAACCAGGTCAATCAGAATCCGGGATTGGCAAAGCATATGGATTATGATGGCATTTTGATCGGTTCCTCGATGACTGCGAGCTTTAATACGGACTGGTTTGAGGAGCTGATGGGAATGAAAACCCAGAAGCTTTCCTATAACGGTTCTTATCCGAAGGATCTGTCCAACATCATGCAGCTGGTATTTGACGCAAAGGGCGATCAGGTCAAGGCTGTGTACATGGCGGTGGATCAGTCCACATTTTCAGCAGATCCGGAGGAAACCAAGTTTCCGGTTACAGATTATCTGTATGATGATAACGTGTTCAATGATGTTCCATATCTGTTGAACAAGGATGTGCTGCTGGATTACATTCTGCGCCCTTTGGCGGATCGAAAGGATGCGTCGGACTGGGCGGAGCTGTATAAGCCGTGGTGGACGGATGAATATTATAACAAGGCAAACGTGCTGATGTACTACGAGGCGGCAGAGGAAAAGCAGGAAGAGGAAGCGCTTGCGGCGGATTATTTTAAGGATGCAGTGGAGGAAAATCTGCAGAAAAATATTCTTCCGTATATTGAAGCCCATCCGGAGACGGAGTTTTATATTTTTTATCCCCCCTACAGCATTCTGTTCTGGAACGATGTAACGCGGGAAAAGGAGCTGGAGGCGGTCATCGGCAGACTGGAATATATGACGGAACGATTGTTGAACTATGAAAATGTCCATGTGTTCAATTTTCTGGGAAAAGAAGATATTATCTGTAATCTGAACAATTATGCGGACTATATGCATTATCATAAAAATGTCTGCCGGTATATCACGGAGTGCTTTACAACCGGTGAAAATGAACTGCATCCGGAAAATTATGGGCAGGCGTTTGATGAGATCAGGACACTGGCGATGAGTTATAATTACCCTGCGATCTGGGACGACTGGTACGACATGACGCCGCGGTATGGGGAGGAATAAAGATTGAAAAATAAAATTTTTCAATCGCGAGATTTGTGTCTGCGCGCTTGACACAAACTCGGCATGCGCAAAAAAACGTGCGCAGAAATGAGAGGAAAATATGCTGCAGAAAGCATTGGGATGTCTGTTTGTGTTTGGAATTGCCCCGGTCGGGATCGGCGGACTTTGGACAAAAGGAATTGGGCAGAAAAGAGAAAAGATTCTGACCCTGTATCTGGCAGGTTTTTTGAGTGAGCTGGCGGTGTTTCAGCTGATCGCTGTGCCGGTGATGGTAAAAGAAGTTTATGGGATGAACCTGCTGGTATATCTGACAACTGCGGTTTTTGCAGTGCTGGCTGCGACGGGATTTATCTGGACGCTTCTGCGGGAACGAGACTTGCGGAAGCAGACTGGGCGGAATGAGGACGTGAATCAGCAGCAGGCGGGGCAGGCGCAAGCGTGCAGTCTGCGAAAATCGACGATTTCGGGCACTGGTAACGGAGCACGGAACCGCATACGGCGAACGGCAGTTCAAAATCCGGAGCGTCTGCTTTTCTGGCTGCTGTTTTTGGCGTCGGTTGGATATCAGATGTACATGGCCTTTGCCTATGCATCCTTTGACGGGGATGATGCGTATTATGTAGTTCAATCTGTGTTGGCGGATCAGACCGGCGTATTGAACCGGATTCGTCCCTACACTGGACTTTCTACGGACTTAGATATCCGTCATGCCCTGGCGACGCTGCCGCTGTGGATTGCTTATGTGGCGCGGATGACAGGCATTCATGCAACGATTGTGGCGCATACGCTGCTGCCGCTGATTTTTATTCCGCTGACCTATTATGTGTTTGTTCAGATCGGCAGAAAGCTGTTTCCCGACGGCTCTGTAAAGCTTCCGATTTTTCTGACGCTGGTTTCCATTATGCAGATCTGGGGGAATATTTCGATCTATACGAATGAAACCTTTTTCCTGACGCGGACCTGGCAGGGAAAATCAGTGCTGGCAAACCTGATCTTGCTGGTGGAGCTGTGGCTGATGTTGGAGCTATGTGCGCGGGAAAAAAATAGGGAGAGGCAGGAAGAAACGGGATCGCAGCTGCCCTACTGGCTGCTGCTTGCAGTCAATCATATCGCAGCGGCGATGATGACTAGTATGGGTGCGTTTCTGACAGCACTGCTGTTCGGCATTACGGCACTTGTGGCAGCGATCCGATACCGGAGCTGGTCAATTTTGTGGAAAACGGCGTTGTGCTGCATTCCGAATGTGATTTATCTGGCGTTGCTGCTGGTTTTGTAAGTGAAAGACGGCAGTTTGCAAAACACCTGTGAACTGCATCGATAGGAGAGATTGCGTTGAAAGAGATTGTGACAATTTTTCAGAATTACTGCGGCAGCGGCTGGTATCCGGTACTTTTTCTGGCTGCGCTTTTGTATTTGCTGGTGACAGAAAAGAAAAAACAGATCCGTGTGGTGCTGGTGGAAAGCTCTTTGGTGATCACGGTTTTATTCTTTCTGCCGTTTACAAAGACGGTAATGAATCTGCTGGGCGAAGGAGAAACCTATTACCGGATTTTGTGGCTGCTTCCCATGGCGGTTGTGATTGCTTATGCGGGGATCCGGTTGTTTGGAAAGCATTACCGGATCGGCTTTGTTGTTTTGGCGCTGGTGCTGGTGCTGACCGGAAAATCGGTGTACAACAGCCCGTATCTGTCAAAGGCGCAGAACCGGTATCATATTCCAAATTCCGTGATTGCGATCTGCAACGAGATCATGCCGGCGGAGGAGGAAGAGCGCGTCTGGGCGGTATTTCCGCAGGAGCTGATCTACTATGTGCGGCAGTATACCTCGGAGGTGCAGATGCCGTACGGGCGGGAAATGCTGGAGGCGTCCTGGGAGTGGAACTGGGACACGCATCCGATTTATAAGATCATGCGGGAGGATACGATTGATCTGGATGCGCTTTCGCCGCTTTTGACGGAGTACAACTGCCAGTATCTGATTTTGAACAAGAGTGTTCCGTATACCGGCGATCCGCAAAAAAACGGACTGACGAAAATCGCGGATATTGAAGCATATGAGCTGTACCGGAATGAAGCGGTGGAGATTGCGAAGAAGAAAACCGCTCCGGTTACCTGTGGAAATCCTGTTGCTTAGTTTATGGCGGGGAGTACCATGTACGGGGGAAGAGTGGGTGGGATGGGGGAAACATAAAATGAAATCAGCAGACGATAAATATAACCCAAAAAGTTGTCGATTCAGTAAAGAATGGATGTTTCTGCAGGCATTTTTGACTGCACTTGCGCTAAATACAGAACTTGGAGTAGCAAATGATGAAATAGATGGAATCAGCAATGTCCTTTTGGCAAGGCTTTATGCACTGTTTGCTCAGATTGAGTTCGGAATTCGTTCCAGGGGATTTTTCCTGACTGTGCTGACGGCGGCATTATTTGTTGGATATATGTGGATTTCACAAAAAAAGCATTTTTTTTCGACAGAGAAGCATGCTGCTTTAGCAGCGTTTTTATCTGCGATGTACACTGGTGGTATGGCGTATTGGTACGGAGGCAGTCTTTCCCTTCTGTACTCCTTTCAGATCAACAGGATTCGCAGTATAGTACTGCTTGTCGGGATGTACTTTTTTTACCTTCATGCGATCGAGGGGATGCATTACATGCTGCATAAAAAGACCGAAAATGCAGGAACAGTTGCAGAAAAAAAAGGGAAATGGGTATCCATGTATCAGAAATCTTCTTTTTGGATAACCTGGGGTATCCTGATGCTGGCATGGCTTGTTCATCTGATTTTAAGGTATCCAGGTGCGATGAGTTATGATAACTGGGCACAGCTGCGGTATTATTATGGATTTGAAACATACACGACAGCTCAGCCGATTTTCCATACCTGGCTGTTTGGCAGTTTTATTCGACTTGGTGTAAAACTCGGGAGTTCGAATGCCGGTTTATTTTTATTTGTCCTGATGCAGACCCTGATTATGTCTGCTGTTCTTGCATGGACACTGGAACTGATGAAGCGCTGGAATACAGTTGCCTGGCTTAGAAAACTGACCTTCGCGGTTTATTGTGTTGCACCGTATTTTGCAGGCTATGCGGCTTTTCCAATTAAAGATTATTTATATACAGCTTTTCTGGTGCTTCTCGTTTGTCTGATGGCAGAATGGATGATTTTGCGTGGTCAGTTTTGGCAACATATCGGGAAAAATGTGCTTTGGATTGTCGGAACTACGCTGATGATTCTTTGCCGAAAAAATGGGATTTATCTGTATTTTGTTGTTGCAACAGTGGTTCTTGTACAGATGGGTTTACATAAAATGAAGAGTGCAAAGGATACGGCAGATTCTCGCCAACCGGAAGCAGATAAAAGGGAAAAAAGTGCAGCATGGAAGCAGTGGATGCGTACAGCTGGCAGAAAATGGATTGTGGTGTGCCTGCCGTTTGTTCTGGTATTTGTTGTGGAAGGAATTATTACACAGGTTTATCATGTGGAAAAGGATTCTCCGAAGGAAATGTTTTCGCTGCCGTTTCAGCAGACAGCGCGCTATGTAAAAGAATACGGGGATGAGATATCGGAGGAAGAACGTGAAATTATTGCAAAGGTGTTGGATTACGATTCCTTGGCAGAAATTTATGAACCGATGACAGCCGATCCGGTAAAAACAACTTATCGTTCTGGTTCGACCGGGGATCTTACTGCATATTTCAAGGTGTGGCTGAAAGAATTTTTCCGACATCCGCTTTGCTATGTAGAAGCAACCTGGAATCAGAATTATTATGTGTTTGCGCCCTATGTGGATAACGTGGTTTATAATAAAAATTGTCTGGTTGGTTCGGAATTGGAATATGACAAGGAATACTATAGCTGGCTGAATTTCCAAATCCCTGAAAAAATGGAAGGTGTGTCGAATGTTACGGTAAAATTGTACAGCCTGCTGACGACAGCGCCGGTTATCGGGATGTTCAGCAATGTGGCATTCTATGTGATTCTGATGTTTGTATTACTGCATTTTATACGGCTGGAAAAAAATAAAAGAGCATTCTTCGTAATGCTTCCTGCGGTGATTTCGTTTTTGTTTGTGTTGTTGGCACCGCAAATTCAGGGGCAGCCCAGGTACGCGTTTCCGATCATTTATACGATGCCGTTAATGATTGCGTTTTATCAGAGGATCGGAAAAGCATGATTGCAGCATGTCGGACGGCATATCGGACAACGGCACTATCAGATGTTGCCGAATAAAATAAAAGAGTAAACAATAGAATGCACGCTCTGCGAGCATTCTATTGTCATGAATAACAAACCGGGAGCCTGCGCAGTGTGCACAGGCTCCCGGTTTTTTGCAAGATCCATTTACTGTTTAAATACTTTTCCAAACCGCTCTGCGATTTTTT
>OLRA01002219.1_pt1 | contig 20109 bp, 17 predicted proteins | sample 1673011 | NCBI WGS metagenome assembly OLRA01 (sample SAMEA3136746, study PRJEB25190) | human gut metagenome | reverse complement strand
CCGACAACTCTACGACACCCTATATAAAAAAGAGACCAACCCTTTTGGGTCAGCCCCTGCTTCTTGATTGCCTCAAGAGTCCCAGTCCGGATTTCCTGAGCCCCATGCCTCGGAATTGAGAATCTCTCGCCTGTTATTGGGAATTCCCATATTTCGTGGGATGTCCCCTGACGGACGAGAAAGCATCCATTCTTCCGAAGCAACCTCTTCAATTCAGAACTCTTCATATAACAAAGAACTTTGTATCCGCAAAGGTAGCATATTCGTTACTATTTGCAAAATATTTCTAACTTATCTGATTGTTTTTAATTAAACAAACAATCGTGCAAACGAAACATTATGAATTCTGAATCAATGAGAATGAGATTTTCTTAAATAGATAAAAAACGATAATAGAGCCCTAGAAGGCACTATTATGTGCGCTGTGTCGGTCCAGACATACGCGTCAAGGAAGGTTCTCATCCCGGTAGCCGCATAAGCGACATCACAAAAATAGCAAAAGATTTTACAATGAAAAAAAAGAAGAGCCGGAAATCTCCGGCTCTCAAGTGATTACCACAGCTTGAAGTTATCGCGCCAAACGGGCGTATCACGTTTCACAGTTTATGTTAGCTGTTAAACATCCAATACGTGATAAATAACAAACGATTGCGTTCAGCATCAGTAAGATCGCGAGAACGCTTAGGCCTGCGAAAGCCAAATAGACGCTTAAACCAATTCATAATAAGTGTTTTCGTCAAATATAAGAAAAAAATGCAAAAAATATTTGCATATTATAATCGAATCTTCTAACTTGTGTCCCGAAAAATAGAAACGGAACTATGTTTATGATGAACAACAATTCTTGGTGGTGGCACTCTTACTACTCTGACAGTCGTAGGAGGCTATAGCCGTATGTTGTTCTGAATCATTCAGATAACACAAGCCCCGCCGCGACTGCGACGGGGCTTTTTTCGTATAGAAACGTAAAACAACTTAAATTATAAACATTATGGAACAGAAAGTACCTTACAAAATCTACCTCGAAGAAAACGAAATCCCTAAAGCATGGTATAACGTGCGTGCAGACATGAAGAACAAGCCGGCACCGCTGCTCAATCCGGCGACATTGCAGCCGATGGGCATCGACGACCTGAAGGGCGTATTCTGCGAGGAGCTTTGCAAACAGGAACTTGACAATGACACCGCATTCTTCCCTATCCCGGAGGAAATCAGGGACTTCTATAAAATGTACCGTCCGTCACCGCTCATCAGAGCATATTTCCTCGAAAAGGCATTGGGCACACCGGCTAAAATCTACTATAAGTTCGAAGGAAACAATACTTCCGGAAGCCACAAGCTCAATTCTGCCATTGCGCAGGCATATTATGCCAAGAAACAGGGGCTCAAAGGAGTGACTACCGAAACAGGAGCAGGACAATGGGGCACGGCATTGAGCATGGCATGTGCATACTTCGGCCTTGATTGTCATGTATTCATGGTCAAATGTTCGTATGAGCAGAAGCCTTTCAGGCGCGAAGTCATGCGTACCTACGGGGCACATGTCACTCAGTCTCCAAGCATGGATACAGAGGTCGGCCGCAAGATTCTGGCGGAGCACCCCGGAACGACCGGCAGTCTGGGATGTGCCATTTCCGAAGCGGTGGAAACTGCTGTCACTCATGACGGGTACAGATATGTTCTCGGCTCAGTCCTGAACCAAGTTCTTCTGCACCAGTCAATTATCGGCCTGGAGGCAAAAGCGGCGCTCGACAAATACGGCATTACCCCTGACATTGTCATAGGCTGTGCCGGAGGCGGTTCCAATCTCGGCGGTCTGGTAAGTCCGTTTGTCGGAGAAATGCTGCGCGGCGAGAAACAATACCGCATAATCGCCGTGGAGCCGGCATCCTGCCCTAGCTTCACGCGTGGAAAATATGCTTACGATTTCTGCGACACCGGTGAGATTTGCCCTCTCTCTAAAATGTACACTCTTGGCAGTCAGTTCATTCCGTCAGCAAACCACGCAGGCGGTCTCCGCTACCACGGAATGAGCAGCATCCTGTCACAGCTCTATGCCGACGGCTACATGGAGGCTCGTTCCGCCGAGCAGACTTCCGTATTCGAGGCGGCGGAATTGTTTGCACGCACGGAAGGAACGCTCCCTGCACCTGAAAGCAGCCACGCGATACGTGCAGCCATTGACGAGGCCCTGAAATGCAAGGAAACGGGAGAGGAAAAGACCATTCTTTTCGGTCTCACGGGAACAGGTTATTTCGATCTGAAGGCATATGAGCAGTTCAATGACGGAAAAATGACTGACACCATCCCGACTGACGAACAGATCAGGGAAAGTCTCAGCCATCTTCCTAAGGTCGACTGGGCCCCTGCAACAGAGAGGAAGCGGGCTTTCCATCGCTGCACGGCTACACTGCCCGCCAACTCCGGCCCGGCATCTGATGATGCCTTGGTTTCCTGAGTAATTACGCTACACGGCCAACCGCGCTGTCTGTGAGGAAAGAAAAACGGCAGAGAGGCTTCTTGTTGCAGGGAACATGACCACTTCTGTCAGACATAACTGGAGATTGTAGCTGGAGATGATTGTTTCCGTAAGGCATGCCCGGAGAGAAAAACCGAACAACCTGAAATTGATGCAACTGACGAAAGTGTTGATTAATAACAAGTTAGCGGATAAAGCGAAAGCCAGGTTACCCACTTTTTTACATAACCTGCATTTGACCGCTCGTTATATCTTCTTGGCTCTCAATAATATACACAAAATCACGACATGCAGGTTGTTCGATTCAATCCAATTCTGTGTTTGCCTCATTCCTCGTAACACACCGCTTTTTTGTAGGCCCAACTGCTATTCCTGATAATCGTTGTCTCAAAATGCACGTGGTGTCCGAAATGTTTCCTTCTGAAACAGAATATGACGTTGCCCTTTCCCTGTGTTTTCCTGAAGGTCTGACTAAGTCATTCTGGAGTGAAATCCATAAATTGGCTTCAGAAAAAGCACCGAATCCAAAATATGAAGGTGATGTCATCAATAAATGGGACTTTGGTGAAAACAATCCGAACCTGATCGTATATCAATGTGAGGATTAATCAAATGTCGGCTGTGTTGTTACGTTCAAACCTATATGTGATACGGTCCTCGTAAGAAGTTATAAAGGGTAACCGAATGAACAGAACTTTGAAAAATGAGAAATTTTTCTGAAATAGCAATATAATTAATAATATATCCAATATGAAGGGGATAATAATATTTGTAGCATTATTTATTTCTGTGTGTACTTCGTGTACTTCATCTTGTCAATGTATTAACGGAATAGATGTGTCTCGACATCAGGGTGTAATTGACTGGAAAGAAACATCCCGAAGTCTGCCCAAAAAAGCATTTGTATACATAAAATGCACGGAAGGCGCAACTTTGACTGATCGTAATTACAGGATAAATGCGACTCAGGCAAAAAGTAATAAACTGCACGTAGGAGGGTATCATTATTTTCGCATGACAAGTTCTGCACATGATCAGTTTAAAAACTTTAAAATAGCATTAGACAGCATTGATTTTGATTTGATTCCGATGGTTGATGTAGAGACCAACGATGGGTATTCAAAAAAAGAAATGCAGGACAGCCTTCAAGTACTATTAAACTTATTGGAAAAAGAATATAAAGTTCGTCCTATGATATACGGTACGCAAAGATCATATAATACTTTTTGTGCGCCAAGATTTAATCATTATCCACTATATATCGGGCGTTATGGAGAGAATGCCCCTATAGTTAAAGGACCTTCCCATTACACAGTGTGGCAATACACGGATAAGGGCGAACTTCCAGGAATAAACAAAAAAGTAGACCTTTGCCGCTTTCATAAAGACAAAGGTCTTAAAGATATTCTCATGAAATAAGTACTGTTTGTGTGTGATGCATTAAATGACGTTTCTAACCACGCTATGTGATATTTCTGATTCTGCCGGTGAAAAAAGGCTTCCTTTCCCTTAGTCTCGGCTTTTTGCTTAACATCTTTGTATGAGTACGCCTGCTCTTCCAATGGTCGGACAATGCCATCCCAGCCCTCTTCCGCGATGTCGCTTTTCCCTCTCTCATACTCCTCCCAAATGAAATTGTACATCTGTTTATACAATGCATCCGCCTTCTCCGCACAGCCCTCCGCCCTGACCAGAATCGGAAGCATCTCTGTCTTCTCAATCTTGCACGGCATCATCAACAAGGAAATCAATATCGCAAGTAGTTTCATACCATTATCGCCCGGCCATGATTAGTCTTGACTGGGTGGGACAAAGATAAGAGATGATCTCGTAGATAAGGGCGGTGCATTCGTGCGTGCCGCAGTTACGGGATGACTATTTGTGCTCGGATCTTTGAATGTCTGTCCACTGCGGTTAAAAATGTTGAGAATGGAGAGAAACTCCCTGAAAGTGTTGATGCTGTCAGATTTAAGTTGTATATTCGCAATGTTAGAACTCGCTTATATAGTTGTTTTAGTAAGTACTAATTTAGGCGAAATTTCTGGCATCACCAAGCCTTGGTAAGTGTTTCTCTGTCAAGGCTTTTTGTTTTTCTTTGTGGACTGTAGGCCTACGGAATTTGTGGTGTGGAGTACAAGCAGATGATTAAATAATGAACATGTGGATATATAGCAATGGAGCGGAATGATTTGACAAACATAAGTGAGGCTGCCTATCAAAAGTTGATAGACAACATAACTACGCTATGGGGCGAGGCGAAGTCAAAAGCCATTACTGCTGTCAATACTGAATTGCTTGATGCCAACTGGCAGACTGGCAAATATATAGTAGAATATGAGCTTAAAGGCAAAGATAGAGCGGAGTATGGCAGACAATTACTCGTGAACCTTGCCAAAGACCTGACTGCAAGAAATGGCAAGGGCTTTAGCCGTTCTAATCTTGTCTATATGCGTAAGTTTTATCTTGCTTTTCCAATTTGTGAGACGGTGTCTCACAAATTGACATGGAGTCACTATTTTGAACTGTTGAAGTGCGATAATGCGCTTGAAATGCAGTTCTATTACAAAGAGTCCATCAAGGAGTGTTGGAAAGTAAGGGAACTGAAAAGACAGATGAAAAGTTGTCTGTTTCAGCGATTTGCGCTAAGTACAGATAAGGCAGGAGTTCTTGTGTTAGCTAACGAGGGGCACCAAGTACAAACTCCGCAAGATATTATTCGCGACCCATTCGTGCTTGAATTCGCGGGGCTTCCCAAGCAGAAACGCTATAAGGAGAGTGACTTGGAAAAGGCTCTCAAAGACCACATGGAGCAGTTCCTTTTGGAAATGGGGCGTGGCTTTGCTTTTGTCGGCAGGCAATTTCCCATGCAGATTGGTAGCCGACAATTCAAGGTGGATTTGGTGTTCTACCATTGTATTTTGAAATGCTATGTGTTGATTGACCTAAAACGAGCAGAGATAAAGCATGGTGATATTGGACAGATGAACCTCTATTTGAACTATTTCAAAACAGAAGTGTGTCAACCAGACGATAATCTGCCCATTGGCATAGTTTTGGGCGCGAGAAAAGACGAACTTCTGATGGAGTATGCCTTGGAGGGCATTACGAACCAGTTGTTTGTGGCACGCTACCAACTTTATTTGCCAAAGCGTGAGGAATTGCAAGCTCAGCTTAACAAGTTGTTAGACGAAACAGAATAACCTAAATCTCGCACAAAGCAAAACTATTTTGTCTGATCAGGCCTCATATTCCTGTATTATCTAGAATGGCGGATGCGTTGTGTTTTTTTTCTCATTTTTACGTATCAGATATGGCGACTCGGGAAGTTCCGGAAGAAGGTTGTCCATGGCATTGATCTGGCCTATGGCTTTCATCAGGAGGATGAACGTCGACAGTGTCAGGTTGTCCGCCACTCCGCTCTCGAATTTGTGGATGGTGGTCAATCCGATGCCGGACTGCTCCGATATATCTTTTTGGGTGAGTCCGCAGCGCATCCTGTAATCCTTGAAACGCGTGCCCATCAATCTGACGATTTCCGGTGTCGAATATTCATATAAATCAGCCATTGTTCCTTCATTGTTTAACTGTCACTATGTTGATAGTTATGTTGTTATTCTGCCTATTATCTTCACTTAAGTGATAGTTATAACTGCAAAAATATGCATTAAAATCAAGAAAACGAACCATATCGCTAAAGAGGTCAATGTTTACTTTTCCGATTTTTTGACATTAATGTAAAAATGAAGTTCAATACCCCATCGAGTGTTGTGTTAATGAAAACATTTTATAACTTTGTGACGCTGCCAAATAAGCAGCGACATAACATTAGTGAAAGTGTTTCGCTAATCCCCGTTCCGAAATCTGGAAAATTTCAAACATGTGCAGGGAGAGCAACAGCACTCATCACCGTCTTGCCATATCCTCAGATATTGCATATTCGGTGTGGGGTATTGTTTTTCATCCGCACATAGGTTTTTCCAGAACCTCGGAATAGATGAACGGACAGACTCCACACTTTCGCGTTTTTATAATACTTATTCAACAGAGGAGTCGTGCTAAACGAATGAGGGCTATTATGCACCGTAACAATGTCAAACCAACTAGGAAACATCGCATTTCTTCAATTGTGTTGCTAGGCACAACATTTTTGTTCGCATCCTCTTGCGGAGGTCGCCCACAGCCTCCATTGCCGGAAACCAACTTGACGACTACAGTTCTCAATGATACTCCTGCATCAGCTTTGCCCAAATGCAACGTAAATGTTTATATCGAGAACTCTGCCAGCATGGATGGCTATGTCAAAGGCGTCACTGAATTTGAGCAGTCCATTTACAGCTATATCAGCGATATTAAACTTGCAGACTTCTGTTTGAGCCTTAATCTGAACTATATAAATAGTAAGATTCTCCGCCAGCCAGATGATGTAAAGGATTTCATTGCTAAGCTTGAACCGACTACATTCAAGAACAAGGGTGGAGACCGTAGCACAACAGATATTTCAGACCTATTCCAAAAAATAATGGCTGAGCAGGGTAAGGACGATATTGCCATCCTCATTTCCGATTTCGTTTTCTCGCCCGGAAAAAAAGATGCTAGCGAATACCTCACAAATCAACAGGTAGGTATAAAGACTCAGTTTGCTACCAGGCTGAAGGAAGATCCTGATTACGCAGCTGTCTTATATCGCCTAACCTCGATGTTTGATGGCAAGTATTTCAATAAGTTTGACCACCCAACTCAAATAAGAGCCAATCGGCCATTCTTTATCTGGCTACTTGGCAATAAGAGTCAACTTCAGCGTCTTACAGCTAAGATTAAGAAGGAGAATATGAAAGGACATGGCGTAGACCATACTTTCTGCATCTCAAAAACAACTGCAGCGACACCTTATGGCATTCTTTCTATGCCGAGAATTGGCACGTTCAAGATTGATCCGACCAACGTTAAGACCAGCATTCTGAATGCAAAGGTTGACAAAAAAGCAGCCGGATCAAAGTTTGTCGTGTCCTTTGGTATTGACTATAGCGGTTTCCTTCTGGAAGACAGCTATCTTACTGATCCAGCTAATTATGAGGTTAATAACAAAGCATATGCAGTAGAAATCAATCGCAACCCTAATCCTTCATCTTCCTATACACATGTAGTGAAGCTTAAGCTAGATTCTTCTCAGCCCGTTATTAGCCGAGGGAACATAAAGGTGTCGCTTCTCAAGAAATCTGCACCATGGGCAGAAAAATATACAGATAATGTGGGAGAGGATATTAATGCTGATGATGCAATGGAGAAGACTTTCGGACTCAAGGCCCTTGTTGACGGCGTCTATGACGCCTATAAATCAGACAACACTTACTCCTCATTCACAATTAACATCAATTAGTATGGCTGACATTTTTGGACAAGTTTATGGTTGGTTCCAGTCCTTGTTTGGACAGGACCTGAGTTATTACCTCTGGGGGTATGATCCGACAACCGAAGGTTATACCAACCCCAACATATACAATCATGTAGGGCTCATTGCGATTATTGTCGCTCTGGTTCTGGTGCTTGTTTATTACTACATCATTAACCATCCCCGATTCTGCAAATGGTGGAGTTGGCTGTTAACCTTGATTCTAAATGGCCTTATTGGTCTTTTTGTCGGTTATGGTATCGTCGCATCGAAATATGTTAACGGCTTCATCCCCCAGCAGTTGATGTATCAGTTCGATGCGGACGGCAACGTCGTTGCATATCTAATTGGCCACCAGCATTGCTGGGGCTTTGGTATTGCGAATATGATTGTATGTACCATGTTTTTCATACTCTTCTCATTTGCCTTCAAGTGGTGGAGTTCCAATGCTAAGCACGTTCCCTTCCTTTAGTTGCAAGATTAATACTCACGAAATATGAATGGAAAAATATTCTTGTTTGGAATTGGAGGTACCGGTTCTCGGGTGATTAAGTCACTCGTCTTGATGTCCGCCTCCGGTGTTGATATTCAAGCCAACGCGATAGTTCCTATTATCATTGACCCAGATTTTGCCAATGCCGACCTTACTCGGACGATTGAACAAATCAAGACATATTCTGCGGTTCGAAAGTCCCTAGATTTTACAGCATCTTCAAATAATAAGTTCTTTAAACCCAATTTTGAGGATGTGGTCAATGGCTATAGACTTCGTCTCAAAGATACTAAAAACAAGAAGTTCAAGGAGTTCATCCAGTATGACACCCTTGGGAAAGAGAATCGTGCTCTCGCATCTATTCTGTTTTCAGAGAGCAATCTTGAAGCAGATATGGAAGTTGGGTTCAAGGGTAATCCTAATATTGGCAGCATCGTTCTCAACCAGTTTACGGACTCCGAGGACTTCCTTGCATTTGCGGCGGCATTTAAACCTGGTGACAGGGTGTTTATTGTGAGCTCCATTTTTGGTGGAACAGGTGCCAGTGGCTTTCCTCTGATTCTAAAGAATATTCGGAGTATCCTCAGCACTATGCCGAATTGTGATGCTATTCAAAATGCTCCTGTAGGTGCTATTACCGTCCTCCCTTATTTTGCTGTTAAACCTGAAGAAAATAGTCAAATCAATTCTTCGACATTTGTAGGCAAGACCAAAGCCGCCTTGCACTACTATGAAAACAACGTTACTGGAAGTAACTCTTCAGTTAACGTTCTCTACTATATAGGAGATGAACGTAATAGACAGTATGACAACAAAGAAGGGGGCCAACTCCAGAAGAATAATGCACATATTATTGAATTAGCTTCTGCACTTTCCATAGTTGACTTCGCGTCCATTTCTGATGATGATGCTGCAATGGTCTGTGATAAAGATGGGAATGGAAGGGTCTATGCTCCCAGTCCGAGATTTAAAGAGTTTGGTATTGACAACGATACGGAGAGGATCATCTTTACGGACTTTACCAGAAAAACGAGGGACATCATATGTGTCCCGTTGACACAGTTCATCCTTTTGTCCAAGTATCTCAAAGAGCACATTAAGAGTGCTTTATCTCTTCCATGGGCCAAGGATAACGATTTCAATGAAACGTTCCTGAATTCTTCATTTATGTCCGACCTGGAGAAGATTACAACTTTTTATATGGAATGGTTACGCGAGATGGATGATAACGACCGCGGGTTTAAGCCGTTCAAACTCGACATCCCAAAAAGTCAAGTCTTCAGTATCGTGGAAAACGTAAAACCGGCAAAAGTGAAAGGTCTCATAGGTTTCCTTAAAAACGGATATGATCTTTTCGATGCTTTCTTGGATTCAAAACACACATCTCTCCAGAAAAGTTCCAAAGAACAGAAATTTATGGAACTTTTCTATGATGTCACCGAAGAACTAGTTAACACAAAATATAAATTCTAGGAACTATGGCAAAAGTTTTCAGATTACATACAGGCGCATCCGATACACTCAGCAACTGGGATGATTCCGTAAAAATCGGCAGTACAGCTATAGACAAAATTCCCGATCCGGTAGGAGCAACGGACGCTCATGAGATTACTTCTATTCCATCTCCCTTCGCCAGGATGGATCTTGTGAAGAATGCATTTAAGATTGTCGCCGACGGAGATCTTGAAGGCGATACTATTTATCATAAGCTGGTTTCTGATACTCTTGATGTCGGCCAGATTTTCTTCAATATCGAAAAATATCGTAAATTCATTGAAATTATCGTTTGGGACAAAAATAACGCACTGAAGGAACTTGATGATTCTTATTGTGAAGAACATAAACGTCTTGGAAGAACTTATGGTACTTACCTCCAGCAGGACCAGGATGTTTATCACTTCGACAAACTGGATTGCATATATCTTCTCAACTATCGAGCGCCGTCTGCTCCAAATGAGATGAATATAATAGGAGCGACATCTCCTGCGACCCTGTTTTTCACTTCCGCAAATAATCTTAGCTATGTTGGCAAGGGCGAATATGCGATTACATTCGGCAACGACAGACCATTTGATGGCGCATATGCTCCTCTTCACAAAAGAGATAATGCTTATATCAAATACTGGTGGAGCCTGAAGAAGAGTCGTCAAGATTTTGCGGCACTCTTCCCTGAAGTTAACGCCTATCTTGATAGGAGTTTTAATTACTTCCCAGCTTCTCTTAAAAAAGAATTGCAGAATATGGCCGATGATTCGTACCGGCAGGACTATGATGACATTTCCGTCAATCTTGTGGCCCAGAATTATGTAACCATTCTCGGTCAGAGGCTTAGAGGAAAGAAAATGGTTGATAATGTCGAGAGCGACTTTGAGATGCTCGTCTCTCCCAAGCTTAAAAAAGTCGGAGAAAAGATTCCTCTTGCTCTTCCCGTTGAGACTTTTACTGAGCCGCTAAAATATGTTATAGATGTTTGGAATAAGAATACTGCGGTTCCTTATGTTGACAGCAGGGCAATTGCCGATCGGGTTCTCCCGGAAGATGGCACCGCCTACCCTTATGTTACAGTAAGCGATTTCCTCGAAGACTCTATTATCAAGATTCCCTACAAGTTTAACAAAGCAGCCTTTTTCAATGGCAACGATGAAAAACCTGATGAGCGCGATAGCTATCTGCTTCCTTTGAGGAAGACCTTTTTCAACTATTTCCAAGTAAGTGATTTGAAAGGAACTGTTGATAGTAGGAATATGATTGAAATTAAAAGACTCGCAGGTGATACTGGAGTAAAGGTTATCCTTCGCATTCCTGTAAAGGGCGGACACATCAAATATGAACGTATTTATTATAAGGCAGATAAGGCAGATATAGCAAACAATAAGGGTGTTATCATCAACCGGGATTTCACGCTTGGTCAATTCCCGACAATCAAATATGCTGATGATGTAAAACCTTACTATCGAGTGACTGTCCTTGATCGTGATACAATTTCCAACGGTGCAAACAACCGATATAAGCTCAATTTCTTTGATTCAGCAAACGGAAATGTCCAATCTGATGAAGTAATCCAAAGGAATAAGACAACCGACGGGGGACGATTCGATGGCGATAAGGTAGATTCTGCGACCTATGCTCTTTCCAAAGCATTCCAGTACATTCAGGTCTCTGATAATTCATTTGAAAACCTTAATGCTATCGTTATTCCGAACTTTGCCGTCAAAACGGGAAATCATAAGTTTCGGTTTGCAATTGATTTTGGCACCACCAACACACATATTGAGTATAGTGTTGATGGGGAGAGTTCTAAGGCATTCAACATAACGGATGCTGATATGCAGATTCAGAAACTTCATATCATCGACGACTTTGAACTTAATGATGTCTTACGTTCTGATTTCGTTGCTGCCACAATAGGCGGTGACAGCATCTACTCCTACCCAATGAGAACTGTCCTGTCTGAAACTAATAATACGAATTGGTCAAAGCCGGTATTCTCAATGGCTCATGCTAACATTCCGTATACTTACGAAAAGAGTCTTCCACTCTCGTATAATGTTCTACATACAGACCTTAAGTGGTCCACCAATCAGGATGACAAGCGAAGATCCGCTATGTATATTGAGTGTCTCCTCGTGATGCTTAGAAATAAAGTACTTCTCAATAATGGTGATCTTTCCAAGACCGAAGTTGTATGGTTCTATCCTGCCAGCATGACACAGAGCCGTTTCAATAAGTTTAAGGATGAATGGGACAGCACTTTCCGCAAGTTTTTCAATGCGCCTTCGGCCAATATCGTGGCTTTATCGGAATCTATAGCACCTTATTATTTCCATAAGGCCAAGAAGGGGGCTACTTCTACTGTAGTCTCTATTGATATTGGCGGCGGTACTACCGATGTCCTCATTGTTGACAAGGGCGATCCTAAATTAATCACTTCTTTCCGATTTGCGGCAGATTCAGTCTTTGGTGATGGATATTCATATGATTCCGATAGCAATGGGTTTGTAAAAGAATATTCCGGAGAGATAATGCACCTTCTCGATGATAATAATCTAACCAGTCTAAAGGGTGTATTGAAGTCTCTTGAAGAGAAGAAAGTATCAACAGATATTATCGCTTTTTTCTTTTCTCTCGCCTCGAACAAAGAGACGCATAATGTCGCCGATTTCGGAAAGATGCTTGCCGATGATAAGAGAGGTAAATATGCAGTCATTCTCTTCTATGTGGCCATCATTTACCACATAGCCAATATCATGAAGGCCAAGAACTATCCAATGCCTCGCCATATTACATTCAGCGGAAATGGTTCGAAACTCTTGAGCATTTTGAGCACGAACGACTCCACCCTCGAGCGTTTTACCAAACTTATCTTCGAGAAGATATATGGCGAAGCCTACTCAACTGACGGTTTGACAATTATTCGTCCCAGCAACTCGAAGGAATCTACCTGTAAGGGCGGTGTTATACTTGAGCCGTTCCGTTCACAGGACTACTCCCAGATAAAGGAGATGAAGACCATACTTTTGGGATGTGATTCAAGCACGTTTGCGGAGAATAAGATTTCCTATGATGATATTGATGTAAAGGTCATTGATAGCGTAGTAGAAACCACCAAGGATTTCATTGATTTTGCGTTTAATCTTGATGATGACTTCTCATTCTTCCAGGAGTTTGATGTTGATCGTTCAATCTTTGAAGCTGTTAAATCCTTATGCTATCGTGATATTAAAACTTATCTTGAAAACGGCATTTCTGTCAAAAAGCAGTCGCTGCTTGCTGACGGGGCTGACGACACAATTGAGGAGACGTTGTTCTTCTATCCTCTCGTCGGTATTATCAACGCAATAGTCAGAGAAATCTATACATTGTAATTTTTATGAAGAGGACTATCATTTTTTTTATTGTCGCATTTTGCGTTCTATCTTCATGTGATAGGTTCAAAGCAAAAGATTATGCTGAAAAGGAGAGAAAAATTGAAGCAGCCAAAAATGCGGCCCTGAAGTCAATTCAAGATGAAAGAACTGCTTCTGTAGCTATAGCCAAGGAGGCTATTTCTACTGCAACCGCAAAAGCTGTTGAATGCGCCGGTGAAGATATTTCAGGGGTAATTAATGACGCAAAGAAAGAGATTCAGTCTGCCGTAGAGACAAGTGTCAGCAAATCAGTTGAAACGAAGCTTAAAGCTTTTGAGAGTGAGTTGGGGAAGGCAAATAAATTTGCTGCTATAGCGTTGCTCATTGCTATAGGAGTGATTTTGTTAGCCGTTGTCTTCGTTATCATACTATTAAGGCGGACAAGTAGAGACTCGGTCGTTGAAATCGTTGGAGGTTCCCGCAGAATAGAACGTATAATTGAAGAAACGGTCCGGAATCAGATGGGTAATGATTCGAGGCCTCAAGTTCGGAGTAGTATTAGCAGAGCTGATATAGAGACCGAAGTTAGGAGGTATGTTGATAGCCCAGCGTTTAAACAGTATCTCGTTGGGTTATGTTCCAACTGCGACAGACCAGGCAAGGCGGTCCAGGGGACACAACCATTGGAAAAATCACCAATTAATGTCAAGCCCACAGCTCAACCGCTGTCAATTGTCCCCCAACCCAAAATTGAACTATTCGCGAAAGATTCGCCTAATAGCACTCTCACTGTGGTTACTTCTGCATATATGCAGGGGAAATCAATTTATAAATTACTGCTGAATTTTCAAGAGTCCTCTACGGCTGAGATTACGATATGTGCAGATAGGGAGGAAGTTAAACGCCGTATCCTGAAATCCAGTAATGATTTGCTGGAGCCAGTCTGCGTTGTGGATAGGAAGCGCAGCAATCCTGAAGAACTGTCAGCAATCAATATTATTAAGGCTGGAAAAGCAGAGAAACTATCCTGTGATTCCTGGAAGGTAACTGAACCAATAATTGTAGAACTGAGTTAATATGCATTACGCTATAGTTATTCTCATAATTTTGATCATCATTTGTTTCCAACTCTATAGCTATGGTGATACGGTAAAAAAGATTAAACGATATCGGAATATTTTTCCGAAGTCTGTTTCGTCATACTCTCTTAAAGAGTTGGCTGTCAGAGAAGAAAAGGGGGGAACAGGGGATAAGGAGGAAGATGATTTGCCGCTTCCTTTTGATGAGGATGCTGACCTCGAAGTGGTGGTCACCGTGTCCCAGGTACATATAGATGAAGCGAGCCCAACCTTATTGGAAGTTGAGCATTCGCTTAATATGTATCTTCAAAAGAACAAAGGTGCGGCGAGTGATTTTCACATCATGAAAGATGTTGTAGAACGGTATTGCGATGCGGATGAAGAAGGTATAACTACCCAACAACCCATACCTCTTTATTTGGGCCTCATGGGGACGATGGTGGGTATTATTGTTGGCGTTATTTATATTGCAGCGACAAATGGTTTTTCTGGAGATGGTATCACCAAGAGTGTCACTGAGTTAATGACATGTGTAGCAATTGCCATGAGTGCTAGTCTTATAGGAGTTTACTGTACAACCCGAATCTCATGGAAATCTAAAGATGCGTTCTCCAAGGTAGAATCTGCCAAGAATAAGTTTTATTCTTGGCTCCAAACGGAACTGCTTCCGACTCTTTCCGGCAATACAGTTAATGCTTTATATCTCCTTCAGCAAAATCTTACCAAGTTCAACACAACCTTCCAGAGCAACATCTCTGGACTTAATAGAGCCCTGGGACAGATCAAGGAGACTTCCTCGGAGCAGATTGAATTGATTAATCTACTTCAAGATATTGATATTCGTCGTGTCGCGCAGGCAAATGTCATGGTCCTCCACGAACTCAAAGATTGCACAGGAGAGTTGTCCCGCTTCAATCAGTATATTCATAGTGTATCGGATTATCTTACTGCAGTTAATTCTTTGAACTCAAATATTAATGAGCATTTGAATAGAACGGCAGCTATTGAAAGAATGGGGGCTTTCTTTGAGAAAGAGATCAATCAAGTATCTGAAAGAGAAAAATATATCAATGAAGTTGTTGCTAATGTCGATAACACGCTTAAGAATACATTTAATGCCCTTACTGAAAGTACAAGATCCGGTGTCGATGAATTGCGTAATAACTCGGCGGCAGAATTTGACAAGGTATCTCAGGTGTTAACTGCTCAGCAGCAGGAGTTCAAGACCTCACTTGATACTCAGAGAGAAGAGTTCGCTCAGGCACTACGTGTGGAACGCGAAGCCTTTGTTGAATACCTGCGAAGCCAAAAGGATAATCTTTCTGCTAAATCAGATGAGATTTCCCAGGTAGTTGACCGTATTCGTGATTTTGCTGATACAAAGACGGCGATAAATAGTCTATTATCTGCATCGCGCGAACAAACGGGCAAACTTGATGAATTAATTAACATTATGAGCAGTAGAAACCGTGATGGTAGAGGAACGTCCGAGTCAACGGTATTTGTCCAGCCAAAGTTGGAGATTCCTGTTTTTTACAAGATAGCCATTGGCACTATAGCGGGGCTTTTGCTTTTGAGCGTAGGTATTAGCACTGCATCATTTTTTGCTAGTCCCTCTTCAAATAATAATACAGCCATTGAAGCATCCCCACTTCCGGATTTTAAAACTCAATCAGTAGAAAATGTGCCTGATTCCCTTTTGATACCTATGGGGGCAAATGACTCTAAGAAAGTTCATAGCGCAATAACAACTGAGAATAAGACAACTAACAGATGACAAAGCAGAAAAAATCCTTATTCTGGGCGAGTTATGCTGATCTTATGACCAGCTTGTTTTTCATTATGCTCACACTTTTCGTCGCATCATCAATTTTGTTGAGTAAAAAAGGAAAAGAATGGCGGGATATGTATTATCAGAGTGAGGACCAAAAACAGCAATTACAAAGGATTAATGATGTGATTCAAGATCTAGATTCAACATATTTTGAGTACATAGATCTCTATAAGAAGAGTAAATTGGTCATTCCCGTGAATTTCGCCGTTGACCAGTACGACATTAATGGTTTGTCCAAAGCGACTAGAGATGAATTAGAGAGTGCTGGAAGGTCCTTGAAGGCATTTGTTGATGAAACCACCAAGAAGTATCCGGGAGTCCAGTATATCCTGATTATTGAGGGGCAAGCTTCAAGAACTGGAGGTACAGACCATAACTACGAGTTGAGTTACCGCCGCGCATATAGTCTCAAAAAATACTGGGAAGATAAAGACATAAAGTTTGATGCCCTAAACTGCGAAGTGTTGATTGGAGGAAGCGGTGACGGTGTTCAAAGTGGGACCGGACTAATGAGAGAAGATCCTTCAAGGGAGTATTTAAACCAACGATTTTTAATACACATATTACCGAAGCCGGGCTATGTGAAGACGGAGAGTGTTGCAACAATGATAGAACCTAAGAAGAAATGAAAAATCTATGCATAATATTCCTAAGTTTTCTGCTTGTTTATGGGTGTTCTGGACGTCCACCAGCACCTGTGAATCAATATGGCGGGAATAGTGGAGGCCCTTCATATGGCACTTCAGGTAACAGACCTCCGCTTCCGGGGAAACATGGAAGAAATGGAATCAGTCAGAATGGACCTCCACTATCAGGCCAAGGTGAATCAACGTCAAGTACAAAAGTCAAAACTGAGGTTGGTCCTGGTGTGTCTGGTAAGTTGTCTGGCCACGAGATATTTAAGAAGTGCAATACAGCCGTCTTTATGATTTTTACGTCAACAGGGATGCAGGCATTCCAAGGCTCAGGGTTCTTTATTTCTCCCGATGGCCTAGCTATAAGCAACTATCATGTGTTCGAAGGAACCGGTATGGGTTTGGAGGTTATTAAGACGTCTAATGATCAGCAGTATAAAATCGACCATGTCATTTTCAAGGACAAAACGAATGATGTGATGGTCTTCACTGTCAAGGCTGCGGGAACAAAGTTTAACTTTATTCCAGTTTCCTCTCACAACCCGCTAGTTGGAGAAAAAGTATATGCGATAGGTAGCCCGAGGGGCTTGGAAAACACCTTTTCTTCGGGGGAAATCTCCCAATTTCGCGAGAACGGCAGGGTGATTCAGATTAGTGTCCCGATTGATCATGGGAGCAGTGGAGGCGCTCTTATAAATGAGTATGGCGAAGTTATTGGCATAACTAGTGGAGGTTTTGATGACTCTGGAGCGAACCTTAATTTTGCTGTTAATATCAACGTCGTCAAGAGCAGACTATGATCGTAAGAAAAAGTGTCAGATTGTTGATTGTACTTTATCTCCTCAGTGGATGTGCTTGTGGTTCAATACCCAAAGCTGGCCCTTTGGCGAAAGGTTTCGACGAACACTCGCGTAAACCATCTATCCCATCGAATAACGCGATTGTTGAAAAGAAACATCGATTGGAATTGCCGTCTCATTCTGACAATGATTGCATCATCGAATACAAAGGCTATACTGTTTCATACGATGAATCGGCGCGTATCCCGGTTTGGGTTGCTTATGAACTGACGGCTGGTGAGGCAAATGGTACAATTGGTCGCAGTGGTAAGAACTTCCGGCCAGATGATAGAGTAAAGGTTGTCCAGGCTGACAATTACGATTATCGTGGCTCAGGATGGTTTCGTGGTCATATGGCTCCTGCCGGAGATTTCAAGTGGGATGACGTGGCAATGTGGGACACGTTCTTTTACACCAATTGCTGTCCGCAGAATGAGAAACTGAACAATGGCAGCTGGAATGTCCTGGAAAATAAAGTCAGGACTTGGGCTCGTCAGTTTGGGAGCGTTTTTGTCGCTACTGGCCCGATTGTGGGGCAAAACCGGAATGGCAAGATAGGCACTCACCAAGTTGCTGTTCCTGATGCTTTCTTCAAGGCACTCCTGGTTTACAAAGATGATTCATTTCATGGTATCGCATTCGAGATGCTCAACAATTCTGCGAAGCAAAGACTTCTTGAAAGTTATTTGAGTGCCAATGAATTGGAAAAAATAACTGGCCTTGATTTTTTTCGTCGCTGGATGAATCTATTGAAGAAATAGTCGAGGATGATGTTGACTTGAAATTCTGGAATATACAATGAGGAAGAGCGGCTGTAAAAAACTGCAGAGGTACTTGTGCATGAGATTGGCGATAGCACTTATTCTATGTCTGTTTTCGATGCTGTCCTTCGTAATGTGGATGCTTCCGTTCATTAAATAGTATTACTCCGCAATCCACTTCTCGACGGTGCGGGTCTGTGAGGAAATGTTCACGCCGACCTTGACGAGGTTCTTGCCTTCTTCGAATTTATAAGGAAGCATGTAGCCCTTGTCGTCAATCTGCTTGAGTGCATCTTCAGCAGAACCATCCACCTTGAATTCGAAAATGTAGATGCAATTATCCGTGTAGCAGACGGCGTCAGCCCTGCCGATGGCAGATTTTACTTCCGTGCGGATGTAGAAGCCAAGCAGCGAGAAAATCAGGTGAATAATTGTCTGATAGTGCTTTTCTGTCTTGTTTTTCCAGGTCGTTCGGAATCCCTGCAAAGGTCATCTATTACGACTGCACCAATTATTACTTCGAATCGGAAGAGGAAAACGGTCTCCGCCAATACGGCCACTCAAAAGAGAACAGGCCGACTCTATAGTCCAGATGGGACTGTTTGCCGATATGGACGGCATTCCGCTTGCGTTCTGCATCAATCCTGGGAATACGGCCGAAATCACCACGCTCAAGAAACTTGAAGGGCGCTTGCAGGACTTGGTCACACAGACGACAGGATGGAAACTAGTTGACTTCAGCGCCAAGAATGGCCCAATGCTGTCAAAGGAAGAATACGACCTGACCCAGTTGAATCCTGACGAATATACGGACAGGCTTTTCTGTCGGGAACGCTGGATAAAGACAAAACTCAGCAAGTGCGAGAAGTGCACCGTGGACGGCGAGGTCGCACAGTACAGCAGCTACTCCCTCAATCAGGAGATGATAGACCAGGAGTCCCGTTTTGACGGCTTCTACGGCATCTGCACCGGCCTTTGTGACGACGCTCCTGAAATCATCAAAGTGAATGGCGGGCGCTGGATAATCGAGGACTGCTTCAGACTTACCAAAACCGAGTTCGAGGTACGTCCCGTCTTTCTCCGACGCGACGATCGCATCACTGCACACTTCCTCACCTGCTTCCTTGCGCTCATCATATACAAATACCTTGCAAAGAAGGTCAACCGCGCCGGGGAGAAGTTCAGCCCGGACCAGATAATCGGAACCCTCCAGGACATGAACTTTCTCAACATCACGGGAGAAGGATGCATCCCGACCTACACACGGACCGACCTCACGAATCACCTGCATGGTTCAGCCGGCTTCAGAACCGACACCCAGATAGTGACAAAGAAGGCCATGAAGAGCATCATAGACTCCACCAAGACTTCAATGCATTACATACTTGCACAATTGCAAAAGCCCCAGAATCGCCATTACAACGCTCTGGGGCCTTTATATCTTAAAATCAAAGTGTCAAAGACAGGATATTACAACTAATTTTTGATATGACAAAAATAGTTGCCTAAAAATCAAGGGCCGAAGCGAATTTTTCGCCTAAGCCCTTAGTATATTACGCTTTTATGAGGGATTTTATAGTTTAAGATGCCGTTAATCCGCTCTGCGATTGCGTTTTCGTAGGGGTCGCCTTTATCAGTCATACTGATGAGGATGCCGTGCTGTTGGAGTTTGTTTACGTATTCCTGGCAGCAGTACTGCCCCCCAGACCGTCTTAAAAGTCAGTTATCAAACCCTCTGAGAGTGCGATTTTCG
>OLRA01002216.1_pt1 | contig 20123 bp, 10 predicted proteins | sample 1673011 | NCBI WGS metagenome assembly OLRA01 (sample SAMEA3136746, study PRJEB25190) | human gut metagenome | reverse complement strand
GGTGACGATCGTTTTAAGGTCGTTTACAAAAGTGAGTATATTATATCCTTCGTAAGGAAAATATTTTGGTCTATGGGATATTATTGCGTTATGGATGGTGATGATATGTATATATCCAAGACCCATAACAGGCTTAGGATATCCGATATAGATTATTACGGGAAGTATAAAGCTACTTGTATTGAGGTCGATAATAAGTCTCACCAGTTCCTTACCACTAATTTTGTCGTATCCCATAATACGACTATCATGTCATCCCTTCTTCAGATGAACGCTACCATGACGATCGGGCTTAGTCATTCCGTGGTAGGTTTCAGCGATAGCGATTTGTCTAATATAGGTGAGTATTGTGAGTATGGGCTTGATCATGTGCATCCTTTTTTCAGAATTAACAGGACCAAGACCGATTGGAGTTCTGGTGTCACCTTAGGCAAGCGTATGTCCAACGGGGTTCGTGATGTTCATGCCATAATATCCATAGCCAATATCAACATGGGTAGGAAGACATCCACGCAGAAGACTGCCGGTCTGACCCCAGCCACGGCTATTTTCGACGAGGTAGGTAAGGGACCTATCAAGAAACCGTACACGGCCGCCATGCCGTCCTACGACACTCCTTATGGCTGGCGTCTCAGTCCTATCTTGGCTGGTACCGGTGGTGAGGTGGAACTATCCAAGGACGCTCAGGAGATGTTCTCTGATCCTGATACATACAATCTCCTGGTCATGGACTGGGATATTTTAAATCGGAGAGCCATGAAAGGGAAAACATGGAAAGAACGGAAATGGGCGATGTTCGTTCCCGGTCAGATGGCTAACTCCGGTGTTAAGAGAACTATAGGATTGGGCGATTATCTTGGTAAGCCTGATGACAAGAAGCTTAATAAGATCAAGATCGACGCTACTGATTTCGAGGCTAGTACCAATAAACTTAATGAGGAGCGGAAGAAACTATCTACAAAAGATAGGGTTGCGTACACTTCTCATACCATGTTCTATCCATTTACGATTGACGACTGTTTTTTAAGCTCATCCCAGAACCTATTTCCGGTCGAGTACGCTATCAAGCATAAGAATGATCTCCTTGAGTCGGGGCAATATAGCGGTATGCTGTGTGATGTTTTTCTTGAATCGGGCAATAAGCTTGGTACTACGAAATCTAATAAACAGCTAGCTGGTTTTCCGTTTAGTGGAGGTGTTATTGATGCTCCTGTCCAGATATTCGAGATGCCTCAATCCAATAGGTTTGATGATTTTATATATGTGAGTGGTAGCGATCCCTACAAACAGGCTAAGTCGGATACGCCCTCATTAGGTGCTTTTTATGTATTCAAAAGGCGTGTTGGTATCCGAGATCCTTATGCCTATAGAATAGTTGCCTCTTACGTATCCCGCCCATCATCTATAGACCAATTCTGCCGTACGTGCGAGGTGCTTCAGAAGGGATATGGTGCTATATGTCTTATGGAGAACGCTGACCAGATGTATGAGCAGTATCTTAATCGGAAGAGCGGTATGCCGGCATCTTTCTTCTTATTCGCTGGTGAGGCTATAGCCAATAAGTACGTGAAGGCCGGATCCCGGCAGAACAGTAAGCTAGGGTTGTATCCTACCCCCGGAAACCAGAACCTGCTATTCTCGTGCGTCGTGGATTATTGCTGGCAGGATTTCGTTATTGGCTATGATGATCAGACTGGTCTTGATATAACGGTTAAAGGCATTGAGTTGATTGATGATATAGCTCTTTTGGATGAGATAATACAGTATAAGCCCGGATTGAACGTCGATAGGATAATAGCCTTCGGGCATGCGTTGGTTCTCGCTAGGTATTTTGATGATAATAACTACATGCCTAAATCGAAGATAGATGAGATGAATAACGCTCGTAAGGAAGACGCTTATAAACACCATGAGATATATGCCTCTGCATTTGGATCGGTATCTATAGGAGCTTTTAGGTAAATGAATGTCAATTAAACGCCTATCTTTGTTGTAAATAAAATTGAATAATCATGGAAGTGTTTAATAGAGATCATTCGTTTCCAGCAAAAGGAGCGTTATTAGGATTACCTCCTCAGGCTATTTCCACGAAGAAAAAGAACAGGAAATGGAAGGAGGATTGTATGGACGCTCTTGAGACGATAGGGTTGAAACAGTATGATCGTAACCAGATGTACCGTGACTATTATCTGATGGCGGATGGTAAGTTATCTTTTATGGAGATGGCAGATGTTATCCCTCAGTTAAGGAACGTTCAGAAGCTAAGGAGCGATATAAGGATACCTTCTTTCTTGAAGCATTATGATATCATAGGTGGTATCGTAAACGCCTTTGAGGGATGGCTGACAAACCTACAGGATAAGTATACGGTTAATGAGGTAGGTGATATGGCTATAAGTGAGTATGAGGATACGATGTCAAACTTACTTCATCGTCATATACAAGAACAGTGGGATATTATCGTCAATCAGCGTCTTGTGGAGGCTGGTCTTGATCCTATGTACAATGAGTTTAACTCTGAGGAGGAGCGTCAGGCTTATGTTCAGCAAATCCAACAGGCCAAGACGTCTATGACCCCTGATGATATCCAGAGGTTCATGAGTACCAGATGGAAGACGCAGGCGGCTGTATGGGGAGATCATACGATCGAGGCTGATCGTAGCCGGTTTTATATGGATGAGCTTGACAGGGAGAATTACAGGGATCGTCTTCTTAGCGGAAAGATGTTCCGGAACCATTTCGTTGGCTTCGACTATTATCGTCCGGAGGTATGGAGTCCGATGGAGGTTTTCCATCCTGATGTGAAATACCCGCAATATGGATCTTATGTAGGCCGTCTTCATTATTACGAGGGTGTTGAGTTGATATCAAGATACGGCCATAAGATGACAGCCAAGGACAAGCGTCGGATTATGGGAGGTGATGATGATTATGAGGGATGGGTATCTAATGACGGTGCTAGGTATGATTGGAAGAAAAAGAAACCGTCTATTACCGGCATGTATGAGAATGAGGTTATTCCATGGAAGGGATACCATGACTATGAGTCTATAGTCGCCGCTGAGGACTATTATGGTGTGCCGATGGGAGAGTACCATACCTTCGGACCTGACGGGGAGGAACACACCCAACCCCGCTTCTTGCCCCGCTTCCATCCCTTTGGATATTTCAACTCCGGTATGGCCGATGGTAAGAGATATGAGATAGACTCTCGCCTTTTTAGGGTTATGGAAGGATATTGGGTATCCATGAAACCGGTATTCTTAATAACTTACATGACGGAGACCGGGATGGTGGATCAGGAGCTTGTTACCGACGAGCTATTGCCTGAGTTTTTGGAGAAGAACGGTATCAAGAAAGTGAAGAGGGTTATGGCTGAAGCCGTCAGTGATCCTGAGGTGAACACCTACATCTTGGAGTATGTTCCTGAGGTTAGGTTTGGCGTTAAGATCACCGGAGGTAATTTAATGGATAAGCCTATATATATTGGTGGGGATCCAATACCTCATCAGATACATGGTGACAGCAGTCTGTATGATTATGTCATTCCGGTTTCGGGATTTATAGGGGCCAGTCTCGCTGATCGCATACAACCGTTCCAGATGATGTATAACCTTGCTATGAATCAGCTATACAATAACGCCGAGAAGGAGATTGGTAAGTTCTTCTTAGGCGACCTTGGATTCTTGCCTACTGAATATAAGGATATGATGGACAAGAAGGGTGCTTTAGCTACTTTCATGCAGATCGTGAAGTCCGTCTCGTTTATGGGCGTAGGTGGTAACGATACGAACAATCCTTACCAGAATCCTCAGATGAGTAGCATATATAACCAGTTTGGTGTATATGATCTTACTAATACGGATCAGATAAGATCCCGTATGGAAATGGCGTCTTACGCCTATATGATGGCTTATAGGATGATAGGTATATCTGAGCAGGCTATGGGTCAGTCAACTAGATACGAGAGTTCTACGGGCGTAAAACAGGGAGTTAACGCTACTATGCTACAGACTCAGACTTACTTTAATGATTTCGATGACTTCAAGAAACGGACATTGGATATTCATCTAGCCGTGGCTCAAGTATGCCAGAAGGAAGGATACGATTGGACCGTTATGTACAGAAATAGCGATCTTTCCTTGGCTTACATCAGTCTTACGGATAATAGCTTGTCGTTACGTCATCTTAATGTTATGGCTGTCTCTAATTCCAAGAAACGTCTGGAATTGGAGAATTTGAAACAATATATATTACAGACAAATACGTTAGGTAATGACTTACTTGATATCACTAGGATGATGAGCGCCAACTCAACGGCTGAGATGAATCAGATCGGAAGGGATGCTAGATCTTACGCCGATCGTGTAAGGCAGGAAGAATACCAGAATCAACAGCGACTTGTCCAGCAGCAAGCAGAAGCCGATCAACAGGCTCGTAATGATGAGCATGAGAAGGATAAGGAGCTGGCTTATATCAAGGGCAACTTCGACTTACGGGGTAAGAGCATAATGGTCGCCGGTCAAGCGGCTAGGACCGAGAACAACTCTGAAGGCATGGATTATGTCGAGGCTATGGCTGATAGGGCTTTAAGGGAAAGAGATCTTGATATCAAGGAAGAGGAGATGAGAACCAGACAGGCTAACGCCGAGGCTGAGCGAAGATCTCGTGAGGAGATAGAGAAAAGAAAGTTGGAATTAAAAGAAAAGGAGATAGACGCTAGAAACAAACGTTCTGATACAGATAGGTTTACGTCAATAATAAACAAGAATTGATTACAAGTTTTGTAAATATTTTTACAAAATCTGTAATCATTTTGGCGTAAAATTCTGTCATATACTATAATGGGTTTGATTTAATTGGTAATTGGATTAATAATACTTTTGTAAAAAGCAAAAAGGAAATTGTATGAATGACATGGGTGATTTCGCTAAGGGTTTTAAGACCATGAGTGTCGAGGAACTTTTTTACCGTGGTGACGGTGATGGCGATAAGAATAATATTGAGGGTAAATATGATAAGGATGGTAATCCTATAGGTGATACCAATAAAGAGCCTGTCGACGGCGGAGCGGCTGACGGTGGCGGGGATAAGGGCGGCGACGTTACCAACCCAGACCCGGATTCCTTTGGCGAAGGCAGTACTGATAATAATAACGTGGTATCAGGGTTTAACGGGAAATCTTTCTTGGAAAAGATGGCCGCCAGAGGTATCATCGACAGTATCGATAACCTTGATATTATGGTAGATGACAAGCCAGTTGATCTTTCTACTATCACAAAAGAAGATGATCTACTTGATATAGTGGAGGGATTGATCAAGGATAAGGCCGATGAGTTGTTGAAGGATAAGGTTGATACCGGTTCTATGTCTGACTTTATGAAGAAGATGATAGAGGTGGATAAGGCTGGAGGTAACGTAGGTCAGCTTCTAAACCAATATCAGAACATTCAGGCGCCGTTGGACAACCTTGATATGAGCAACAAGAATGATCAGCTTGCGGTCATCCAACATTATTATAAGATGTTGGGTATGCCGGAAGATGAGATAAAGGATAATATGGAGATGATGATTGGCAAGGGCGATGAGTTCATTGAGTCCAAGGCAAATAAATTCCATGATATCCTGAAAAAGGAGATGGATAACCTTATCGAGGAGGAGAAGAAAAAATCCGAGAAAAGGAAACAGGAGTTGATTGAGCAGATGAAGATCTATAAGAAAGGTCTTAAGACGTCTATAAGCTCAGGGTTCCAGTTGACTGACACGATGATAGGTAAGGCTGTCGATTTCGTTACCAAGCCGATAGACAATCAAGGTCATACGGCTATAGATAAAGCTTATTCGGAGGCTATCAAGAATCCGGACATGGCCGCTGATCTGGCTTTGTTCTTGATGAATAAGGACGAGTTCCTTAAACAGAAGACTAACAAGGCTAAGATGGAGGTTAATAAGAAGACCATCACTCTTCTTTCTGGCAATAAGGGAGGAAAGCAGAATAAGAATAATATCGATAATGATACTATAGAGGCTAACTTCCTTGATCTAAGTGGATCAAAGAGTGTATAACATTAAAAGATAGATAATTATGAACCCTTTTTTGACAAAAAGTTTTCCGGCTACCGTGAATGGTGATAACGTTATCGCCTTCACCGATGCCAAGAACTATAAGACTTCGCTCGTAGAGCATAACTTAGGCTCATTGGCGAGCTGGTATTATGAGGATCCGGACAAGAATCATCTAGGTCTGTTGAACTTGTTCTCTAATATCGCCAACTACGCTGTTCCGATGTATATGGGTATGATTAATAACGGTGCTACGATCTCCGTTAACGGTATTGGAGCTTCTTTCCGTTATGATTTACCTGTTACAAAGACATTCGCTGTCGTTACGGCTGAGGATACTTCAGGTCATCATCCAAAACCGGGTATTGACGGTGGTTTGTTTGATATTGTTTTGAATACTTCTGAGTTTACGGCTTATGATGTCATTACCTATGACGCCGCTAACGGCTGTAATATCCTTATCTCAGGTGAGATCCCGTCTAAGACAGAAGGAGATTTGACACGTTATTGGGTTCGTGTTATTGGCGGTAAGGCTAAATACTTCCCTAAAGAGAAATTACGTCCGGGTATCCGTTATTGGAAGATCGGTCATGCCCTTGGTGAGTACAGTACCCAGTTCTCTAAGGTATCTGGAGCTGACAAGGCCGGTTCCATGACTTGTGAGTTCCGTTTAGGAAACCACCGTGGTGTTGAGGGTGAGACAACTATGTATGCTGGTATGAAGTCCATGCAAGCCGCCCAGAACAGCACTTCAGAGTTTGTGGAGACCGCTCTTCGTCGTATGAATGCCATGAGAAGTGAGTATGAGGGTAATATTCCTGATCTGGCTATTATCGGTAAGACTGTTAATGGTAGACTTGATTTGCGTACGGCCAAAGTAGCCTCTACGTTGGAGGTGTTCTGTATGGCTGAGTTGGTTAAGTTGGAGGCCAGACAGTTGATGTGGCAAGAAGGTGGTATTATCATGGATCAAAATGGTCCTATCCATTTGAATGAAGGTATCTATCGTCAGCTTCGCCGTGGTTACACTATTTACTATAGCCGTCCGATGGGTATTACTAAAGACACGCTTATGGCTGCCGCATCTTATATTTTCCGTGGACGTCAGGATCTTCCTATTACGGAACGTAAGATTAAGTTCAAGGTAGGAGCTATGGCTATGATCAATTTAGAGAAGTTGATCAGGGAATCGTTCTTCACTACCTTGCAGAACTTAAGCTGGGGTATGGGAAGCGATAGGATGTTGCCTTCTAACCCTATCTCTGGTACTAATGACGCCATGATCTTAGGTCCGGTTCAGGTTAAGGGAGCTTTCATCCCGGGCATCGGTAATGTTGAGTTCGAGCATGATCCTTCTTTGGATTACGCCGACATGACAGATCGTAGTGAATTAGTGAATGGTATGTATCCTAGATCCTCTTATTCTTGTATTATCGAGAATATCACTGACGCTGGATCGACTAACGCGTATTCCGCTATTCCTAATACGGCTAACGCTAAGTTAGGTAATATGAACAACAACGTATTCTATATCAAACCAGAAGGTGTAAGTATGTGGTGGGGTTATGAATACGGTCGTTGGGCACACAAAGCCAACGGTAATGAGATCGTATCATCCTTGCCGGGCATGAAAGAGCAATTCTGGTGCCACTCTGCTTCCGCAGCATGGGTTATGGATAATAGTAAGTTCTTGATTATCGAGCTTCAACCGAACTACTTCGGCTAAGTTTTTTATAAAATAGGTTCGATTCTTCCTATAAGTCTTTATCCTTATGGAGGAATTGAACCACTGTTCCTTCTTTAATCAATAATGTTTATTTCAAACATTTAATGATTCTATATTTTTAGTATATTTACTGTATGAAATTAACATTACAGATCAAATTGCTCCCAACATACGAGCAGGTCGAAATATTGAAAGATACATTTGGTGTTTTCAACGAGGCCTGCAACGTTATTTCTCAGATAGCGTGGGAACGATGTGTGTTTAAACAGTTTGATCTACATAAGGAGGTTTATTGTTTAATAAAGGAGACGTATCATTTATCTTCTCAACTTGTAGTACATGCTATCAGTAAGGTCGCAAATGCGTATAAGTCATATAGAAATAAGAAAAGATATTTTCGTAAGTTAGGATCTATCACATATGATAGGCGTGTTTTATCTTACAAAATTTCCAAATCTATATGTTCTATATCGCTTATTAAAGGACGTGAGAAAATAGCATATATATGTTATCGTCCTCATCTTATGCAATTTGCAAAAGGAGAAGCTGACTTAGTTTTTATTAGGGGTAAGTTTTATATCTATCAAACGATAGAAATACCAGATGAGAGAGAAAATGATGTAGATGATTTTATTGGTGTTGATATGGGGATTACAGATATTGTTTCTATATCTGACGGAACCAATATTTCTTCTAATGAGGTCAAGAATATACGAGACAAATATAATAAGGTGAGAGCTTCCATCCAGTCCAAAGGCACTCGCAACTGTCATAAGTTGCTGAAACGGTTGAGAGGACGTGAGGGAGGATTTGCTACCATTGTGAATCATAGTATCAGCAAATGGCTTGTTGCGAAGGCTAAGAAAGAAAATAAGGGTATCGCTATTGAGGATCTTAAGAATATTCGATTTGGTATGAACTCTAAGAAACGAAACAAAACATTCCGAAGGAGAAGTAACTCGTGGAGTTTTTATCAGCTTCGTTCCTTTCTTGAATATAAATGTAAGATGAATGGAGTTAAGATCATTGCCGTCCCTCCGGCTTATACCTCGCAAACATGCCATGAATGCAAACATATAGGTATTCGAAATGGGAAGCGATTTCACTGTAAATATTGTGGCAATATTGCGGATGCGGATATTAATGCCGCTATGAATATTGCTACATGGGGGTATGTAAACACCCATGAAAGATGGGAATTGTTATCGTGTTCTATACATGATGATGTTTCTACGTCTAAAACCCATAAATCTTTAGTTTATGGGTAGTTTACATATGTAATTTGGTTTTTATAGAAGAGAATATTCTTATTCTTTTTTTTTAGGAAAGTAACGCAAAAAAATAAGGAAATGAAAGAAATTTTAAAATCAAGGAAGGTATTGGCCGAGGTAAACGGTTTCAATATCATGTCAGATACCTTATATGAGGTTGTAGGCAAACATGATGGAAGTGCTCCTCAGGCCTTTCAAGACGCTAATATAGCTAAAGCTCCGTTCCCGGAGAACGCCACTCACGTATGTTGCCCTTGGGATGATTTCTCCAAGGCCTATAACACCGGTTTTTATCCAAGATCAAGATGCTATAATGGTCTTGACAAGAATGAGATCGATAAGCTCGTCAAACAGCGGGTAGATAATATCATGAAGCCTTTCGAGGAAATGTCGCAGATGGATCTATCTCAAACCAATTTAGAATTTTGGGATGACGCTAAGGATAAGATCTTCATGGGTAAGGTTTATAACACGGCTAATACCGTTGAGTTATTTTATTTATATCTGGCTGTATTTTCCGGCATGTTGACTCCTCAGGAAATGGATGGTGACCCTATTTTCATGAACTCCATGTTCTGTTTCGTGGAGAAAGACAATATGAAGGATTTCGTTCAGCAGCGTGAGATCAATAAGATGAACATCAGCTATAAGTTTATCAGCGCCCTTAAGAAAGGCGGCGACGATCGTCAGGCTGTCATAGATCTTCTTCTTTACATCGGTATCGTAACTCGCCCGGATTTCACGGAGGATGAGTATTATACAGGATCTCTATCAAACTGGATGAATGAGAAGAAGACCAATGTCGATTATCTGCTTGATATCTGGGATCGGTCATTGGAAGGTGATTTCAAGGAAGTTCTTGAGTTTTACCGTATCGTAAACGTCCTTCAACGAAATGGTCGTATCAATATGACTCCATCCGGATTACAATATAATGGCCAGATCATAGGACCTGACGTTCGGACATCCGCTGAGTTCTTGGCTACCAAGAAAGACTTTATTAACATAAAGGCTAATGTATTGGATGAGTATGAGGAGATCATATCTATGTCTAATATCGATAATAAGTCCAAGACCAAGAAGGTTAAGGATATTAAGAAGAAGGATGACGTAGAGGAAGGTGATAAGGTTAAGGAGGAATGACAATGACAATCCAAGAAGCGTATCTAAGGTCTTTGCAGAAGAACGAGCAGAATCTGGCCAATGGCGGGATTAAGCTTGATCCGGGAAGGTTCGTGCTGTTGTTCAACGAGGCCCAAGACCGGTTGGTTAAGTACTATCTAAATAGGAAGGATGACGAGACTATACGCTCCATCCAAAACCTTCTTGTTTATTGGATGTCGTTGGATAATGCGGGTAGGATGGATGACCCTGAGTCTACGTCCTTTAACTTACCTGACGACTATCTATGGTTCTCTAACATAGAAGGCGTTTTCTCATACAAAGGGTGTGAGGCCACTGATTTCGTTATGTGGGAGGCTAAGAACGAGAATATCCATGAGCTTCTTGGAGACGAGAACAACCGTCCTTCTTACGACTACCGTGAGACATTCTATTCCATAGGGAACGGGAAGGTCGTGGTCTACGAGTCAGGCTTCCGTACCGAGGAGGTTAAGATGACGTACTACCGCCGTCCTGTCAGGGTGGACCTGTCGGGGTATATCAACGCCGCCGGTATCCAATCCACGGACATCGACCCGGAGCTGCCCGATTATCTTGTGGAGGAGATTCTGGATATGGTCGCTAAACAATTCAACCTTAATGAGAATGAATTGTATAGATATAGAATGGATAAGGATAATGTGGCTTCTTTCAAATAAACAACGTTAGTTTTGATTATCCGGCCTGTCAGTTAAAAGACGGGCCGGTTTTTTTAACATCCTGTCACCGGATTTATATTACCCCATCTTTTTTTCCATTTATCTCCAAGATACCTGATTAGGGCATTAAAGTCAGATATGAATCCACTTTCTATCATATCGGATATATACCCTTGGAGCATAACTATTTCTTGCATCTGGTCAATAGAAGCGTAATTTCTTATTCCTTCTTCATGTTTACCAAATACCACATAATTCATTCCTTTTGCTATTCTTGATATATATGCTGAAAATTCACTATTTGTTATATTGTCACATAACAAAGATCTAACATCCTTGCACATTTTTATATATGTATCTCCAGCTATATTCCTGTTTTTAACCAATCCGTCTGTAAGCCATATTACAACAGTAGCGTATATCTCCGGATCTAGTTCCATTGCTATAGTTACGAAAATATATGGATCTATGAACCATTTTTGATCCCCTCTACCTCCTTTTCTATAGGCTAGTCCTATTTTTCTAAATTCTTTCAACGTTAGATTATCATAATCTATTCTCTTCTTTAAGCTATCATTACCGTATCCTAATTGAGTCATCAATGCTCTTATCTTCTCCTTGAACCCTTGATTACGCAATACATCATTTATTTCTTTTGCGGATAAGTTCATTGATTCCCTTTTTTTCTTTATAGAATCCATAGCTTCTGTTATACACACATATCCATCTTTACTCATTATGGATACAGGGCTTCCTAAAAGAGTTCTACTCTCTGATTTTAAAATTAGATTTGATTTCATAATTTTGTTTTTAAAAGTTTATGTAATATCGTGAATCGGTCTGTGATAGATAGATTCACGATGCAAATATAAATAAATGGGATTTACTTTCAAAATATAATACAATTAATTGATAATCATAATTATAATAATGGGATTTATTGTTTTTGCATATATTATTTGGTATTATTTCTCTGGAATCGGAGAAATCTCCGACTCCAGCAATTATTTGTATATCAAATAGTTATATAAAAACATCAAAATTGTTTTTATGGATTATTGTTCATTGTGGTAGCATATTCAGTTTATCTTGTTTACAAAAAATGTAATCCGTATTAATATTTATATACTCATGGCTGTACTTTATTGTCGTGATCGTCTTTATTATTATGTTTGCGTTAGGTAAATGATTTTTAAACTAAAATATTGATAATATGTTGCACAGACCGCAAGACCGGGTACTTTTCGTATCCCCACACGCTAAGATGGTGGATGTTGATTCCATCTTCTTGAAGGAAGGACAGATCGGTATTTACGATACTAAAGATACTTCCGAGAACGGTTGTAAGGCCGTTACTGATTTTACCGGTAAGCCTCGTAATGATAAGCGTTATGAGATCCGTATCGGTCGTAATGAACAAGCGGCTTCCCGCTCTATATATGATAAGGATTTTTCCACGCCGTTATTCTCCTTGAACGAGATCACCGAGATTTACGCTTCTTGGCCGAAGAAAGATCACGCTTATGTCGATGATGTTATCTTAGGATACAATGGTGTGTCTGATGACACGGCTTTCTCCGTTTCCAAAGGAGACCGTATCGCTATCCGCTTGGTTCTGGCAGGACGGGCCTTCGAGCTTCTTGGCTACGAGGAAGGACGTGTAGAGATCAATGATGCCATTCTTTTGGATGATTGTGATAATACTCCAAATCAATGCGAGGAGTGCGATCCTTGCGAGGAGGTTGATTTGTTGCCAGCCGTCCTGAAATGTATCGAGAGGATGAAGAACCAGCCTATCGCTGGTGGTGGTAAGGTATCTGATTATATTGATATCACTCCGGTTACAAGATGTACTAACGAGGCTACGGAGCCTGAGACGGAGGACGTGAACTTCTATTGTATGGAGGTATGTGATACTGGTGATGATCTGGCCTTGGCTGAGGTTCGCGCCCAATATCCGGGGTTGAAGATCGTACGAGATACTATTGAGGGTAGCATGTCACGTTATAAGGTTATGAAGAAGGGGGCTAAACCTGCTGACTATACTCAACGTCTGATCTCTATCATGAAAGGATGTACGGACTGTCCTCATAACTATACGGAAGTTAAGGGTGGTTATCTTTATTCTATTTCTTTGGAGGATGACGGTGTTGATATGTCTACTACGGTAGAATCTTTACCTAACGTGGTAGCTGATACGGTTAATAAGATGAGCCAGATCAAGGGATCGGGTTTGTATATCGCGGCTACTTCAAAGAAATTGACGGATGAGGAGATTTCTACTTTCGTGGAGGCCAATCCTACGGCTATTATCTACTATGTGGCTAAGACATCCGATATGTGCGAGAATCCTACGGTTCGTACCGCTTCTTGGTCAGCTTGCGGATCTTGCAAGGTATCCACCGAGAAGTATTATATCACGATCCCGGATGATGAGTGCGGGAACAGTGCTTTGGAGGAAATCAAACAGGCGTTCCCGAAACTGGAGATCACGGATTACGGTACTCCGGCGGCTTGCCAGCATAGCTTCCAGACAGAGGTATATACCAACATGTTGTGTGATGAGTGCGACAAGGTATTTGAAGGATTCTTCACCAGCGAGGCTCCAGCGTCCTACCGCAACCGGATGTGGAAGAAATTGGAATCAGCACAAGAGCTTGGTACTAATTGTAAATGCGGTATCCGTTTCCGTGGCAAGGAAATGTTGTTATCTCCATCAGAGTGCTTGATGGATCAAATGACTTATATCGAGGATAGCGTTGAGATCGTTGGAGCTAGCGGCGGTTATCCCGATTCTTTGGATGAGGGATCTCCTATTTGGTGGGATCAACTTCATTTCGAGAGACTGTCCAGCAAAGCCCCGCGTACTCATGTAGGCGGTAATATGATGGATGACGAGTTGAAGGGTTACGCTCATTTCAACGGCTTCCCGAAACATCAGGATTTCATGGGACGAACATTCATGAACGAGTATAGCCGTGTTGAGCAAACGGCTCAGTACGTGGATTTCCAGATCACGATTAATCCTCATAGATACGCTCAGGGATTCGGAAAGGTTATCGCCGATGATCCGGTTAACCTGATCTTACGTGTACGCTATGGCGCTCATGAGGGTGTTCAGGAGATGATCAATATGATCGGTGCTGCCGCTGGTCTTGGTCCGGCCATCGTAACTGAGCCGAAATAATTTGACCTTTTTTGCGTTCATATATTTCCTAAAGGGGAGAGATTCAATTCTTTCCCCTTTTTTATTACCTTTGAAGCATAAAAATTAAAATGTTGTAATATGTCAGCTATTAATGAGTATCTAAAGAGACTTGCTTCCATCTTCGGTAGCATGGGTTTCTCCGTTCCGCCAGATGACTTCTCAGGTGTTGTCATAGACGGAAAGACGTATCCGGTCATGATGAGGAATGACGGGTGTTACGTGTACTTCGATGATAAAGGAGTAAAGAGACTTGTAAGCGAGGTCCCTAAAAAGGACTATCAGTTCATTAACATCAAGGACGCCCGTGTGTCGATCGTCAACCAATGTTATCGCACGCCGGGTGGTCAGGTAGAGGCTCGTATCCATACCTATATGAATAATAAGGGGGAGATACTGGCCGAGAAGATATTTATCATCAACTCATCGGATATCGATACTCCAATTGGCACGGAATTGGATAAGATCCCTGCTGAGTGGGTGGCTATAGATTGTAGTATAGCGGAGATGACCGATCGGGAGTTGATATTCGTAAGTAAATGTTATGCCACGGAAGGGGGCAAGATCCAGATCGAGGGCGTAGAGTCGGTTGATCCCCGCCTGAACCCTGAGGTATCCCATTATGAGGTGGTGAATACGACCGACGATAGTAATCCTATCGGTACGAAGTATGACGCTATCCCCGACACATGGAATCGTATAGTATGTGATTTCCCGGACATGACCCAAAGGGAGATAATACCGGTGCTTAAATGCTTTGATACCGGGACCGGAAGGGTACAGATAGAGGGGTATAAGATATTTGATTACGAGATGGGTACCAGAAAGGAATGGTATCGCGTCAAGCAAAGTACCGATCCTGAGAATCCTGTAGGAGGATTCATCACCAGTATAAGCGATAACTGGGTTGAGGTCGTTTGTGACTTCACGGATATGGAGGACCGGGATATTGAGGTAACTGTAGAATGTTATAAGACACCGGCCGGTAAGGTGAAGCTGGAGGTTCTCACGTCATGGGACGGGAATATAGGAGTTAGGGATAAGAGTTATAAAGTCCTGGAGACTACCGATCCGTCACAGCCTGAAGGCGCCAGCTTCTCATCCTTGCCAGACACTTGGATAAGAGTAGTCTGTGATTTTGACGATATGGAGGAGAGAGATATCAAATCCTATATCGAGTGTTATGACAGCGGTAGCGGCAACGTTAAACTTCGAAGGATGGTATCTTATGACTCCAAGATAAAGGCCAGATACACACGTTTTGAGGTAGTGGACTCCGATAACGCAGACTTTGTCCCAGGAGCCGCCCTGGCTACCCTTCCCGACGGATTCTCTTTGGTTCCTTGTGATTTCGTTGACTTTGAGGATAGAATGCTTCAGTCAAGGAAAGAATGCTATAATACAGATAAAGGTCGTGTACAGGTATTAAGAATAACGTCTTATGATGGTGATATAGATATAAGGGGCGCTGTTTATGTCGTTACACGATCTGAGAACCCCGATATTCTCGTGGATAGGATATATAATGCCATACCTGGAGGATGGGATCGCATGGTGTGCGAGATGGAGGATATGGAGGATCGTGATATCGAGTCTTTCGTGGAATGTTATGATAGCGGTGAGGGTAATGTCAAGGTAAGGAGAGTCGTGTCTTATGATGCCAAGGCAAACGAGCGCCACGTCCGCTACGAGGTACTGGATTCGGATAACGGCGGTTTCGCCCCGGGACAGCGGATATCCACCCTGCCTACCGGATGGTCTTTGGTGTCTTGTGATTTCACGGATATGGAAGACAGAATGCCTATTGATATCGAGGAATGTTATAGGACATCAAACGGGAGCATACGTATGAGACATGTGGTGTCTTATGATGGTGATCTTGGGAAAAGAAACCAGTTCTGGGAGATTGTGGACTCGTCTGATAACGGATATGGTCTAGGGGATAGGATGAATAGCATCCCATCGGTTTTTATCCGTGAAAGGTGTGCCATGGAAAGGTTGGATGATCGTATTACCAGAAGTGCGATAGAATGTTACTCGACTCCAGGAGGATCGGTAAGAATTAAATCCACTTACGTTATCAACCCTTTAAATCATGTTAGGTCGTATAATCATCATGTATTGAGTTCTACGGATAATGATATCAAGATTGGTACTCAATATATCTCTTTGCCATCTAATTTTACTCGTATCGAATGCGAGGAGCCGGATTACATGGATCGGCTTATAGATACTACCGAGACCTGTTATGATACCGGCAATGGTACGGTAAAGATCCGGAGGCAAGAGTCTCTTAACGGTAATCTTGATCTCAAGACATTTGATTATAAGATCGTAGAGTCTACTGATCAAGCATATAGATTAAATACTACACCTACGCAATCTGTTATAGACGGATGGACCGTTATTAGCTGTGATCTCAATATCATGGACGTGGATGATTGTTATGAGATCGGGGGGCATAAGATCCATCTAAAGGGCTTTAGGACGGTCAATCCTGCATTGCAGGATATCAAGTCCAAGCTTTATGTGGTATATTCAGATCATCCGGATTATGGTGTTGGAGATGAGTTGTCTTCTATTCCTGATGGGGCTAAGGTCACGATATGCGATTACGCTGATAAAAGCCAAAGACATATGGTTCCGGTGCGAGAGTGTTATGAGGTAGCCGATGGCCGGTTCTATGTGGAGGGAAGTCGGTTGGTGGATAACGATATGGTCGTTGAGCGGACGTCGTTAACGGTGATGGAGTCATCCTCTACTACCTACCCGGTGGGAACTACGCTGACCTCCATCCCTGTTGGCGCTACTATCGTGGCTTGTTTATGTCAAACCTGTTAATTCTCTAGCTATGGTAAAAGTATGTAATGATTATTTTATGATTGACGCCTTAGCTGGAGGTCAGGTCATAAGAAAAAGGAAATATCGTCGTGAGAATACGATGATAGGATATAAGTGGTATGATTATAACGGGGTCGAGGTTTCCGACCCCACAGAAATATCTCGTCTTGATGGTCTGGCTACTAAGCATCAGCGTGTGGATGAGGCTTATGATGACCATGCTATTTTCATGTCTTCAACCAACTACGTTAACAGCGTTTCCGGTATACCTATGGACAAGCATATGGTTGTCGTTGAATGGAGACCGGATAGCGAGCAAGGTTTTGTCACCATGGCTCATGACGAGGGTCTTGACGGGGATAGCTATTATATAGTTATTATCAACACCGGAGATAAGCAGGCTACGATCTACACCCCCGTAGATTCTGAGGGTCCAAAGGATGGGACTTCCCGTGCGGTTGATGGAGATAATATCTCCGTTGGAGGATCATATGTCTCTATATCCCCTAAGCAAGTAGAGAGGATAAGGGTTACTTTCCGTGACGGTAAATGGTATTATGAGTTAGTCACAAAGACATATCCTAGTAATACTGGAGGTGTTAAGATTGGAGATGTCGATTTTGTGACTTTTAGGTATTTATGGGAGTCAAGTTCCGGAAGGGATTTGGATACGATGACGGAAGCCCTTAATTCCAATGTTCCCACCATAGATAATCTTGCTGTAGGTTGGTCTGGTCCCGGAAATGGAGATAGCTCTGTTAGAGAAGTCCTTAAATGGGGTGGTGATAATACCGGGTCTGGTAAGGAATGTGTTTGGATGTCGGTGAAGGATTTAAGGGCTAAGTATTATGATATCCTACCTGAAGAGACGTATTTTATGGCCTACGCTACATGGTTTGGATCTAAAGGCACGGGTAAATGCTCTTTTGAGCTTGTCGGATACAAGGGAGGTACGATGAGCCAAGATGGATATAATTTTATAAACACCGGTGGATCTGTAGTATATCAGAATACATATGATTTTGTATGTAATACCCATAAAGGAGCCGGATCGTATAAGACATCTTACGAGAAAGTAGCTCGTATTACTTACAATAAGCTAATTAATGAGGTGTATATGTCTATTGGAGAGGCTATAGACCAGGAAGATGATTATGATAAACTAGAGAGGGAGGTTGATAATATAAAGAAAAGGCTTGATGACATCGAGGATGAGCTGGATGTCGTAAGACGTATAGCTGAGGGCAAGAACACGGCGTATATATTTGATACGGTCGATGCCATGAATAAGTGGCTGGCGGTCCCGGAGAACACGGCTAAGCTCCGTGTGGGGGACAGCTTCTGGATCAGGGAGCAGGATGTTCCTGATTATTGGTGGGATGGAACTCAGGCTTTAGAGCAGGAAGGTCCGAAGGTGGATTTGTCTCCTTATTATACGAAAGATGAGATTAATAATATTGTTGATAATATCAACCAGAAGATAGAGGATAAGAGTACGTCGATCATCTTCGACACCTATATCCAGATGAAGTCTTTTGTGGATGATCCTACCAATGCCGACAAGCTTAAGGAAGGTACTATCTTGTTGATACGAGATAAGAACGTACCTGATTATTATTACGATGGAGCTGGGATAGTTAAGATGGAAGCCGACGTAGAACAATGTCTTTACGTTACTTTAGCCAATAAGCCTACGGAAAGCACAGTTAGTTATACCCAAGATCGGGAGGTGACTAATTTCGCTCCTGGAGCTATAGCTAGATGGGTTGACGCTGACGGTAATAACGTTTTTTATAAGCTTGTAGAGATAGTAGGTGGTAAGGCTAAGTGGATTACGTTGATTGATACAAGATATGGTAATGTTACGTTGCAAAGCACTTATGACAAGAACTATGAGATCGTGAATATCGTATCTGGATCACGTCTACAAGCTATAAATAGCGATAAGGATGAGATCAAGTTCGTTAATAGCGCTACCGGTAATGTTACTGTCGTGTTTAACGCCACGGTATCAGGAGGAGCCAAGAAACTTACGAGCCTGTTGGCCGTGAACGAGGTGGTCCTTACGCCTGGGGCGGCGGCGTCCTTCACCCGTACCGGCGAGACCTTCACCCTCTCCGATCTTTTTGGTGTTACGATCTTCCCGGATCTGGCGGATGCCAACCGTGAGGGAGAATGGGTGATGAGCGTAGGAGTAACCGGTAAACCGATCCTTATGGAGGTAAAGGAGATGCGTAAGTGGGATGAGAGCATAACCAAGGAGCTTACTATAGATGAGCTTAACGAGAAGTTCCCTAACGTGGATATCGGATTCGCTGTCGTATGCAAGACCATCAACAAAGTATATGAGATGGTTAACGGATACAAGGAATGGGTGTCTTACGACATAACCTCAATCAGCTAGCGCCATGGGATTTCTTGTAGGATATGACACATCATTGTCCTCGGTCACGTTTTACGTCAACGAGGACAGGTTCCCTTGCTATAATGGCAGGGGGGCCGACTATGTGCCCGACCCGGTTATCGACGGTAACGATTTCAACCGTAACCTGGACATATCGTCAAGCAAGCCTGGGTTCGTGAACGTGGACTGGGGCGACGGGACGAAGGAGCAGTACTCCCTGGTGAGGAACGGAGGCTCGTACAGGATCATATTCAGGTCGCTGGACATCGAGTGGAGGAAGAATCCCGACGCCAGCACGTGGTGGTTCAAGAAGGAGGACGGATCGCAGTACGTGCCCATACCGCCGCATAAGTACGGCAGCGTCCAGAGAAGGGAGGTGACAATGAAATTCTCCAATGTCATAGACAGGGATTTCAAGATGGAAGGGATAGTCCTCCATGAGTTCCCGCTCATGAACATGCCTGATATATCTTATCTGCATATGGTAAGATCTGTCTTGAAAAACGGGGATATGCCATATGACAGGATCAGCAAGAGCGTGAACCTCAAGAACATACAGATGGGGTCGTTCTCCCATCCGGGAACGTGGAGCAACTGGCCGGAGGGATTCCTTAGCATGAAGGATCTTAAGTATTTCGGGTGCAACAGCGTGTTCAATTTCGGGGATGATCCTGATTCTAATTGGAGGAGGTTCTCTGAATGGAAGGATCTCACGGAGTTTAATTTCAATTGGTGCAATATCCCTTCTTATGATCCGGCTTTTAATTCTATTCCAGCAAAAGGTATAAGCATT
>OLRA01002208.1_pt1 | contig 20179 bp, 19 predicted proteins | sample 1673011 | NCBI WGS metagenome assembly OLRA01 (sample SAMEA3136746, study PRJEB25190) | human gut metagenome | reverse complement strand
GAGATCATTGTGCCGTTCATGGCAGTTATATACATTGCGATTTCTTTGCTGCTTCTGATCTTAAACGCTAATAAAATCCCGGCAGCGATCGTAGAGATTGTATCCAGTGCCTTTGGTATGCGTGCAGCAGCCGGCGGAGCACTTGGAGCGATCATTGTGGCAATGCAGAAAGGTATCGCAAGAGGTATCTTCTCAAACGAGGCAGGACTTGGTAGTGCCCCGATCGCAGCCGCAGCCGCTCAGACAAAAGAACCGGCACGTCAGGGACTGGTTACCATGACCGGTACCTTTATCGATACGATCGTTGTATGTACCATGACCGGACTTTCCATCGTGCTCACTGGTTCTTGGAACATCGGACTGGAAGGTGTGGCAGTTACCACCAACGCATTCCAGCAGGGACTTCCGTTTGCACCGCAGATCAGTGCATTTCTGCTGATGATGTGTCTGGTATTCTTTGCATTTACTACCATCCTCGGATGGGACTACTACAGTGAGAGATGTCTGGCATATCTTTCCGGCAGCAACAAAACAGCCCTGAAGATCTTCCGCTGGCTGTACATAGCAGCAGTCTTTATCGGACCGTACTTCACAGTATCTGCAGTATGGGTGATCGCCGATATCTTCAACGCACTGATGGCGATCCCGAACCTGATCGCACTGCTCTCCCTGAGCGGAGTGGTTGTGGCAGAGACGCAGAGCTATCTGAAACGAATGAATCTGACAAGAGTGAAATAACAAAAACAGTATCTTAAAAATGCAGCAAATAAACCGCTGTGGTCATCAGAAAGAAGTTTCTGGTGGCTGCGGCGGTTTTGCTTTGAACTGCCAATTAGAAAGAGAAGCAGCCAAAGAAATTTCATAATTTTTTATATTGAAAAACAGATGTTTTCACCATAAAATAAGAATAAAAAAGAACGATGAAGTTACAGTAAATTTTAGATGAAAAACAGCTATACAATAAAGGGAATGTTTATACGACAACTTCCAGTATCACTGAAGCAGCTGGATGCTCCCTGTATTCTCTATAACCTGAACGGCTACTATAACAGTTTAAAAGAATTATTAAATCATATGATTGAGAAGGGACTGTCCGATCAAGAACGACAGAAAGGTATTTTCTTTGCGGATGATCTTATGCAGATTCAGGAGATGCTTTCTTTTGTCAAAGCTGATGGTGAGAAATAAGTGAAAAAATGGGAAAGGAATAGTAGAAAGAGGAAAAGATGATATTTCAATTAATCGCAGTGATTCTTTTAGGTATATTTTACAGCTGCTATTTTGGCAAAATGATCGCCCAGAGGCGAAAAGGAATACAGACAGATCAGATTGGAAAAGGAAAGACAGGAACGGAAAAAGTGATCGAACTGACGATGAAAGCGGCCACACTGTCGGTTCCGGTACTTGAGCTGATCAGTATTTGTATGGATACAAGAGGCCTGCCTGAGTGGGCAAGGTGCATAGGAATTGTGTTGGCAATTTCAGGTGATATGGTATTTGTGATTTCAGTCTGGACTATGAAAGACAGCTGGCGTGCCGGAGTTTCGAAAACGGATCAGACAGAACTTGTCACGGATGGAATTTATCAGATCAGTAGGAATCCGGCGTTTCTTGGATTTGATCTGGTGTATGTGGGGATTTTGCTGATGTTCTTCAATTTGCTGCTCTTTGCGGTTTCTGTCTTTGCCATGTTCATGTTTCATTTGCAGATTGTAAAAGTAGAAGAAGTATTTTTATCGACCGTTTTTGGCAGTGATTATGAGAATTACAAGAAAAAAGTGAACAGATATTTTGGAAGAAAGTAAATAGGGATACTCTTTCTTTCATACTTAATCAAAAGGTTGTCGTAAGATTATTAAAACAGATGATTGAGCGGCAGCCTCGTTTTTTAGATACGCATTGCAATTCCTTCACCATGTCAGTTTCATTTCGTGTTATAATGTTTTGGAAATGTCGGCTTGGTGAGATAATAGAAATAGAGAAAAGATATGGCAAATAAAAATCCTCTTGAAATCATAAAACGTCCGGTTGCTTATGCAAGTGGATATGAAAATATCCCAACAAAGGCACAGGATCGAGCAAAACAGCTTTGTTGGGAATATAATCGTACAGCTAGCTCCAAATGAGAAAAACAGACGCAGAGCTATATTACAGGAACTGCTTGGTACCTGCTCAGAGATGACAGGCATTGAACCGGATTTTCACTGTGATTATGGATTCAATATTCATATGCATGGTCTGGTTATTATCAATTGTAACTGTGTTATTTTGGATACGTCTCCGGTGAATATTGGAACGGGGACATTTATTGCTACTGGTGTGCCATGTAAAGTGATCAGACCAATTACCGAAAAGGATAAGATTGCACCGGAAGGATTCTGTTTTGAACACACTGATTTTGTGTTTGTGTCGATGAATTAAGTAAGAAACTATCGATTGAGAAATGTCCGAAGAGAAAGAAAGCGAGCGAGAGAGTAGAACATATCAGAATATTTGAGGAGGTGAAAGAATGGATTTCACAGATGAAAAAGATTATATTATGCGAATAATAAAAGAAATGGTAAGAGTATTATTCTCTCTAGTGTTTGGAAAAAAGTATGTTTCTGTTGAAATTGAAAAAGAAAACAAATATGAAGTATCTGGTAAAAAACTGCAAAGTTTTCTTGACATGATTGATTCAGGCCAGATTAACGAAGCAGAGAATATTCTTTTAAATAACATTGACTATACAAACAAGGATGAGGTCATGGCGGCAGCTCTTTTTTATCAACATCTTAGTGAAAAAGATAGTGAGTTTTTGGAGAACAATAATTACACAAAAGAAGAAGTGCTTTCTGGGTTCAAACAATTACTTGTGCAGTCAGGATATCAAGATTTGTTTTATATGCTTAAAGATGATGAATAATTTTATATAGAGAAATGATTTTTTGATGTGAAATGAAATTTAGAGATTAGGGATAAGAAAAATAGTAAAGGAGATCAACCTATGAAAGTATTAATGTTAAACGGAAGTCCACGGAAAGATGGAAATACATCGATCGCACTGGAAGAAATGAAAAAGATCTTTGAAGCAGAAGGGGTAGAAACAGAGATTGTCCGTGTCGGAAATAAAGATGTCAGAGGCTGCATTGCCTGTGGACGCTGTTATGAACTTGGAAAATGTGTTTTTGATGATGTTGTCAATGAACTGGCTCCGAAATTTGAGGCGGCAGATGGTCTTGTGATCGCCAGCCCGGTTTATTACGCTTCCGCCAATGCAACATTGATCGCAGTTCTGGACCGGCTTTTTTACAGTTCTCACTTTGATAAGACTATGAAAGTAGGAGCAAGCGTTGTCTGTGCAAGGCGAGGCGGATGTTCTGCGACCTTTGATGAATTGAATAAATATTTTACTATCTCAAATATGCCGATTGCTTCCAGCCAGTATTGGAATTCAATCCATGGACGGGCACAGGGCGAGGCAGAGATGGACGAAGAAGGAAAACAGACCATGCGTGTACTTGCAAGAAATATGGTATTTCTGATGAAGAGTATCGCCTTAGGAAAAGAGAAGTTTGGCTTGCCGGAAACCGAAGAAAGAGTAGCAACACACTTTATCCGATAGAGAAGAAGATTATTAAAATGACAGGTGTATAAAGTTTGCAAATAAAAGTTGGGGAGGAAAGCAAGATGGCGAAAGATCAGAGATTTGAAAAGGTTTATTCACAGGGAATGCTGGAAACAACAGAAATTTGGGTAGATAAAAAGACCGGTGTAAACTATATATTTCACACCAGTGGAAATGCTGCAGGATTTACACCATTGCTGGACAGCGAAGGGAAACCGGTAGTTTCCTCTGTATGGGATAAATAATTTTCGATATTATATGGGAGATGCCACATGGAAAAGAAAAACATTGCTAATCTAAATGAATTAGAGTTTGTTATATTTTGCATTGAAAATATTGCATTAAAACTAAAGGTGAATGCAGAAGAGGTTTATATTGCACTGACAGAAAAGAGCAGTATTTTGAACGATTATATCGTCCCGGAATACGAAACGCTTCATACACAGAGTAAAGAATATATAGTGGATGATATTATTGAGGTTATGGAAGAACGAGGGGTTAAGATATGAAGGTATACCATGGTTCATGGATGGAGATTGCAGAACCAGATTTAAAACATTCCAGAACAGATGTAGATTTTGGAAAAGGATTTTATACAACTCCGCTTCGCGAGCAGGCCGTTAAATGGTGTGGAAAATTTAAAAGACGTGGTAAGCAAGGAATCGTTACAACATATGAATTTGATGAAAGCACGAGCAGTAGCTTAAAGATTTTAAGTTTTGATTCTTATTCAGAGGAATGGCTGGATTTTATTCTAAAATGCAGAAGAAAACAGGATAGCTCTGATTATGATATTGTAATGGGTGGTGTGGCTAATGATAAAGTATTTAACACGGTCGAATTATATTTTGATCATTTGATTGATAAACAAGAAGCAATCAAAAGGCTTCGTTATGAAAAACCTAATATGCAAATTTGTTTCCGGAGTGAGCGTGCACTGAAACAACTACATTTTGAAGGGAGTTTTGAAGTATGAATGCAAATCCGATTTTACTCCAAAAAAAATATGCAAGAATCGTTGAATTATTTGCCAGAAAAAAGAAAATTTCTATAGATAAGGCATTGGGGATTTTTTATCACTCAGAAGTATATCAGCTAATGCGGGATGGTATTTCGGATATGCATTGTATGAGTGACAGTTATCTTGAAAAAGAATTGGAGAAAGAGATGAAAGATTTCAGTAATCAGAAGATTAAAGAATATGCTAAACCAAACAAAACTCTAAAAGATTGCAAAGAAACATTGGAGTTATTGAAAGAGGAAAAGGAAAAGAGCAATCCTTATATATTACTTGGAAGAGTATTTGAACTATATAAACAGGGAGCAAAAGAAGAACATGCAGATTGGTATTTCTTTAAATACTTAGAATCTCTTAAAATAGAAGACCACTATACTTTTTCTGTTGGAGAAACTGAAATTACAGTTCCGGTTGATGTATTCACGCCATTTGTTGAAATTGAAACCGAAGGTGGAGTGATTAATCCACAATGGCACTTGATGATTGCTTACTATGCTTATATTGATGCAATGTATAACCATAATGATAATGAGTATGCGAAAAAAATAAAAACAATGCCAGGACATCCAACTGGCAAATTTGGTATTCGATGTAAGTCATTAAAAAAGTGGATGGAAGAAGCATTTGGAAAACACCAGAAAGGAAAGCAAAATGGCGAAAAATCAGGATTTTGAAAAAGATTTTGTCAGACTGAAAAATGTTTCGAAGATCTACCGGATGGGTGAAGTCGAGATCCGTGCGGTTGACAAAATAGAATTTGCGATCGACAAAGGAGAGTTTGTGGTCGTGGTAGGGCCAAGCGGTGCCGGAAAAACAACGGTGCTGAACATTCTTGGCGGAATGGATACGGTGACTTCAGGGGATGTGCTGGTCGATGGAGAGAATATTGCCAAATATTCCCAGCGAAAGCTGACAGGATATCGCAGGGATGACATTGGATTTGTTTTCCAGTTTTACAATCTGGTGCCGAACCTGACAGCGAAGGAAAATGTAGAGCTGGCACTTCAGATCTGCAAGGAGCCGCTTGATGCGGTGCAGGTATTAAAAGAGGTCGGACTGGGAAACCGTCTCGACAATTTCCCGGCACAGTTGTCCGGTGGTGAGCAGCAGAGAGTTTCCATTGCAAGGGCACTTGCAAAAAATCCAAAGCTTCTGCTCTGCGATGAGCCGACCGGAGCACTGGATTATCAGACCGGCAAAGCGATCCTCAAGCTTTTGCAGGATACCTGCCGGCAGAAAAAAATGACCGTGATCGTCATCACGCACAATTCGGCACTGACGCCGATGGCAGATCGTGTGATCAAGATCAAAAACGGAAAAGTATCGAAAATGTATCTGAACGAAAATCCAGAACCGATAGAAAACATAGAGTGGTGATAGAATGAAAAAACGTGCACTTCGAAAAGAATTTTTTATGGAGATTCGAAAAAGTCTTCCGAGATTTTTATCGATTTTGTTTATCGTGGCACTTGGAACGGCTTTTTATTCCGGTATTCAGTCGTCCTCACCGGATATGCGTTATTCGGGGGATGCTTATTTTGATGCAAAAGAACTCTCAGATCTTCAGGTCACAGGCACAATGGGTGTGACGGGGGACGATGTGGAGGCACTGCAGAACTTAAAAGACATTGAAACGGCGGAAGGTGTCTGTCTGCAAGATGTGCTGACAGGGGAAGAAGGACAGCGGAAAGTGCTGCGTATCTTATCAATTCCGGAAAAAAGCAATCTGGTGACGGTAGAAGAAGGCGAGTACCCGACAAAAGAGAACGAATGTCTGATGGATGTTCAGTATGCAGAGCACAACGGCTATCAGATCGGCGATACCTTCCGGATCAGCGAAGAGCTGGAAAAAGATGAGGATGCCACTTTAAAATCGGACACCTTTACGATCACGGGACTTTGCAGCAGCCCGCTCTATATTTCGTTCAGCCGCGGCAGCACCAATGTCGGAAACGGTGAGATTGCAGGATTTGTCTATGTGCCGCAGGAAACATTTACGACCGATTACTATATGCAGATTTATCTGAAGGTGAAAGGTGCAAAAGAGCTGACAGCCTACACGGATGCCTATGATACAACAGTTGCACAGGCAAAAGAACAGGTCGAAAGCATAGAAAAAGAGCGTTGTACCAGGCGTCAGGAAGAAATAAAAGACGAAGCTCAGGAAAAAGTGAGCGATGCCAGAAAAGAGCTGGCGGACAAAAAGGCTGAGGCGGATCAGAAGCTTGCCGATGCGAAAAAAGAGATCGATGATGCAAAGAAGAAACTGAAGGACGGCAAAACAGAGCTTGCCGATAAAGAGAAAGAATTAAACGACGGCAAAAAAGAGCTGGCAGAGAAAGAGCGGGAACTTGCCGATGCACAGCAGCAGATCACAGACGGACGCACACAGCTTCAGACTGCGGAAAATCAGCTGGCGGAAAAAGAGAGTGAATTTCAGAAGCAGAAGGCATCTGCAGAAGAACAGATTTCCACAGGAGAAAAAGAGCTTGCAAATGGTTTGAAGAGCTTACAGAAAAATCAGAAGACGTTTGCACAGCAGAAAGCAGCTTTTGAGCAGCAGAAGCAGACGTATCTGGACGGTGTGGCTCAGTATGAGGAAAATCTTGCCCAGTACGAAAACAGTAAAAAACAGGGCGTTCCGGAAGCAATGCTGACGCAGGCAAAGGCAGAGCTTGATGCAACAAAAACGCAGCTTGATGCAGCCGGGGCACAGATCACAGCCGGGGAAAAGCAGTTAAATGATGCACAGAATCAGCTTGATGCGGCACAGAAAAAACTGGATGAAAATCAGGCGAAGATTGATCAGTCAAAACAACAGTTAAAAGACGGTGAGGCACAGTTAAGTGCAGCGAGAAGTCAGTTAAATGAAAAGAAAGCACAGTTAAACGCCTCACAGGCACAGCTTGACGATGGGAAACGGCAGATTGAAGATGCAAAGCAGAAATTAGAAGACGGACAAAAACAGATCGAAGATGCGAAAGCGACGATAGCAAAAAATGAGAAAAAGCTTGCAAAAGGCGAACGTAAATACGAAAAGAAAAAGGCAAAAGCAGAGAAAAAGATTGCAAAAGCGGAAAAGAAGATTGATGACGCACAAAAAGAAGTGGATGATATCAAAGAACCGGAATGGACGGTCGAAGACCGCAGTGATCTGCTGGAGTACACCAATTACGGAGATAATGCCGAACGAATGAAGAGCATTGGGGAAGTGTTCCCTGTTCTTTTCTTCCTGGTGGCAGCCCTGATCAGCCTGACCACGATGACGCGAATGGTCGAAGAAGAGCGTACCCAGATCGGAACGATGAAAGCACTCGGCTACAGCAAAGTGGACATTGCGGCAAAATATCTGCTGTATGCACTGTTTGCGACGGTCGGCGGCAGTGTCCTTGGCGTTCTGGCAGGGGAGAAAATATTACCGTATATTATTATTCGGTCTTATGGTATCATGTATTTACATATGAATACGATATGTATTCCATATAATATGAAATTTGCTCTTATCGCAGCCGGAGCGGCGATCTTCTGTACGATGATTGCGACGCTGGAAGCATGCATACGTGAGCTTCATGCATGGCCGGCCGTTCTGATGCGTCCGCCTGCACCAAAACAGGGCAGACGTGTCTGGATCGAGAAAATTCCGTTTTTGTGGAAACATTTAAGTTTTACCTGGAAATCAACCGTACGCAATCTGTTCCGTTATAAGAAACGATTCTTCATGACAATTATCGGAATCGGCGGCTGTATGGGACTTCTGCTGGTTGGATTCGGACTGCGTGATTCCATTATGGATGTGGCAATTCTGCAGTATCAGGATATTCAGGTTTACGATGGCATGATTGTTCTGGATGCAGATGCAGATCAGAGCGGGCAGGACGAACTGAAACGGGAGCTTGCCGATGACGGAAGCGTGGAAGCGTTTGCAGAAGTATCCATGAAAAAGGTGGAGTTTGCGTCCGCTGACAAAAAACTGGATGTCTATCTGATGGTCGTGCCGGATGATGTGTCGATTGATGAGTTTGTGAAATTCCGCAGCAGAACGACAAAAGAAGCCTATGAGCTTGATGATCAGGGTATGATCCTCACCGAAAAAGCAGGAAAACTGCTTGGCGTTTCGGCAGGAGATTCTGTGGAGATGACAGGAGAACACAGCGGTGTAAAGATTCCGATCAACAGAATATGTGAAAACTATATGTCACATTTTGCATATATGACTGAGAATATGTATCGGAAACTTTACGGAGAAAAACCACAGTACAACAGTATTCTCTACCGTGTGACAGACCGGGATGAGAGCATCGCAGAAAAAGCAGGCGAACGTGCCATGAAATGTGATGCGGCACTGAGTGTCACTTATACGGGCAACACAAAAGAACAGCTTGATAATATGCTGACTGCACTGGATTCCGTGATCGGTGTGCTGATCCTTTCTGCGGGTATGCTGGCATTTGTGGTATTGTACAACCTCAATAACATCAATATCAATGAACGAAAGCGAGAGCTTGCGACCATCAAAGTGCTTGGATTTTATGACAAAGAAGTATCAGCTTACGTTTACCGGGAAAATATTCTGCTGACGATCCTTGGAAGTATTTTCGGAATATTCCTCGGTATACTGCTGCACCGCTTTATCATTGTGACCGTGGAAGTGGATGTCTGTATGTTCGGACGGAACATCAGCGTGTTCAGTTATGTGATATCCGCCCTGATCACCTATGGATTTTCCATTCTGGTAAACGGTGTGATGTATTTCAAACTGAAAAAGATTGATATGGTAGAGTCACTGAAAAGTGTAGAGTAAAAGATAAAAACAAAAAAGAAGGAGAACAGAAGGATGTATTTGCCGGAGGCATTTCAGAAAAAAATGAAAGCAATTTTGGGTGAGGAGTATGATGATTTTCTGGCTGGATTTGAAAAACCGCGTCATTATGGCCTGCGGGTGAATACAGCAAAGATCACCGTAGAAGAATTTAAAGAACTGGTGCCTTTTCATCTGACACAGATTCCGTGGGTGGAAAATGGATTTTATTATGAAGAGGAAGATGCACCGACCAGACACCCGTACTATTATGCAGGGCTTTATTATATTCAGGAGCCGAGTGCGATGACGACTGCCTCAAGACTCCCGGTAGGTCCGGGGGAGCGTGTACTGGATCTCTGTGCGGCTCCGGGCGGCAAAGCCACGGAGCTGGGGGCAAAACTGTTTGGGGAAGGACTTCTGGTGGCAAATGACATCAGTGCTTCGAGGGTGAAAGCACTTCTGAAAAACATTGAAGTGATGGGGATTCCGAATTCCTTTCTTTTAAATGAAGTGCCGGCAAAGATCGCCGAACAGTTTCCGGCATATTTTGACAAAATCCTGGTGGATGCCCCGTGTTCCGGGGAAGGCATGTTCCGCAAAAATCCGGAGGCGGCACGCGTCTGGAGTGAAGAAAAACCGCCGGAATGTGCAAAAATGCAGAAAGAGATCGTAAAACAGGCGATCTCCATGCTGAAACCGGGCGGCATGATGATCTATTCGACCTGTACCTTTTCACCGGAAGAGAATGAGCAGATCATCGCATGGGTGCTGCGTGAATTTCCCGAAATGCAGCTGATCCCGATGAAAGGATACGAGGGATTTTCCGAGGGAAGACCGGATCTTGCAGACGGCAATCCGGAACTGAAAAAATGTGTGCGTATCTGGCCGCATCATATGGACGGCGAGGGACATTTTGTGGCTCTGATGCAGAAGAGCCGGACACCGGAAATGGATGATGTTTCACCGGAAAAATCATCCGCATATATTTCGGAAGCAGACGAAGAGTCATCGGATCATGATGATGTAAAAAAGAAAAAGAAAAAAGCAAAAAAAGGACGAAAAGATCAGAAGGAAAGAAATGAGGCGGCAGGATGCACCAGACAGGAACGGGCCGTTCTGGAGAGCTTTTTTGCCGATGTAAAGGCAGAAGTTGACTGGAAACGCATCGAGGTGCGAAAAGGGTTTGCCTATTACCTCCCGGAAGGTGTGGAAGGTAAAAAAAATCTGGTCTTTGTGCGAAACGGACTCTATCTTGGGGAGATACGAAAAGACCGCTTCGAGCCGTCACAGGCATTTGCGATGGTATTACAGAAAAAAGAATTTGCCTCCAGTATTGATTTTCCGGCAAAGGATGAGCGAGTGATCCGCTATCTGAAGGGGGAAACGGTGGATGTCTCGGATCTGGAGTGTGGAAAAGAGAAAGGCTGGCAGCTGGTCTGTGTGGATGGTTACCCGCTCGGCTGGGGAAAACTGGTGAATGGGACGTTGAAAAATAAATATCTTTCAGGTTGGAGAATGAAAGTGAATGGATAGCTAAAAGGAGAGGTGAAAGAAAGTGAACTACAGGGTTGTATTGGCAGATGATGAACCGGAGGTTTTGCGGAGCATACAGAGAACGCTGGACTGGGAAAAGTACGGATTCTCGGTAGTCGGAGCATTCTTAAATGGACTGGATGTACTGGAATTTTTGGAAAATCACGATGTAGATATCGTGTTTACCGATATCCGGATGCCCTTTATGGACGGAATAGAACTGATGCATAAGATCAAAGAAAAATATCCATACATAAAGCTGGTGATTATTTCCGGGTATGATGATTTCCAGTATGCAAAAGAAGCACTGATCCATGGCGTTTTGGATTATATTCTAAAGCCGATCAATGCCAGGGAAATGTCAGAAATTCTTCAGAAAGTCAAAGACAAAATGGATACCGAGCTGGAAGAAAAGCAGAGCATCCAGAAGCTTCGAAACCTGTATCTGGAAAATCAGCCGATCATAAGGGAAAATTTCCTGAACCGGCTGGTAGTTGGAAATATCAAGGCAAAAGCACTTCAGGAAGAAAAAAAGACAGGGCTGATCCGCATGGGAGAATATAAATACTGGGCAATGGCACTGGCACAGATTTATCAGATCGAACAGAAAGACCATGGAGAAACCATGGACAGCCAGCTGGCATCCATCTACATCCGCAATCTGATCCGAAATTCCATATCGGATGATATTTATTATGAAGCTTTTTACAATCCGCTCGGGGAATGTATTCTATTTGGTATGAATGAACCGGAAGAAATGGAAAAGATTCTTTTAAAGCTCAATGACATTGCAAAAGAGAGCAAACGTGTGATGAAGATCAAGGCAGCGATCGGTGTCGGAAAGATCAAAGATGAGCTGATCAAAGTGAAAGAATCTTTTGAAGAAGCCAAAGAAGCACTCTCCTACCGCAAAATGTCGCAGGACGGAGATGTCATTTATATGGAAGATATTGACAAATCCGAGCAGGTGATCCTGTTGTTTGATGAGAAAGCACAGGACAAGCTGTTCACGGCAGTAAAATTCGGAAAAGAAGAAGATATTCATGCCGTGATCAGAAAAATGAAAGAATATCTGATTAAAGCCGATATGAGCAGCAGCAGTTATCAGGCGTACAGCATGAGCGTCATCAATGCACTTCTTGTTTTTGCAAGACAGCAGGACCTTGAGATTGAAGAAGTCTTTGACGGGATTCCGAATTATCTGGAGATCATGCAGAAGTATGCCAGTGCGGATACGTTCATGGAATGGCTGGAAGAACAGTGCATCCGCTTAAATGCCAACCAGGGGCGGGAACGTGAGAACAAGGCGAAAGGTATCATTGAAGAGGCAAAACAGAAAATCCAGGAAGAGTTCGGAGATCCGGATATCGGACTGGAAAAGATTGCTGCTGAAGTCGGACTGACACAGACCTATTTTTCCAGCCTGTTCAAAAAAGAGACCGGCATGAGTTTCGTAGAGTATCTGACGGACACCAGAATGAAAGAAGCCATGCGGCTTTTAAAAGAGACAAATGAAAAAATCTATGTAGTTGCCCAGAAAGTGGGCTATCTGGAATCCGGATATTTCAGCCATGTATTTAAGAAAAAATATGGAATGTCCCCGATCCAGTGCCGCAGACAGGGGCAATAGATGGGAGGTTGTATGTGGGGGAAAATCAGACAGGACTTTCGGAAGTTTCTGCCGAAACAGAGTATGCAGAATATTCTGTATGTGATCATTCTGACGCTGACGCTGCTTGTCGCTGTCTTTGTAGGATTTTTTGTCTCAAAGTCTCAGCAGGAAAAGCAGGCACAGATCATCGTTCAGGATAATCAGGAGCTGGCAGAACAGATCAACGTATCTATGTCACAGTATCTGCACAGTATGATGCGTTTGTCAGATACACTTTATTATAATATTATCAAGGGACACGACAGCGGACAGATGAAACAGATGTTTCAGGCGATGTATGACGGCTACAAAGATTATGTGGAGAGCATTGCCCTGTTTCAGGAGGATGGGACACTTTTGCAGGTCATGCCGGCACTGTCATCTGCCGCTTCCTCAGATGTTATGCAGGAAGAATGGTTTTCCAGTGCACTTGAGCGAAGTGAGAACATTCATTTTTTCAGACCGCAGATACAGGATTGCTTTGAACATAACAGCAGTTTTCCGTGGGTGATCCCGATGAGCCGTTTTGTGCAGATCACGCACGGAAATCAGGTGCTGAGCGGAGTGCTGCTCATCAATATAAAATACAGTGCATTATCTGAAGTTTTCAGGAACTCAACAGATGATATGAACCAGTATTCTTTTCTGATGGATTCAAACGGAGAACTGATCTACCATCCCAGGCACGCCCTTGTAAACAGTGGGATTATAGAAAAACCGCCAGAAACACTGGCTGAATATCAGGATGGATCCTATGAAACAGAAATCGGGAAACAGCAGGTGTTCTGCAGTGTCAAGACGGTGGGATACACCGGATGGAAGATCATTCGTGTGATCGGGAAAGAAGAACTTAGAAGTTATGGGATCAAAAGTACTTTTTTTGTGCTGGCGGTCATCTGCCAGGTAGTTCTGTTTTTCCAGGTTGTCGGATCGTATATTTCAATGGTGCTGACAAGACCGATCTGCAACCTGGAGGAGGATGTCCAACGAATTTCAGCCGGAGAGCTGGATATCAAAGTCCATACTGCCGGAAGTTTTGAAGTGTATCATCTGGGACGCTCTATTCAGAAGATGACAGTCAGGATCAAAAAACTGATGCGGGAAGTGATCCAGGAGCAGGAAGCCAAAAGAAAGAGTGAACTGGACAGTCTTCAGGCACAGATTACACCACATTTTCTTTACAATACGCTGGACATTGTAGTGTGGATGATCGAGGAAAACCGAAAAGAAGATGCCGCAGGCATGGTTACGGCACTGGCAAGATTTCTGCGTATCAGCCTCAGCAAAGGAAAAAATATCATCACGGTAGCAGATGAACTGGAACATGCAAGGAATTATCTGATGATCCAGTCACTTCGTGCAAAAGATCAGTTTACGTACCGGATTGAAAAAGATCCCGGCACAGAATGTTTTCAGGTCATCAAACTGATCGTTCAGCCAATTGTGGAAAATGCACTTTATCACGGACTGGAAGGGATGTACGGCGATGGTGAGATCGTGATTCATGCCTATACAAAAGACGGGGATCTCTACATTTCTGTGAAAGACAACGGTATGGGGATGTCAAAAGAACAGGCAGAGGCACTTCTGGATTACACGAAAGAATTAAAGACGGCAAAAGGAAACGGCATTGGTGTACGAAACGTACACGAGAGGATTCAGCTGCACTTTGGAAAAGAATACGGGGTACAGATCATTTCAGAGGAAGATGAGGGAACAGAAATCCTGCTGCATCTTCCGGCAATTATGTATGGAGAAAAGAAAGAATGAGAAGGGCAAAGAAAATCGGTATTGTGTGCGTGGGGATTCTGATGGTTGTTTTTATGTTTCTCTCGTATTCAAATTTGTTTGGAGGAGAGACGGAAAGAGATATCACAAAAATTTCTGTGATCGGGATCAAGAGAAAAAACAGTCAGGTAGAAGATTTTAAAAGAGGTATTGAGGAAGCAGCAAATGCAAAGCGTGTGGATGTCGAGTATCTGGAGTTAGAGGAAGATTATGACACGATCAAAGAGTACATAGACCGTGAGATCAAAAACGGCTCTCAGGCATTGATCGTGTTTTCAGAAAAAGAAGAACAGATTCTCTCTTATCTGCAGTCAGAAAAGAAGAAAATCCCGCTGATCCTGGTGAATCCGGGCGGAACAGAAGAAAAAACGATCCGTGTCTGGTTTGATGTGCAGGATATGGCAGAATGTCTGGCAGAAAAAATCCATCAGAAGCGTCAGGAAGAAGAGCCGGTGGTATATTTAACGGATGAGAAAGAAATGTCGGAGCGAATGTGGACAATCTTTCAGGAAACATTTCAGAATCAGGGGATTGCAATCGAGAAAAAGAAAATGACACTTCCAAATCTTGCAAAATATCGGGATCAAAAGCAGCAGGCGGTGTTTATCTGCAGTTCTCCAAAGATTACAGAAGAGACGGCAGACTATCTGAAAAGCAAAAACCAGGTCATTTATGGGATCGGTTATTCCGATGAGGTATTGCAGGGGATCCGGGAAGGGAAAGTGGAAGGCGTTATGGCATACAGCATGTATTCTTTCGGGATTTATGCAGTGAAGTCTGCTGTTTACTCCATAGAAGGAAAGAAAGTGGATCATCTCACAAAGACAAAATGCGAGTGGATCACGCAGGACAATATAAAAGAAAAGTATGATTTTCTGTTTCCAATCTATTGATAAAATCGCAGGAGTTAATGTCCGCTTTACAAGGTGGGAGAAGGAGGCAAAAACAAATGGGGTCAAAAAAGGAACTGCAGGCAGCCATCGCAGTACTTGGTCTGTGCATGCTGGTCTTTGGATGTACAAAGACAGCGGAGAGTGAGAACAGCAAAAAGCAGGTCAAGATCGGGGTGGCTGTATACAACGAAGAAGATGTTTATGTCAGCAAGATCTGCGGTTATCTCGAGGATGAAATTTTTCAGTACGAAAAAGACCATCCAGGCGTGGAGATCCGCAAAAAGATCGCCGATGCAAGGGGCAGTCAGCAGGAGCAGAACGACCAGATCGATCAGTTCATCAGTCTGGACTATGATCTTCTGCTGGTCAATATCGTGGATCGCACCAATGCGGCTGTGATCATCGACAAAGCGACGCAGGCGGACATTCCGGTTGTGTTTTTCAACAGAGAGCCGGTGCGGGAAGACATTTTCCGGAGTGATCAGATTTATTATGAAGGATCGGATGCAAAACAGTCTGCTATTTTGCAGGCGGATGTAATTGCAGATGCACTGGAAAAAGACCGCAGTAAAATCGACCGGAATGGTGACAGCGTCATACAGTTCGCCATGCTGGAAGGAGAGTCCGGTCATCAGGACACGCTGATCCGTTCAGAGTGGGTGCTGAAAGAGCTGGAAAACAAAAAAATCCCGACGCAGCAGATCGCAGGCAGCACCGGAAACTGGGAAAAAAATCAGGCGAACGTGATCGTACGGCAGTGGATGAAAGAGTATCCGAACCAGATTGAAGTGATCATCAGCAATAATGATGACATGGCACTGGGAGCCTGGGAAGCACTCGAAGAAAAAGGATGCACCGAAGTGCAGGTGGTCGGAATCGACGGAATCGAAGAAGTACGCGAACTGGTGGATGAAGATAAGATCCTCGGAAGTGTTCTGTGTGATACAAAACTGCATGCAAAAGCACTGATGCAGTTCATAGATGTGCTGGCTTTTCATAACGGCAGTGTAGAGAAACTGAACCTTGAAAATGAAAGATATTATATGATTCCTCTTACAAAAGTGGAAAAATAGAAAAAAGTTAGAAAAAATCTAAAAAAATTTCAACCAAATCTAATAAAAATCTATGGAAATTTACCGAGAAATCAGATAAAATAGATTCACTAAGGCACAGAAAGGAATCGAAATCAAAAAGGAGGTAAAAAGAATGAAGAAAAGTAAGATTTTTTCTGTAGTATTGGCGATGTTTTTGATTCTGACACTGAACGTTGGAGCTGTGAGGGCAGCAGATACTGCCAGAATTTATCTGGATGCCGTTCAGGCAAAGAGTGGTATCGTGACCGTTTCCTGTAAAGCAGAGAACGTGGGCAAGATCAGCAACGGAAAATTAAGGATTACATACGCAGCCGACAAACTGCATCTGGTAAAGACAGAGGCAGGAGATGGACTGAAAAAAGGTAATTTCCAGACGGTTATCAACGATCCGATCGACGGAAACAAAGCAGAAGGTGAGATCGTGTTTGTATTTGCTTCTTCCAGAGAGCAGGAAGTCAGCGGCAATCTGGTGACCATGACATTCTCCGCAAGTGAGAAACTTGATCTCAAAGATACAGGTCTGAACCTGAAAGCAGAAGAGTGGAACAAAACAAGCGGATCGGATATTAATGTCAGCATCAAAGATCTTCAGTACAGAAGCGAAGTGATCGACAAGATTGAGCCGACACCAACACCGGAAAAGAAGATCAGCCTGAATGATACACAGATCGCCGAAATCGAAAATCAGACTTACACAGGAAGAGCCGTTCGTCCGGGTGTGACGATCCAGTATCAGGGAAAAACACTGACAGAAGCCAAAGATTATGCACTGATTTACAAAAAGAATAAAAAGATCGGAAAAGCAAGCGTTACGATTAAAGGTATCGGAGAATACGAAGGAAGCAAGACGATGACCTTCTACATAGCACCGAGACCGCCAAGGATCAAAAAAGCAGTTTCAGATTCCAGAAAGAAAGTATCCCTTAGCTGGTCCAAAAAGAAACAGGCAGACGGCTACCAGATCAAGATCGCACGCGACAAACAGTTTACTAGGAAAGTAAAGACCGTCAACATCAAGAAAAACACAAAAGTGAAAAAGACAGTCAAGGTAAAAGGAAAGGGCAGAGCAAAATATTATGTAAGAATCCGTTCCTACAAGATCATTGACGGTAAGAAACATTACGGAAAATTCGGCTATAAAAAAGCTGTCCGTATAAAATAATGCAGTCCAGAGGAGGCAAAACAAACCATGAAAAAAGTATTATGTGCGATGATGCTGTTTGCAGCAGCAATCCTGTGCCTGCATCAGAATGTATTCGCAGCTGAGGGGGCAACCGTAACGGTAAACGGTGACACACTTCAGGCAGGAAGTGATGCGTGGAAAGTTACCCTTGATATCAGCGGCGATACGAAAATTACAAACGGCAAGATCCGTGTGACGTATGACAGCTCACAGCTGAAGCTGGTATCAACGGAAGCAGGCTCCATGATGAATGGCGTTCTGACCGACATCAACGATCCGGTCAGTGGCAATAAATCCGAAGGAGAAGCAGTGTTTGTATTTGCATCCTCTACAGAACTGGATACAAACGGAACACTTTTTGAAATGACTTTCCAGGTACAGGATTCGCTTAAAGACGGTGACAGCGTAACGGTTTCCGCAAAAACGGAAGAACTGCAGAATAACAATGCAGCCGTTGCCGTGACCGATGTACCGCTGAACGCAGCGGTGGGAAGCAAGAGTAACAATAACGGAAACAACAATGGCGGAAATGATTCCTCCACAGAACCACAGACCGAGACAGCATCCAATAATGGAAACAACGGAAACGGAAGTGGATCGGATAACCAGGGCGGCTCCGGTATCCAGACCGAGGCACCTTCTGGAAACAGCAATACCTCTGGTGGCAGCAGCACCTTCGGCGGAACATCTTCCGGAAGCAGCAGTACTGCGGGAACCCAGAGTGGAAGCAGCACGGTTACATCCGCAAAAACAGGAGATAACACCAATGTTTTAAGACCACTTATCATCGCAGTGATCGCACTGATCGTGCTGATTGGCGGATATGTATGGTCCAGAAAGAAAAAGAAATAAAAGCCAATACGAAATTTTTAAGACAGGAAGTGCACTTGCATCGAGAGACAGATGTGAGTGCATTTTTTGTCTTAGTGGGAGTGCAATATACCTGCGATGTACCGGAAGTGCGAACAGATAGTGTATCTGTTGTATCAAAAAATGTGGAAAATGTATAAAAAATATATAAAACAAGAAAATACATACCATATTTTATTCAAAATAACGATTAAAAACAGAGGACTAACGGGAAACATAAAAATTTACAAGAAAAACGTATAATATTACATGGAAAATCATAAAAAAGTTATATAAAATAAAATCACACGAGAAAATGTTGATGGAATATCAACATTGGAAAGCGAAAAACATAACAAGAAAGCAGTAAAGCAGTAAAGGAGGAAAAAGAATGAAGAAAACTTCAAAAAAAGTGATAGCAGTCACATTGTCCGCTTCGATGCTCTTAGGAGGAAGCATGACAGCGATGGCAGCTACAACAAACCCGGATATCAGCCAGCGTGAGATCGACCATAAGACCGCTGCTAAAAACATCGCAGCACAGGGCATGGTCCTGATGGAAAACAAGAACAACTCACTGCCGATTTCAGCAAAGAAGGGAACAAAAGTAGCACTGTTCGGACAGGGTGTTTACAACACCATCAAAGGCGGTACCGGTTCCGGTGCTGTAAACCAGCGTGACAATGTTACCGTACAGCAGGGTTTTGAAAATGCCGGATATGATATCGTAAATGCAGATTTTGTAAACCAGATGCATGAGCTCTGGACAGCAAACGGCGGCGGCACAAGTCAGGGCTGGGGATTTAAATGGGTGAATGAACCGGTTTATGAGCAGACAGAAGGTGCGGCAGACCAGATCAAAGCAGCAGCAGAACAGACAGATACTGCAATTTATGTTATTGCACGTAACTCAGGTGAAGGATCAGATCGTTCTTCCGGAAAAGGTGATTATCTCTTATCGGATGATGAGCGGGCCAATCTGGAACTGCTTGGAAAAACATTTGATAACGTAGTTGTTGTCCTGAACGTAGGCGGAATCATTGATACTAAGTTCTTCAGTGAGATCAATGGGCTGGATTCCATGCTCCTGATGTCTCAGGCAGGTATGACCGGCGGTGATGCACTGGTAGAAGTATTAAACGGAACCGTAAATCCATCCGGTAAATTAACAGATACCTGGCCGGTTAATTTTGATGACAACCCATCCAGTGCAGGATTTGCAAACGAGGATGGAAATAATGCACAGGAATTGTACAACGATGATATTTTCGTAGGATATCGTTATTATGATACGTTCGGCAAAGATGTTTCCTATGAATTTGGTTATGGCGGATCTTATACTACATTCGCAATGCAGACACAGTCTGTAACAGCAGACAAAGACAAAGTAACCGTTAAGGTTAAAGTGAAAAATACAGGTTCCGTATCCGGCAAGGAAGTTGCAGAAGTTTACTTCTCAGCTCCGGAAGGCAATCTGGACAAACCATATCAGGAACTGGCAGGATATGCAAAGACAGACGAGCTGGCACCTGGTGAATCTCAGGTACTGACGATCACATACGATACCACAGAGATGGGATCTTACGATACAGACAAGGCAGCATACGTGATGGAGGACGGCGATTACATCATCCGTGTCGGTAATTCTTCCAGAAACACACATGTAGCAGGCAAGATCAGCGTAGCGGAAGATACGATCACAGAACAGTACAGCAATCTGATGGTTCCGGTAAAAGATAATCCGAACGTTGCAGATGATGAG
>OLRA01002204.1_pt1 | contig 20198 bp, 10 predicted proteins | sample 1673011 | NCBI WGS metagenome assembly OLRA01 (sample SAMEA3136746, study PRJEB25190) | human gut metagenome | reverse complement strand
TTCCGCCAAATACAAGTGTAAGCTTTCCAGCGGATGGTGCTGTGAACTTAATACTTGTTGATGACTCCATCTTAAGGCATTTTGTAAGTGTAAGACCGTTGTATGTTGCTGTACCTTTATTTGTTGCTATGCTTCCTGTAATACTATAGAAGTCACTTGTTGTTCCTGATTCTGTAAAGTTATGTACCTTTGCATCTCCTGATACCGGTGTGTCAGGTGTAACAGGTGTATCTTTTCCAATAGCTGGAATAACTGCTGTTTCATTATAACCACATCCTGTACATGTGCGGCTCTTAAGACCTTCTTCTGTCTCTGTTGCAGGTGTAACAACTACCCACTCACCATATGTATGTGTATGTGAAGTGCCAGATACGCTTCCACCACCTACTGATACAAGAGATGTCTTGTATGCATTAAGCTTATCCTTTAATGGCCTGTTGAGTGAATAGCTTGTATCATCAACACTGTTATCAAATGTCCACTTGAAATCTCCGCCCATAATACGTCCTGCATACTTAGTTACAATTGAAGGAACATCTGCAGGTGCATCAATATCAGCAGTATCAACACCTAAATCAACCTTAGTATCAAAATTAGAATATGTCTTTCCACCCTGCTTTGCCTTATAAGTTGAAGGTACTGTTTCACTTCTTGATGTTGCAAGATATGCATCGAAATCAGTTGCACTTGCAGTTGTTGTACCAGCATCCGAATTAGCATATATAACAGACTTCTGACCTTCCATATAGTTGTTGTATGCCTTGATGACACCACCATTCTCTCCTGAGAATATTCCACCTGCCAGAACATCACTTCCCTGCATTGAACTGAGCATTGGATAATTACAGTTTCTGAAATAGTTAGCCTCTACGAATGCCTCACTATCCTTTGCAGCGCCTACACCATATTTAGAATTACCATCATAGTAGTTATTATATACATGAACTGACATTGTTCTGATACGAGGATGTCTTGAATCAGAATGGTCAAACCAGTTATGGTGATATGTAATCCAGTTCTCACCTGACTCTGACTTCATGCCACAAAGTGACATCTTTCCTGAATCCCAGAAATGATTGTAAGATACTGTCACATACTGAGAATTATCCTTTAAATCCATAGAGCCATCGCCCTTAGCCTGGTCACCATCTGAACCAGCATTACCATAGAACACATCGTTGTTATGTACCCATACACCACGTGACTGCTTAAGAGATATACCATCTCCGTCGCCTCCACCGCCCCAGTTCATAAGACCAAGGTTTCTTACTTCTATGCCTGTTGACTGGAATACAGCCACACCTGCTTCATATAAAGTAGCATCATCACCAATACCCTCAAATGTTACGTTAGCTGCTCCCTTAACACCAATTGCATATGCTGATGATACATCTTTGCAGGCAAGTCCGCTTAATGTAACCTGACCTATAATACGGATAGCAACTGGCTGGCAGTTATTCTTAGCCTTAATTGCCTGTGTAATAGCTGCTACACCTGTATATTCTGTGTTACCAATCTTCATCTTAACTGTATTCTTATTAGCTTCTGTAACATAAAGAACAGATGCATTAGACTTTAATGTACCATCGTTGTTATATGCACCAACGCCATTCTTTACCGGTGAATTACTTGAAAATGTAAATCCGCTTCTGTCATGTGCATTTACAGTAAGCTTATCTGAAACGATAGCAGCTGATGTATTCTCCTTGCCATTGTTCAGCGGAACAATCTTCATAACATAATCGCCTGCTTTTAATCCTACAGCATCCGCTCTCATGTAAGATGGATACTTTCTAATAAGCTCATCGTCCAACTGGACATAAGCTGAATCTGAGGCACTTGCAGACTTAACATATACATTGTAACCTGTAGCTCCTGTTACAGGTGTCCACTTAACATATGCTGTCTCAAGCCAGCCTGATGCTTCTGTTATTGCGCCAGAAGCTGCATGTACTGGATTCATGTCAAATACTATAACTGACACTGCCACCATTACACATGCAAGTAATGCACTCATAAATTTTTTTACTTGCTTTTTCATTTTTCCTCTCCTTTTCCATTTTATGCACATTTTTGTGCAAATTTGATATGTTTTATTCATAAATCATGTTTATATTACCATTATTGTACAATATTTTCAACCGCATTTTACATGTTAGAGAAAATTTTTCGTAATTTTAACACATTATTTCTTTTCCTAAAGTAAATGAATATACAATTTTTTCTTTTACAGTTTTTCCGGTAAGCTGTCCCAGCGCTTTTGCATAGTAATCAAGCTGGATTGCGTATCTTTTGACAAGCTCTTTTTCCCCCGCTTTGCCCTTCATAACCCTGTCAGTCTTATAATCAACAATCACAAGTTCTCCGTCCTCTTCAAAACACAAGTCAATTATACCCTGTATAAGCTGTCCTTCGTACTCAAATACAAAAGGCTGTTCTCTTCTGACACTGCCACAGTTCACCGCATTTGCAACTCTCCTGCCTGTATCTGATTGTACAAATGTATATATATCCCACGGATTGACACTTTTCACCTGTAATTCATTCATCTTGCCTGTTTCTAACATTCTGTTAATATCTGCTTTAACTCCATCAAGGTTCACACTCACTGAATAGTCAAGACATTCCATAACCCTGTGATATGCGCTACCACGCTCATTAGCAGCAAGCTTAACTTCCTCACCGCTTATGAACTTTGGAATTATGCTGTTTGTCTCATCACATTCTTCCTTTTTAAGTGCTGTCTTCACAGATTCATCCATGTAAGCATTTTCCTCTGAATCATCATCCGCCTGCATAGCCTTAAGCTGCGAAACCGTCAGCTTCATCCTTCCGGCTGCGTTATCATCAGGAACATACTCCGGAAGCTCCTCTAATAAAGGATAAGACACAGCTTCCATAATTTCATCAGCCAGTCCCCCGATTCTAACAGCATTCGCTTCACCAGCCATCTCCCCGGATTCATCCACATCAGCCCAAGAATCCTCTCCGGCATCAACCATCACTTTAAAGCTGCCTTTCAATTTATCTGAATCCATAAGACACACTGGCATTATCATATCAAGATAGTTCTTTATATTCTCACTGTCCGCGAAAGACAACATTCCATCTGCTGCAAGTTGCTTTGCACTTCCCCTGTATTTATCAAGTGTCTTGTCTGCATCTTTTACAACTCCGGTAATTATGAGTTTTTCTCTTGCTCTTGTCATTGCAACATAGAGAAGTCTCTCTTCCTCAGCTATCGACTCCCTTACAATTCTTCTTGCCATAGCACCTTTAATAATAGTAGGTGTCTTCGTTCTTCTTTCAAGGTCAACATAATCAACTGCAATTCCTAAGTTCTGGTCTACAAGCACAGGCGCAGTTGCGTCCATAAAGTTAATGCTCTTATGCGCCCCAGCAAGTATTACAATCGGAAATTCCAGACCTTTACTCTTATGGATACTCATAATTCTTACAAGATTCTCATTGTCAAGGCTGGCAGCCCCCTCTGCAAAATCTTCGTCAAACTTCTTAAGTCTTTCAATATATCTTAAGAAATTAAACAGACCTGAATAACTTGACTTTCCATATCCCGCTGCTCTTTCCAGCAAGACATTTAAGTTAGCCTGTCTCTGTGCTCCGGCAGGCATTGTTCCCACATAATCGTAGTAGCCTGAATCATATATCATCTCCCAACACAGATCATATAGTGACTCAACACTGCTCTTGTCTCGGTATAGTGTGAGCTTTGCAAGAAATAATGCACATTTGCCGGACAGCTGCTTAACATCCGTCTCCTGTATCTTATCTGCTCCGCCAAGCACTGCAACTGCTTTCAAATGTTCATACAGGTTGTTATGTGTATTCTTATCTGCATGCTCCCTGCCAAGCTTTCTCACCATTCCAAGCTCCGCTGCCGTAAATCCTCCAAAGTAAGACATCATTGCCGCCGCAAGGCTTATCTCCTGAACCGGATTATCTACTATTGTAAGCATACTTAAGATTACCTGTATCTCACGCACGCTGAAATATCCTGTTGACGAATCTGTATACGCCGGTATCCCCCTGTCCATCAGGGCATCTGCAAATGTATCTGCCCAACCTGTAACTGACCTTGTAAGAATTACTATATCCCTGTATTCTGCCGGTCTGTATATATTCTCATCTGAATCATACACATTTACACCAGAAGCAACTATTCCCTCAATCAGTTTTGCAAGCCTGTCTGCCTCAAGCTCTCTTGTCGTAGCTTCTTCTTCATTCTCTGAAGATATAAGAATTACATCTGTACTCTTGTTGGCTTCATCACCATAATTACTGTCACTGTATTCAGGATATGGAAACCCCGCATTAAGCCTTACAGATTCGTCATACCCGATTCCTGAAAAATTCTTGTTCATAATATGACTGAACACATCATTGGCACACTCAAGTACATTTTCCCGGCTTCGGAAATTCTTCTGTAATTCAATTCTAACATTATCGCCAGTCTCGCCGTATGTATCGTACTTCTCTATGAAAAGCTCCGGGCAGGCAAGACGGAACTTGTATATGCTCTGCTTTACATCTCCAACCATGTATATATTGTTATTCTCACCGGACAGTCTCGTCTTTGACACCGCATTAAGAATAACCTCCTGCAGCTGATTGGAATCCTGATACTCGTCTATCAGTATCTCTTCAAATCTGTTCGCAAGCTTGTCGGCAGTCTCTGTGTATACAAGCTTTCCATCTTCTTTCTTTACAAGTATTGAAAGAGCAAGATGTTCCATGTCATTAAAATCAATTATGCCCTTCTCTCGCTTCACCTCTGAAACACGCTTGGCATACACCTTTGCCACTTTAAGAAGAGTCCGTATCTGGATGCCTGCCCCCTGCATGTCTGCAAATATTCCCTCATCATCTTTCAAGAATATCTTATCATTAAGCCGTCCTATGTAATCTTTAAACAACTTTCGCTGCCCCTTAACATATTCCTTAATATCCGGGTCTGCTCCTGCATCCTTCTTTCTTGACAGAGCTTCAAATGAAAATATTCTTATCCTTCTGCCAAGCTCTCCAAAATCCTGTGAATTAATCATCTCATTAATTCCAAGCAGGTCAGACTGCAAAGCACCTGTATATGCTGCAGGTCCTGCCGGCTCAGAACAGATATCTACTAATCTGTTGTATTTATCACGGTAATCAAGAAGTGCATTTTTAATTGAATCATACAGCTCCTTAATTGCAGGATTATCGTAAGTCTCATCATCATAAACTAACATGCACTCGTCAAACCACTCATCAATCCACGGATTGCTTCTTGAAAAACGGTATATTTTATCTATAATGCTCACAAGCCCTGAATCGTCCCGTCCCATGCCAAATGCATCAACAAGATTAAAGAATTCTTCATCTGCTTCGGCATAGAATTCCTCAAGCACATCTTCCAACACATCATTTTCAATAAGCTTCTTCTCACCCTCGTCCATTATCCTGAACCCCGGGTCCAGATTAACCTCTGGAAAATGATTTCTGATTATCCATAGACAGAAACTGTCTATAGTTGTTATCTGTGCGTTGTTAAGCAGTGTTATCTGTCTTAAAAGGTTCACATCCCTCGGATTCTCGTCAAGCATTGAATCAAGTGCTTTTCTTATCTTGTCTTTCATCTGGGCTGCTGCCGCCTTTGTAAATGTAACAACAACCAGCCTGTCTATATCTATATTCTTGTCAGGGTCTGTAATCATGGAAATGATTCGCTCAACCAGAACAGCAGTCTTTCCTGAACCGGCAGCCGCCGAAACAAGCACATTACAGTCTCTTGTATCAATCGCGCTCTTCTGCGCCGGTGTCCATTTTCTTTCCATTCTCATCAACCCCTTCCTTTATATTATTCCATAATACTTCATCATCGAATTTCTTTAATTTTCTATAATTGCAGCCTGGCAAATCCACTGAAAATCCACACACTGCCCCATAAGGACATCTGTCACAGCTTGAAAACTGTCCATCTTTATAAGGACTTCTCCTGATATCACCACCTGCAATTCTGTCCGCAGTATCAATGGCTCTTACATCAACGAATCTTCCAAGTATATTAAACTGCTCTGTATTCATCACCTTGCTTCTTCGTGAGTCAAATCCGCCGTCAGCCTTTCTGCTAACTGGAATATTAAGTGATGTACCCTCGGTATTGTCCATCTTCTCGGCAATATCCTTATCCGAATTAACCATTCCTTTAAGACGCAGTTCACCCTTAATCTTATCCTCTATCTCTTCTGCACTCTCTGTTGTCGCAGATACAATCGGGTCACTTATGTTGTAGTAGAACACTCCGGCAGGAATCACATTTTTACCCGGACGCATCTTCGCCACAAGCTTCATTGCCGCTTCCATGTAGACCATAAGCTGGATATCAATTCCGTAGTAGGTCTTTACTATGTTGAAATCCTTCTTTCCTGTCTTGTAATCGATAATTCTTACATATACATCTGTGCCGTTTTCGCATATGTCAACGCGGTCAATTGTTCCGCTCATAAGCTGCTTTCTGTCTCCGTCCCCGACTTCCATATTGAACTTATGCTCGAATACAAATGGCACGAAATCACCACATTTTAACTGTTCACCCATCGCCCATACAGTGCGGTCTGCAAGGTCTTCCATCCGCTTAATCATGAATGAATTACGGCTTGAATCCTTAAGGATACTGTTCTGGTATATGTCAGTAATTGCAGCAACACTTCTTTTTACCATCTCGCGGCGCTTCTCCTCTGATATCAGATAGTACGACTCACCGTTTTTCTTGATTTCGTCGCACACCTCACGGATAACCGCATGCAGTACGACGCCAAAGTTTACTGGTGAAAATGTAAATTCTTCCCTTTCCTTTAAATCAACTCCATATCTTAAGTAATATCTCAATGGACACTCTGCAAAGTTCTCAAAAGATGTGACGCTTCCGACAAGCCTGCCGCCAGTAAGTGAATCAATAATATCCTCATCTACATTTGCAGCAATTTCAGTATTATCAAAGCTGTTAGCCGCCCGCGGTATTGTCACATATGAATTCTGCTGTGCCGTGTCTTTGTAAGATAACTTAAGGCAATGTGAAAACATTTTTCTCATGCTTCTTATAATATATGAAGGCATCAGCGCCGCACCCTCGCTGTTTTTTACCGCATATGACATGTAAAGCTTCTCCGCACTCTTTGTCATAATAAGATACAGATAGAATCTCTGTGTAAATGCTTTCTCCCTCACGGAAGCTGACATAACTATTCCCTTATCCTCAAGATACTCCCTGTCGCTTTCTGACAGAACGCTTCTTGAATCAGCCTTCTTAGGTACATTGCCGTCATTGATTCCGACAAAGAACATGACCTTGATATTGTCAAGACGGGTTCTTTCTATATCTCCGATAACAACGCAGTCATTGGTCTGCGGAATAAGTCCTATCTTAATCTCCTGAAATCCTGACGCAAGTATCTTGTTAAATTCTTTAATACCAACCTTCTCGCTTCCAAGAAGGGCATACATTTTATCTAATACTTCTATAACTTTCTTATATAACTGCGCATATTCATCACCAGTGTACTTGCTGTCATTAAGCACACTTACCTTCTGCTCCATATCTTCACTCACAAGGAATTCGTAAAGAGCCTTTACCATATCTGCAACATCAGATTCCTTTGACTTAAGCACTTCTTCCAATGGATCCAACATATCTGTTATCATTGTTCTTAGTGAATTAAGCTTCTCAAGGTCAGTATTATTGACTGTTCCCCTGAACTTTCTTATCCATGGTTCATGCCATTTTCCCCTGCCTCTGATTCCAACTGCAACACAGTAATTGTCTAACAGATCAATATCTTCGCGCTCCATTCCGCTCATTCCGGTTCTTAGGAATCCTAATATGCTGTCATAGCTGTAATTATTCTCTATTATTCCAAGTGCACCGTTAATTGCCGCAATAAATGGATTGTCCGTCACATGGCGCTTGTAATCTAAGAAATATGGTATATCGTTCTGCTTTAATATATTAGCCGCCAGTTTGCCATAGCCATCCATGTCCGCAGTAACTATCGCAATCTCGTTATATCTGTATCCACACAGTCTTGTAAGTCTTATTATTTCTCCTGCTGCAAATGTTAATTCTTCCTTGGCAACAGCTCCCTCATATATAACGATATTGTCAGTCTTCTTATTAAATCTTCCCGAATTGTTTCTGAAAAGATTCTGTTCCAGGAAATCCAGTTCTTCTGAATTCTTAAATCTTGAATTAACATTTACAATTACATTCTTTCCCGGTACTACTTTTCCTGCAATATACACAGGTTCAAGGACTTTCACATGTTCTTCATCGCATATCTTATAAAGCTTTGATACGCAGTCCTTACTCATGAAAAAAAGTTCTTCCCTGCCTCTTACTGAATTTTCACGCTCAGATGCATCAATTGTCAGGGAAACATATATCTTGGGACACATTGATAAAAGAATTGTCATTAAATTGTACTGAACCGGAGTAAAGCCTGTGAATCCGTCAAATACTATCTCGCAATTCTTTATTCTCTCTGACTCTGTAACCTTGCTGCATAATTTATCCAGTATTTCTTCTTTAGTTATATAATTCTTGTCTATGTACTCTGCAAATGCGTTATATACAAGTACTATATCATCAAGCTTATACTGAAGTGCTGCACTTCCCTCTGAATCACTGTATGCTGCACCTGCCGCATCCTGCATAACATCCGGCTTGATATCATACTGAAGCATTTCCGATATAACAGACTTCATCTCTGACACAAATCCTGTATTAGACAGATTACTTCCAAAATATTTTAATCTGTCCTTGTTCTGCTCTAAAACTCTTTTAATAATCAGATTCTTTCCTGTATCATCAAGGACTTCAAGATTATCCTCCCCCACTTCCTCAAATACTTTATACGCAAGCCTTTCAAAGCTCACAACATCTATATTAAGTATTCCTTTTCTTGGATGCATGGACACCAGTCTTTTCTGAATTGCCATAGTGTACTGCTCCGGCACAACAACTATATAATTCCTGTCAGGATTCTTCATTGACTCTTCAATTATATGCGTATACAGATAGTGCGATTTACCCGCACCTGAGCTTCCCAGAATTAATTGTAATGACATGTGTTACTCCCCTAATCTTTCTATAATAGACTTTACCATCATTTGCTTTACCATAATGCACCTTTTCATATCATGCCTCATCATGGTTCGAAATCAACCGCTTCATATTCCACCGTATCTGAATAGTCCCACCATTCTCCCTGATAGCCTGTAAATCCGTTATTTTCCATAGCATTCTGAAGAATCATAACATTGTTCACAGCTTCTTCATTGTCTATATCTGAATAATTCCTGTCTGCTTTTAGAGAGAAATCATCAAATTCTGTAGGCATTGGTATAATGCTTCCATCTGCAGCAACCATAGTTATATCTACTGTTCCTCCAAGATTATGCTTTTTCATTCCGTCAGCCGGATTTGCCACATAGTTAGGGTCCGGATATACTTCCCATAATTTCTGCTGTGCCTCAAACGGTCTGTATGCATCCCAAATCTTTAAGCTGTACCCCTGTTCTTTCAGTTCTTTCTGCACATTTGCAAGCTTCTTAACTGTTCCGTATCGAAGGTATGCGTCTGTGAAATCATATATTCTGACACCTGTAAAGTTATTGTCTGTCGCATACATCAATTCGACATATATATCCGGTATATATTTCTTAACAAGCACATATTCGTCATTCTCTGGTTCTTTTTCAGTTGTAATCTCCTGTGTTATAATTTCCTGTGCTGTCACCTCCTGTGCTGCAGTCTCCTGTATGTTCGCCATCTCTTTTTCTGATACATCATCTGTTGTGACATTTTTCTTTTGTCCACACGCTGTCATGCCTGCCGCTATAATCACTATTACTGCAAATGTTTTGATAAATTTACTGTTCATAATCATTCACCTCTTCATAAACCTACCATTTCATCATATTTAACAATTTAGTAGGTTTTTCAAGCTATGCATTAATTTAATGTGCCATTTTACACTATCCAATACATTTGTATTTAATATACCACATTTTAATCATAATCTCCCACTCCATACCATATATTTTGTAATAATGAATATGAAGGGCAGGTTTCTTTGTGATGAGTCAGACTAAAATTGTTGTTATTCCATTTAAAAAGCTCCTTATTGGAGCGGTTATCGCTGCTATTATAATAGCTTTTATTATATTCGCTGTTATCCGTCTTGGCAGCAATAGTTCTGATAATTCCAGGAATACTACTAAACCTAAGAGCAGCACTGTAAATGCTTCTGCTTCTTCTAATATTGAGACACCCCTTGATAATGCCGACGCTCCTAAATTCTGCCCCGGAGTATATACCGCCTCTATTCTGTTAGACGGCAACCCCGTTGATATCCAGGTCACAGTTGATTCCTCTAACATTAACAGCATTGAGCTTGTTAATCTTTCTGAATCAATCACAACTATGTACCCTAAGCTCACAACTTCATTTGATGAAGTTGCTGCTAAAGTCATGGAAGCCGGCACGACCAACATAACCTATGATTCAGCCAACAGATATACATATTCCGTCTTTATAGAAGCAATAAGCGCAGCCCTTAAAAAGGCTGCGCCATGATTAATATCTTAATATTTTCTGTCTTGTACCCCACATGCGTGCTAAATCCGTCTGCCACTACTTAGAATAAGTCACAGCCTCACTATTCTCATCATAATCAAACATGCCATCATTCTTCTCTTCAAGTGCCTTGATGATGTGATATGTATATTCATTATATGGTGTATCAATTCCAAGTTCTTTTCCCATACGCATCATTGCGCCGGAGAACATATCTATCTCTGTGTGTCTGCCTGCATCAATGTCCTGCAGTGTTGAATATCTTGCTGTTGGTGGAACTGCACTTCCACGGCTTGAGTTATCTGCGCATCTGCTCATATCAATGCCTTTGGCTAGCGCTACTGTTTCAACCTCCTTACGCAGTCCCGCGCTGATTGCTTTCATATGCTCACTGTCAGTATAACAGCCAACACCTGCTCCAATAATAGCCTGTGGAAGATTGTTACAGATATTAAGTCTATACTTGCTCCATATCTCTTCTTTGATATGTTCAGTCACTCTGTAATTAAGTCCTGTTCCATCAAATAAATCTCTTATTGCCGCAACTCTCTCACTCTCAAATGGTGCAGTTTCCTCTCCATATATAATGCCTATTGTAGTCTCAGGATTGAACACATATTCCTTACCTTCGCGGTGTGACGCCACCTTTATAAGTGAATAAATGATATGTGATTTATCTATCTTGGTAGATATTATCTCTTCACTGTCAACACCATTCATAAGACTCATGACAATTGTATTCTCACCGACGGCTTCCCTAATATCATCTAATGCACCTGCAAGTGCGCCGTATTTTAATGATACAACAAGAAGGTCAACACCTTTTGCTTCCTCTGGGGTCAATACCTCCGGGTGGTATGTCTTTCCATTAATCAGACAGCCTTCTGCCTTAAGTCTTTCCGCTCTTTCGCCCTTTGCAATAACGCTTAAACTTATATCCTTCTTTTCTGAAAGTCCCCATATAACATAAGAGCCGACTGCTCCTGCTCCAAGTACTGCCACTGAATGTATCTTCATATACATTTTCCTCTCAATCTTTGTAATTTCTTCAAATATATATACACTTCAATTCTTTCCGCGTCAAATGCTTTTATCTTCCTACAATATCGCCCTCCTCAAAATCGTAAGTCAGCTTCTTTCCATATGCCATGACATATGCAGCACATTTCTGCTCATAGTCTGTGTGCTGCATTCTTAAACTTGCTGTTCTTTCATCAAGCTGTCTGTCCGGATATATTACTGGCAGGACATGTACCCTGAATGTGTGCAAATGTGTACTTTTAACCTGCTGTTCAACAAACAGCGAAATCACCGGCACATTAAACTTTACCGCATACAGATATGCACCTCTTTTGCATGGGCGGGGCTTCCGATAATTAAACCACATTTCCTGCTCAGGATATATAAGCACAAGTTTGTTTTCATCAAGTGCATTCTTAATCTGATTAGGAAACTCAGTCTCCATAAACCATTTCAGGCTGCTTACGGGCATTGTGTCGGCATATTTTTGCATATACCCGACAAAACCTTTCATTGCAAGGTTAGAATCTTGATTAACAATACTTATTCTTCTGAAGCCAGCTTTTCTCATTGCAAACCTGACAATTGCAGGGTCTAACGGGCTGAAATGATTGCATGTTACAATCGCAGGACCTCTGATTCCAGAAAGATTCTCAAGTCCGTCAACTTGTGTTATAAGCCCCACCGCAGAAGTCCCGACATGAAATATAGCTTCTGCAATATATTTCTTCACACAAAAACCATATGCTGTGCGGTAATCAATATAATGTCTTAGTAATGCTTCTTTATCTTCGCGTAACAGCTTAGGGTCTCCCGGCTCAACCTTTGAATTCAACTGATTAAGGCTTACAGCCGTCCTAATATTTTCATAGACCTGCTCCCTATCACCAATCATATATCCTCCGACATAATTTATTTTGCAGCATCACTGCTATCCTTCATGAAACCACTATCCACAACAAATCTGCTTCCCACAACATCAGAAAACTTAACCCCATCACCGTCCGCAATATTCTCAGCCCTTGCAAGAAGCTTCTTTAAATTCTCACGGTCAGCTTTCTTTTCATTATCCCCATACTGCTTGCGCTGTTTAATCAGCAACAGATAAAATCCCGACTCCGCCGCATACTGCCAGAAATACTCCTCATACGGAATCTCGCTGTAATGCCACGGCTTGTCAAACAGGTTATAATGTATCAGCTTCGGTCTTGCTATATACTCCCCGCCTTTGTTAGGCATAACATTCCATTCCTTATCAAGAAAATATATTTCTTTTGCACACATAGCATTAATATAATCCTGGTCAGGTGCAACACTGTCAAAGTGATATTCAGCCATAAGCTTTAAGAATCTGTCTGCCAGATGAGCCTGTCTTATCTTATCAAGATTCATAAGAAGCACTCCTGAATTGACATATTCATTCCGCTCTATTCCCACTACATTTTCAATGTAATGAGCCAGTATTGTATTCTTTCCTGCAAATGTATCTCTTACTGCACCAAACATTGCATCTCCCATATCAACTGAATAAAGCTTTGCAATGTCATCATTTATTACGGTATCAGAGTCAATATACACAGCTTTATTAAGCTCTGGAAAAAGCTCTGCAATAAACAATCTGAAGTATATCGTCAGTGTAAACTTGCCTGAATAAAGCCTGTTTTCCTGTCTGTCAGTAACTGTCTGTACAAAGCTTTCAGAATATTCGTACATTTTCTTTCTTATATCAACGAATTCAATATCTATATTTTCGTAATCCCTTATTACATTGCGAAGCTGAATCATCGTAATATTCTTCACATTATCGCACATAACAATAATGCGGTAACGCTCGTCCCCTGCAGCATGTGCAGCCAGCGATTTAAGGCACACCGCCAGATATGGCGCGTACTGCTCATTTATTGAAAAAAACACAGGAATACGCGAAACATCCCTATATTCCTTATACTCTCTGCTATAAGAATCCAGCAGCGCATCATATTCATGAAGCCCAAGTATATTATGCATTTTATCAATCTCCCACGGCTTGACTGAAACAGTCCTTATCACCGGAAACACCCGGAAGGTAGTTGTAAAATGCTGAAAAACAGTGTTGTCATGCAGCCTCCTCTGGTCATTAAACTTTCGTCCGCACAGATTAACTCTTGTTGCAAATGTATTAACAGCCGTCTGGTCAGGCATAAACATTTCCTTTCTTATGCACTGTTCACGACATTTTTCCAGAAGCCCGTTCTGTCTTATCATCCTCATATTCATAAGCATTACTCCGGAATTAATGTAGCCATCACCGAAAAGCCATCTGCCATAATAATCAGAAACTCCCGCAATCTCTATGCCATCCATATTCTGATAATAAAAATCCCTAAAATCTTTTCTGCACAACACATCAGTATCCAGATAAAGAACTCTATCCTTAATATCTGTCTTATCAGCAAAAAGGCGCAGCATACAGCACGCAGTAAATCTGCTCTGCATATTTGCCTCCGGCAACTCCTCAACAAAATATCTTGTAACATCAACAAGAAAGATATTTACTTTAATGTCCGATTTATTCAATTTTTCTTTCAGATATTTTGCAAATGCTTTATCAACCGGCTTGTAATTAATACCTTTTTCCCTGTAATCAACCGTGAGAATATATATATTTAACGGTTCATCCACATTTTTAATAAGAGACATTGAAGATAAAAGAATCCCCTTCTGCATTGGTTTATCACCACAATACAATATGTTCATAAATCCGTATCCTTTCCTAATTTATTAAATATGTCTGATTTATCCTCTCTGTATTGATTTTCCCCAGTTTCTTAAGTAAAATACATATAAGTTTTAAACGATAATTAAAGAATTGAGGAATGTTATGATATTTAAGATTTTCAAAAAAGATTTGAAAGGTCTTAGCAGGAATATTCTGGCTTTAGCCATTGCGCTTGGTCTGTGCCTTATTCCATCGCTTTACGCATGGTTTAACATATATTCCAACTGGGATCCTTACGCAAACACTGCGTCTGTCCAGATTGCTATTGTTTCTGAAGATGAAGGCTACTCTGAATCTGATGATTCCACTATCAATATGGGAGAACAGATTGTTGAACAGCTTCATTCGAATGATAAATTAGGCTGGCGTTTTCCGGAAACTAAAGATGAAGCCATGAATAAACTGAATGCCGGGAAGTACTATGCCGTTATCGTTGTTGGTGAGGACTTTTCACGAAGCCTGTATGACTTCCTTGACAATGGTCTTAATCCACCAACAGTTACATATTATGAGAATTCCAAGAAAAATGCTGTTGCTTCCAAGATTACAGATACAGGAAAAAGCACTCTTCAGAACACTATCAATTCCGAATTCATTGATGTGTGTGTTAAGACTATTATGCAGGGACTTAACGAAATAGCTGAAAATGATCCTTCAATTATTGAAAAGACAGTTAAGGATTTACAGAGTGTATCTGCCAATATTAATTCTTACGATACCATGATTGACATGTTTATTAAGAGTAATTCAGACCTGGCAGATAATCTTGCAAAGCTTCAGGAGGTTCTTCCACAGATTAAAGATGTTCTTACCGGAACAACTGATGTTGCTGATATTGCCAATAAATCTCTTGATAATGTCACAGATGATATTGCAAACCAGATTGATGCGCAGCTTAAAGCTATGAATGAATTAACTGACAGCGCACTTGATTCTCTTGATAAAGCTGTACAGCTTTCAATAACTGATGTCGGACAGGCTGGCGTTGAGCTTAGTAAAGCCAACAAACAGTTAAAGGAACTTATAGACCAGAATAAGGCTCTTGAAGATGCTATTGATTCCCTCAGCAAAGTAGATGGCATTGACCCGGCAGTTATCACCGCCCTAAAGTCAGCTCTAGCTTCTGTTAACGCTATGGAGAATATCGCATACAACCTTGTTCAGCAGTGTGCCGATATTCTTACTGATTCACCTGAAACACTTCAGGCAAAATACCAGTTAATCAAGTCTGTTGTTGAACAGTGCCGCACAGAGCTCCAGAAGAGCCAGACAATTATGCAGACTGTAATAAGAACTAATGTTAACCTTCTTAAGGCTTCCATTAAGAATGCCGTAAGTAGCCTTGCCGCTAATATAAGCAGTGCCGGAGACAGTATTAACGGAATATCACAGATGCTCCTTGGAGTAAGTGATATATCAGTAAATATTAATACAACTCTAGAAAGCACAAAAACATTACTTGATTCTCTGAACAAAAGACTTGATACCATATCTGGTTCAGTAGGAGATATAAGTTCATCTTCTACATATAAACTGATAATGGATTTCATCAACTCAGACGCACAGTCAATAGCGTCATTCCTGTCAGAACCTGTACAGGTAGAAGAAATCTACGTCTATATGCAGACTAACTATGGAACAAGTGTTACACCTTTCTATACAACACTTGCTCTCTGGGTTGGAGGAATTGTTTTAGTTGCCCTTATGAAAGTAAAGGTTGACTATGAGGATGATGAATTCAAGGATGCCACAGAACATCAGAAATATATGGGCCGTGCACTACTCTTCCTTGCAATGGGACAGCTTCAGGCTCTTGTAGTTGTTCTTGGTGATTTGTACATTTTAAAAATTGACTGCACCCACCCATTCATGCTGTGGCTTGCAGCCGCTATAACAAGCTTTGTATTTACATTATTTATATATACACTTGTTCTTACATTTGGTGATTTGGGAAAAGCTATTGCTGTAGTTATGATTGTGTTACAGATTGCCGGTTCAGGCGGAACTTATCCAATAGAACTTCTTCCTGAATTCTTCCAGAATGTGTACCTTTACTTCCCATTCCCTTATGCAATCAATGCCATGAGGGAGGCAATAAGCGGATTATATCAGTGTGATTACGCTGTATTTCTTGTGAAATTATGCGCTTATGCTGTTATTTCCCTTATTCTGGGACTTGGAATCAGAAAGTCACTTCTTGAAGTACGCGAGTTCTTCGAACGCCGTATGAAAGAAACACATTTTATGTAAAGGAGAAATGAATTTATGCAAAATGATGATTTTAATATAGATGTTGTTATTGCGGAAATCACAGCATTTGCAGAAAATATGCACGCTAAGAACCAGCACAAGAAAAAGGTCTGCTTAAGATGTATGATGATAATTCCTTTAGTATTCATGGTGCTTATGTTTACCATGGATACAGCTAAGGTTGTTTATCTGCTTCTTTGGGTAATCTCACTTTTTATATTCTGTGCTTATCTTATAGTTATTGATTATATTGATGACAAGCTCGCAAGAAAGCTCAATGAGCTCAATATTGAGATTAAGGAAAAACAGGCTGATACTTCTCTTACAGACAGTATCAAAGCATTTTTAAGTGAGGTACAGTTATGAAAAATATATTTAAGATTATACGGGCTGACCTTCGCCATATAAAAACAAATGTAATTGCACTATGCGTAATTATCGGTCTTACCGTTATTCCTGCATTGTATTCGTGGTTTAATATCCTGTCAAACTGGGATCCATATGGACAGGCTTCCACAAGCAGGATTAAAGTTGCCGTTGTATCTGTTGACAAAGGTACTTCTCTTGAAGGAACGGAGCTTAATGTCGGTGACACCATAATTGATGCACTTAAAACTAATAACACTATCGGTTGGCAGTTTGTTGCTTCATCAGATGAAGCAATCGAAGGCGTATACAGCGGTGAGTATTATGCAGCCCTCGTTGTTCCAGAGAATTTTTCCAAGAATCTTATAAGCTTCTTAAGTGATTCCATGGAACATCCTCAGTTAAAATATTACTGTAACCAGAAAGCAAACGCTATTGCACCTAAGATAACAGACAAGGCTAAAACAGCAGTTCAGCAGCAGGTAAACCAGACATTTATAGATACAATCGTATCTACGATTGCCGGTACTGGCGACTCAGTTATCAAAGATGCAGATAAAGAAACCGGTTCTCTTATGGATGCAGTTATTAACAGACTTACATCCGCAAGGACTACACTTTCAACATACGATGTAATTCTTAACTCAATGCTTGCAATTACTGACCTTACATCATCAATAAGCAGCAGTTCAAACAGTGCTGCACCGCAAGTTTATACACAATTACAGTTACAGCAGCAGCAGTTAATAACCTTACAGGCACTTGTAAATGGTAATTCCGCTGAATCTTTAAATGAATTATCATCTGCTCTTTCAAACCAGATGTCCCAGATTCAAAGCATTATGAGTTCATTGACAGAGCTTTATTCTGACATGAACATGGATGTTGCAGACCTGTCTGCTGCAATTAAGCTTACATCGGGCTCACTCACTCAGACTAAAGAGCTTCTCAGTGACCTTGAGACAAAGCTTGATAACGCAATTAATACATTAAACACAATCACTGAACAGGATACATATGGTTTATTATCAGAGATGTTAAATGCAGATGCCAATACTTTGGGAGATTTTCTCTCTGCACCTGTAAATATAACAACAGAGCAGGTATATGCTGTTAAAAGCTATGGAACAAGCGCTTCACCATTCTACACAATACTTGCACTGTGGTTTGGTGGACTTATACTTGTTGCTATTATGCACACACCTGTGCATCCTGCTCCGGACATTCCAGCAGATGCAAAGAGATATGAAAAATTCTTCGGAAGGTATTTTATATTCTTTGCAGTAGGACAGCTTCAGGCACTGCTTATAACACTTGGAAATCTTCTCTACATAGGAATCCAGTGTTACCACCCATTCCTTTACTGGGTTGCATGTGCATTCTCAAGCTTCGTATTCACCTTCTTTATGTACAGCCTTACTGTTGCATTTGGAAATATCGGTGAAGCACTTGGAATTGTCCTGCTCGTTATACAGGTTGCCGGCTCAGGCGGTACATTCCCTATAGAAGTACTTCCTAACGCCTACCAGATAATATACCGATTCCTGCTCTTCCCATATTCAATGGATGCATTAAGAGAATGTATAGCAGGAATGTACAGATATGATTACATTAAGAATCTCGCTTTTCTTTCTATATATATAGTTGTTTCGCTGATTATCGGATTGTTCTTACAGAAACCATTTGAGAAGCTGAATCATATGATTGAGAGAAGTAAGGAGAAGTCGGGGGTAATGTTGTAGGAAGTTGCTCCCCTAAAGCACGCCCAGCCGTGTATATTAGTAAAATCAAAACACGCTTCCGCTCGGATTCCGACGCAGCGGTACTAGGTTCGCTGGGATTTGCTACCACTTTGTGGCAGCTTTCCCAGCTTACCAAGTGCCGGCGTCTTCATACGGTTTTGATTTTACTAATATACACGGCTGGGCTTTTCTTTACCGGACAACTGCTCCGCCCCGCCTTTGGCAAGGTTGGGGCGGGAGGAAGTCCAATCTGGTCCGCTGGCGCGTCCTTTTTTCGACTTCGGTGTGCCTTCCCTCCTCTTTAACGTCCATTCCACTGTAAATCAAAAAACTCCCGGAAGTTTGGAGGCAGGTGGTTGTGTAGTGTAGTTTCAAACCGTACGGAAACGCCGGCACTTGATTTTGCGAGGGAGTCGCCAAAGGCGACAAGCCTCTCAAAATCTTAGTACCGCTGCGTTTTCGTCCGAGCGAAAGCGCGTTTGAAAATACACTACCCAGCCACCTGCCTCCCACTCCCGGGAGTCACTTTCCTAGAATAACCCAGTTATTACCCCATCATCATTAACATCTATATTATATGCCGCTGGTGATTTTGAAAGTCCTGGCATTGTCATTACTGAACCTGTAAGCACTACTATGAAGCCTGCACCGGCTGATACATATGCTTCTCTTACATTCATCTCAAATCCTTCCGGACGGCCAAGTAATGTTGGATCGTCTGAAAGCGAATACTGTGTCTTAGCCATACAGATTGGAAGATTACCAAATCCTAACTGTTCAAGCTGTTCAATCTGCTTATTAGCTGCTGCCGAATAATTAACACTTCCTGCTCCATATATTTCTTTGGCAATTGTCTCAATCTTTGCTTTAACCGGCTGGTCTGTCTCATACAGACAATGGAAATTGCTCTTCTTTGTCTCAAGTGTCTTAAGAACCTTTTCTGCAAGCTCAATTCCGCCTTCTCCACCCTTTTCCCAGACTTCTGAAAGAGCAAACTCACATCCTCTTTCTTCACAGAACTTGCGAATATATTCATTCTCGGCATCTGTGTCCGTCACAAAGGAATTCAATGTAACAATAACCGGAACATCATATTTCTGTATATTCTCAATATGTTTTTCAAGATTAACAATTCCACGTGCAAGAGCCTCCAGATTCTCTTCACCCAGATCGCTCTTTGCAACTCCACCATTATACTTCAAAGCACGGACAGTTGCAACCAAAACTACTGCATCCGGCTTCAATCCCGCCTGACGGCATTTAATATCGAAAAATTTTTCAGCTCCAAGATCTGCTCCAAAGCCCGCCTCTGTAATCGTGATATCAGCCAGCTTGAGCGCCGTTTTGGTAGCACGCACACTATTACATCCATGTGCAATATTTGCAAATGGTCCACCATGTACAAGCGCCGGCGTATGTTCCAGTGTCTGAA
>OLRA01002191.1_pt1 | contig 20321 bp, 25 predicted proteins | sample 1673011 | NCBI WGS metagenome assembly OLRA01 (sample SAMEA3136746, study PRJEB25190) | human gut metagenome | reverse complement strand
AAAATAGAAAAAAATTGATATTTCTATCAACTTTTTAACTATTTTAACTTATTTTCTTTTTTATATTCTTTACATGCTTCATCAAAATCTTTGATAATATGTTCTATCTCATCAAAAGTTTTAATTCTAGCACCAGCCGCAAACTTATGTCCACCACCATTATATCTTTCAAGAATTTTATTTATTTCTGGTCCTCTACTTCTAGCATTAACTCTTATTTGATTCATTTTAATATCTTCTGAAAAAGTTACCCAAACAAGTACTTCATCAATATTATTAAAATTATTAACAAGATTACCACTTGATGCTGGATCAGCATTAAAACTTCTTATAACTTCGTCAGATAATTTTAAATATCCAAGTCCATTATCTGTTACTATCATATTTTGATACATATATCCTTGAAGTCTTATTTCAGAAAGTGGTCTTCTATATAAATCATCATAAAGTGAAGTAAAATCTATTTTAGTATCATTAATTAATTTTGAAACTAAACTCATAGTTTTTGGTGAAGTGTAATAAAATAAGAATCTATTTGTATCAGATACAAGTCCCATAAATAATCTTTCAGCAGCATATTTAGTCATTTTAAGTCTTGTATTATAACATAAATCAATTACAAGTTCACTTGCACTTGATACTTCTTTTACTAAACTTATGCTTCCAAATTCATCTACTACAGGATGATGATCTATTTTTATTACATCTTTAAATACACTTATATCCTTAACACCATCTATTCTTTTCAAATCTGGTGTATCTAAAACAATTAATAAAGCTTTAGGGAAAATATCTTCAGATACTTTATCTACAGTACCAATATATTTAAATTTAGATGCTGCTGCTCCTATAGTATAAACTTTCTTTTTTGGGAATGTTGCTTTTATTATGTCTTTAAGTCCTATTGTACTACCAAGTGCATCAGGATCTGGACCAATATGTCTAGCAAGAATTATTATATCGTTTTCTTTTATTTTTTTATATATTGCTTTATTCATACTTCACCTTTTTCTACTATATTAACTTATATGTATCTCTTGCAATTACAACTTCTTCATCAGTTGGTATTACATATATTGGACAAATTGAATCATCACTTGAAATGATTCCTTCCTTTCCAAATCTCATCTCTTCATTTTTTTCTTTATCTATTTTTAAACCTAAACAACTAAGTCTATCAATTACCATTCTTCTTATATGTGGTGCATTTTCACCAACACCTGCGGTAAAGCAAAGTGCATCAAGAGAGCCAAGTTCAACAAAATATTTAGCGATATAACCTACTATTGAATTAACATATAAGTGATGCGCTAAAATACTTTGCTCATGACCTTCACCAATTTTTGCATCAATGTCTCTAAAGTCACTACTAACTCCACTGACACCAAACATACCACTTTTTTTATTTAAATCATTGTCAACTTCTTCAATTGACTCACCTGTTTTTTTCATAATATATGGAATAATACCATAGTCTATGTCACCACTCCTAGATCCCATAACTATTCCTGCATTTGGTGTAAATCCCATTGTTGTATCAACACATTTACCATCTCTAACAGCACTTATACTTCCACCATTACCTATATGACAAACAATTACATTAGCAAATTCTTTATCAAGTAAATGCATAACTCTTTCTGATACATATTTATGACTCATACCATGGAATCCATATTTTCTAACTCCATATTTTGTATACCATTCATCTGGTACTGCATATCTAAATCTTTCTTCTTTTATTGTTTGATGGAATGCTGTATCAAAGCAACCAACTTGAATTGCACTTGGAATTTCTTTCATAAATGCACGAACTCCAGAAATATTTGCTGGATTATGTAATGGAGCAAGTTCATTTAGTTTTGAAATATCATCTAATATTTCTTCATTTAGTACAAGTGATTTAGAATACTTATCAGCACCATGTACTATTCTATGACCTACTCCTTTTATTTCATCTAATGATTCAATTACTCTATTTTCTAATAATTCTTTTATTAATATATTTACTGCATCTTCATGTGAAGATAATGTAGCATCTTTCTTAATTTTTTCTCCATTAATTTTTATAGTATAAAAACTATTATCTAGTCCTATTCTTTCAAATACACCAGATATTAAAACTGTTTCTTCAGGCATTTCATACATTTGAAATTTTAATGATGATGAACCTGCATTAACTGATAATATTTTCATCTTTTCACCTCATATATATTGTATCAAATTTCTAGTAAAAAGTCATTGTATATATTGAAATTTATTAAATAAAAAAACATATATATAAATATATGTTACTTTAATTTTAATATTAAATTAATTATTATAGCTGCATAAACAAGTACGATAATTGTAAGAATTAACGCATCCGCAAATCCAGCCTTTTTCATAGGAAGCATTGGCTCTGGTTTTAAGGTTGGAACATAAGTTTTCTTTTCAACTAATTCATTTTGTTCATGTTTTTTTTCAGGTTCTAATTTTTTAGGATTACCATTTTTATCGTAACCTTTTAAAGCAAGTTTACCATATAACATTTCTGCATACTTCTTTTTTGCATTTTCAACCATTTCTTTAGTAATATTAGATCCTTTCATTTGTGCAGCTTCAGTAGGAATAAGTACTAGATTAAACGATTGTTCAATAATTTGTTCAGTCTTATTCATCTTTTACTACCTTCCTTCCTGCTATATCATATTTTGACATATCTGTATCAAAATCTTTATTATTAATAATACAATCAATTGCCTCATTTATGGCATTATTTGTAACAATACTAATTGCTTTATTAATATCAATAACACCTGTTTTTTCATTTATCGCAAATGTTTCAAGTGCTTTATCGATTGCTTTTTCATCTTTATTTTTTATTGCTTCATTTAATTCAGCCATAGTTTTAGGAACATTAATGGTTTCTTGTGGCTCTTCTACCATTTCTTCTATTGTTTCAACTTCTTCTTCAATCATATCTGGTACAATTTCAAATTTATCAAAATCAAACTTATTATTTTCTAGGATATCCATAGAAACATTTTTTTGTACACCATTTTTTTCAAGAACTATTTCATTTGTATTAGAATTAATACCTTTTATAACACCACTTTGCATTAATTCTTGATGTTTCATACAATATTCCTTAAGTCTATTTATCACATTACTATCCATTTTGTTCCCTCCCTATCATACTTTACAATAATTATAACACATAATAAAAATTTTTGTATATATTTTTAAAAAAAAATCAAACTATACATTTTGACCGTATAGTTTGACTTATATATTATATAGTTATGAAACTAACTATTTATTTTGCATATTGTAGTTACCACTTATTTGTGATTGACCCATTTGTACTAATCTACGAGTGATTTCACCACCTACTGAACCGTTAGCTCTAGCAGTAGCGTCAGCTCCTAATTGAACACCAAATTCGTTAGCTATTTCATATTTCATTCTATCGATAGCTTCTTTTGATCCAGGTGTAACTAGTTTATTTCTGTTTGAACCTGTCATTTGTATTTCACCTCCTATACATTTATAGAATGTGAAATTTTTTCTAAATCATACATTTTATTACATGGAAATTATTTCCAAAAAAAAGATTAGAAATAATTCTTCTAATCTTTATTATTCCCTTGAAGTACACTTAATATTCCATTCATCTTTTTATTAACACCATCTAATTCTTCTTTTAAAGCATTTCCTTGATTTTCAAGTTCTTCTTTTTCTTTCTTTAAAGATAATGTTTCTTTTTGTTTTTCAAATAAATCAAATTTAGTTTTAGATAATTCTTCTTCTAACTCTTCTATTTGTTTTAATTGTTTTTCATAAACATTTAAAAGTAATGGTTCTACTTCTTCTTTAAATTTTTCTTTATAATTTGTTTTAATTGTTTCTGGTTCTTCTATCTTTTCTTCTACTTTTTCTTCTGGCATTTTAAATTCTTCTAAAGGTACTACATTATTTTCTGGTTTAGAATTTAAAATAACACTTTCTATATTTTTATTTCTTGCTTGTAATTCTTCAAATGTTGGTATTTCTATAGTCTTATTTAGTAAATCCTCATTTGATTCTTTTGTTTCACTTCCAAGTATGAATTCTGCTGGTGTATTTACTGCTGCTTCTACATTTAAATCTGGAATAGTATTAATTTTTGGTTCAGATTCTTCTTTGTATTTACTAGCAAGTGTATCTGCAAATTTTTTTGAAACAAGAAGTTTTTTTGGTCTTCTAACTGATACTTCTTCCCCCTCAAATTTTAAATCACATTCATATGAATCACTAAGTGGTTCAGATGGATCTCTTGCGATATCTTTCATTATAGTTTTAATCTCATCCCATTCATCAGATGATACTATTTCCTTATATGAATATCCATCCTCTTCTTTTACAACACCAGTTGAATAAATCTTAATCATATTATTGTCATTTATTTCATTATAAGTATAAGTTATATAGTTATTACCATTTGATAACTTATATTTAGCAAGTATTTGGGCATCTTCTCTAATGCCTTCTTCATTTATTACAAAAAACATAACTTTGTTGTTCATATTCTAACACCTCATTTACTATAAGAAAATTATATCACATATTATTCCTTTTAGCAACAAAATATTTGCATTCATAGGCACAATTTTCCTTTAAATACCTATCTAAAGAGCTAATTTTGTTAAAATCTTTTGCTTTTTTGTTATCATCTGAATAAAATCCTTTTAATCTAAGTTTATCATATGCCCAGTCTCCAACAACATAATCAAAGTCATAAAAATAATCAGTACATTTATTAATAAATTCTTCTTTATCAAATCCATTTTTATATTCTTTAATTATTTCATACTTATTTTCATCTATAATTACTATTTTTTCCATAATATTTATCCTTCCAATTCTACATAAAGATTATAACATATTTTTTTAATCTGTTTCAATTGGTAATGACAATATATTAGAACTTGAATTTAATTTTCCATCACTATAATAATCTGGAACACTTCCATTAATTATCTTAATTGCGATAGGAACATTATTAGTAATTTTTATTCTTTCTGTTTGAAAAGGAATTATTACTTCCTCTGTTACTTCGACATTTGCATAAATTTCAATTAATGCACTATTTATCCCATAATTTCTAACTTTTGTTTCAACACTACTTACAACATTTCCAATTAAATTTATTTTAACTGGTATTTTAGGGCCTAAATTTGATAAAAGTACATTATTAGTTATTATTCCCATTGGAACTTCTGATATTACTCCATTTTTTAAGTTTTTAACATCATAATTATCTGAATTAATAAATGAAATATCATCTATCTCGCCTTTTTCTAATTTTCTTAAATTATCACTTACAATTGATGTAGTTTTTGATAAAAATCTATTAACAATGACAGGATTAAAATCAATTGTCTGTATTTCACCATTTTTATTTTGAATGACATTATACATTTCATCATCTAATATTGATAAAACATCATCGCTTAAAGAATTTTTTATAGTAACTATTGCCATTTTTTTACAATCAATTTTTGCTTGGTTCATAATAACTGGCATAACTTTTTTACCAGAGTAATCAACTAATAAGTATGTACATATTATTAATACAATTATAATACAAGATATTTTTGTAGATAATTTAATTTTTTTATGTGATCTTAATCTTATTTTTTTCAAAAGTACATCACCTATTTAAGTATATGAAAAAAAGGAAAAATTAATTTTCCTATTTTATAAAGAAATTATATACAATAAATCCTGCACCTGCGAGTACAATAAGTACTACAAGAACAATTAATATTTTTATAAAAGTACTACTTTTTCTAACACTTTCTCTTAAATCTGATATATCATCAAAATCTTTTGAACTAAACATAAATGTATCTGTACTATATTCCTCTGTATTTTCATCAGGTACTTTTCTAACATCTACCTTATCTGCTAAATCAGTTGGTTTAATAAGTTGTGTTTTCTCACTATCTTCTGTTAAGTCATTAAACATATCTTTAGCAAGATCAACAGAACTAACATTAGTTAGTGTATTCATTATATTTAAAAGTTCTTTTTCTTCTTTGACTAAACTTTCATATACTTTTCTTGTTTTTGATAGTTCTTCATCAAGATTTTCATTAAACTTATAATTTTGAATTTTTCTTTTTTCATTTGCATCTTCCATAATGTCTCTTTGACTTTTGGCTTCTTTTAGTACTTCATTTATATCATATAACTTATTTTCATAATTCTTTGGTGGAACAATACTATCATATTCTTTTTCTAGATTAGGTGTTTTATCGACTCTTTTATTAACATTTTTTTGTTTATCTATTATTTCTTTTATTTTAGAAATATCTATTTCATTTGAATCGTCAATAACAACCATATTAGAATAATTAGTATTTGAATATATATCATCATATAAGTTTTGATTTTTATTTACTCTGCTAAAAGATTCTTTATTATCATATTTGTCTAATCTAGATTTCAATAGAATCACCTACTTTATAAAAATAATAACATATTTTTTATTTTTTTTAAATAACTTAATATAAAATATCGAAAAATGTAGTATAATTATATTGATTTGGGAGGATATTTATGAAAAAAGTTGTAATTAATAAAGATAAATGCCTTGGTTGTGGTATGTGCGTAGGAATTGAAAACGATGTTTTTGATTTTGATGATGACGGACTAGCAAAAGTTAATAATGATAATATTAATGATGATAATAAAGAAAATGTTAATAATGCAATTGACTCTTGTCCTGTTGCCGCAATTGAAGTTGTAGACGAAGAAAGTGATGAATAACTTTCTTTTTTTTATGCATAAAAAAAATCAAACTTTTTATTGTTTGACTTTTAGTTTAATCTAATTATTGAGTACATTACAACTGCACCAATTATTACTGCGATTATTGAAATTATTATAGCACTTGCATTACCTTTTTCTGAATCATTTTCTTCTGGCATTACCTCCATAGAATCATCTTCTTCATTGAATAAAGGTTTTGCTAAAAGTTCTGGTTCTTCATTTAATACACTCATTTCACTTGTAAGAGAAAATGATGGTTTTAATTCTTCTTCATCCTCTTTTTCTTCTACTTTAGGTGCATCAAATATAGTATCATCAAAAGTCATTGACTCAAGATCTTCATTTTCTTCCTTAGTAACATCTGGTAATATTTCTTCCTCTTCTTCTTTTTGAGATGCTAAATATTCATCATATTTCTTTCTCATATCTTTTTCAAATGTACTAAGTTCAGATTCGATAACTTCAAAAGGTATTGATAAATCATCATTATCATATTTCTTTAAAACTGATATATAAATATCTTTTGTTATTGTTGGTATTTCTCTTGCTAAGTCATTTAATTTTGTAACTATTGCATTCTTTCTTGTCTTTTTAAGTTCACTCATATATTCTTCATATTGACTTCTTTTTTCTTCATCAGAGAAATTAACATTATTTAATATTTCCATTGCATCTTCTCTACTATAATCTAATTTTTGTGTCATAATATTTCATCTCCCGCTACTATATCTCGTATTGTTAATAACATTATAACACAATATACCCTAGTTTTGTAAAGACTTTTTTAATTATTTTAAACCATTTTCACACCTATTCCCCCATGAATCGATTAATTTTTCCTCTTTATATATTCTAACTACCTCGCAATTGTTAGCGCATTTAGAACATTCTTTTATTTTTGCCTCAAATTTTATATTATCCATATTAAACGAAAAATTATCTATTTTTTCTTTTTTCTTACTTAAAATAGCAATACCAAATGCACCCATTAAGTGACCAATATCATCTACAATAATATCCATTTTTAATTCATCTTTAAATGCTTCTACAACACCTATATTTTTACTAACACCACCTTGAAATACAACTTTAGGATATATCTTTTTTCCTTTTGCCACATTACCTAAATAATTATTAACAACTGCTTTGCATAGTCCTGAAACTATATCTTCTGTCCTATAACCTATTTGTGCTTTATGAACAAGATCAGATTCAGCAAATACTGTACATCTTGATGCTATTTTTACTGGATTATTTGAAGTAATTGCTATTTTGCCAAAATCATTTATATTAATACCTAGTCTTTTTGCTTGACTAGATAAAAATGAACCTGTTCCTGCGGCACATAAAGTATTCATTGCATAATCAGTTATTACACCATTATTAATAAGTATTATTTTTGAATCTTGACCACCTATTTCAAGAATAGTTCTTACATCAGGATGAATTGTAATAGTTCCAACAGCGTGTGCTGTTATTTCATTCTTTATAATATTTGCACCAAGCATTTCACCAATAAGTCTTCTTGCACTACCAGTTGTACCTACACCTACAATTTTATATTTATTATAATTAAATTTAGTTGATAATCTTCTAACAAGTTCTTTGGATGCTTTTATTGGATTTGCATCTGTCATTATATATTCATATGCAAGTATATTATTTTGTTCATCTATAATTACTCCTTTAGTTGATATTGAACCTATATCTATACCTAAATAAGCATTATTTTTCATTATTCCTCCTCATTATAAGCATGTCATTAAATGCTTCTAATCTTGTTTTTATTCCAAGTTCACTAGTATTTGTATCGAATGTTAAAAACATAAGTGTTATTTTTTCATTTGTGCATAATTTTTCAAGTACTTTCATCGCACCAATTTCTGGAGTACAACCAAATGGTTTAATATGTATAATTCCATCATATCCTTTATCAATTAATATTTTTGCCCTTGATATATTTTCCATTGCATCTGAACCCATTGAGTATTTACAGTATTTTCTAGCTTTCCATAAATAATATTTTTCTTTAAATCTTTTTGTAACAAGTAAAAACGTAACATTAGTATATCTTGTTACTTCTATGTTCATATTAGATAATTCTTTTTCAATGAAGTAATTTGCATTTTCTTCCATTGATGTATATAGTTCTCCTATAATTCCTACCTTTATACAATTTTTAGGTTTATCTAATTTTATATTTTTAAATTTTCTTTTATATTTGTAATAATTTTTTATTAAAGTAAAGATGTTATTTGATTTATAAAATGAATTTAACATTCCTTTTTTTATTCTTTCAAAACTACCTTTTTTTATTTCAAAACCAATATTTTTTCTTATATACATATCAATTTTATCCATATAGTTTATCATTAAAAATGTTAGCACTAGATAATATAAATATTTTATTTTTTTCAGGTTTGGATTTATTTTTCTAAGCATATTATACATACTACCAATGCCATTTACATCATTATCAGATAAAGAATAAAATTCAAATTTATAACCTAAATCTTCAAGTATTTTCTTTTGTAGTTCAAAATAATAACCAAATCTACATCCACCACCTGCTTGAATTAAAATATTTGCGCCATTATCTAATGATTCTATATAATTACCTAAAGTATATTTAAAAGGCATACAAACATAATCTGGACTATATTTTGAACCTAATTCTATTGTTTTTTTAGTAATGGATGGAGATGGAATTACTTCTGCATTTGTTAATTTTTCTATTAGATATTTAATTGGAACATCATAATTTGAAAGATGAGGAAAAGTAATTACTTTATTATTCATATTTTTCCCCCTTAATTATATCTACAAAACTTTCTATTCTTGTATTTGTACCTTCATTATTAATTGGTCCATCTGCTAAAATTGTAAGAGATGGAATATTTATGTTTCTTGTAACCATTTCATTTACTAAGGAATCTGGTCCACAAGGGAATGATGAAAGAAGAATTATTCCATTTACTTGTGATTCATATTCTATAACTGAATTTAAAAGTTCTTGATTATTAAGCCATCTTAACGTTTTTGTTATTTTTTTGTATAAATCCTTGTCATTATCAGGATTACCTACACATGCGTATATAACTTCACAATCTAAATCATTAAGTATTTTTGTCATTTCTTTTCCTATTAAATTATCAAAAGTATTATAGTAATGTGATACAAGTAATATTTTAGTTTTATTTCTTTCTAATTTTTTATTCTGAACTAAATAATTTATTTTATTTTGTTTATATTCTTCTTTTTTGGCTTTATGGTATGCTGATTCTATATAATTTTTCCCAAATCCTAATTTTTCACCCATTTTAATAAATGCTGATTCTTCAGTTTTTCTTTTTCTTTCATCAACATTATAATTTAAAATGTTTACATCAAATGTATTATTTATAATATCGTATAGCGCAATAAAATTTGTACATGATTCTGAATTTATTTTTTCACATACAATTCTTGGCACTAAAATATAATCTACTTTATCTTTTAAATAAAAGACATGTCCAATATAAATTTTTAGTGATAAACACATTTCACTTGCTGAATATTTTTTACCATTTTCAAGTATTTCAAAATTTGTTTCTGGACTTACTATTATGTCACAACCTAGTTCTTTAAAAAATTCTTTCCACAATATATTATATTTGTAATAATAAAGTCCTCTTGGAATACCAATTTTTATTTTATTATCCATACATATACCCTTTCAATAAAATATATTCGAATAATAAAAAAAAAGACTAATAGTCTTTTAAAAATTAAACATTAATAATTCTGGTTTTATAATTAATAATAAACCAATTATAAGCATAATTATTCCACCTATTAAATGTGAATATTTTGTATATTTAGTTGATAAACCAGTTACTTTAAGTGTTACCATTGATATAACGAATATAACTATATCATCTATTAAGAAGAAGAATATGTATATAAACATGTATATCATATAACCAAATGTACTTAAATTATTCATCGCAAGTATTTGTGTAAATAAAAGTGGAATACCTATTGAACACATAAGTTCAATAATATTAACTGATGCTGCTAAAACCATAATTCCAAGAAGTGCAATTATAAATTTCTTTTCATGAGTTATAGAAATTATTTTTTCCATTATTTTCTTTCTATCTTTTTTATCTACTACATCGCAACCTTCATCTTTTTTCTTTAATGAATCAATATATTTATATACATTAATTAATCCAACAACAAGTGCTATTACTGCTATTAATAATCTTATAAATGCAATTTTACTTATAAATGTTGCTAAATTTAGCCAAGCAAGCATAAACATTAGATATACAATTCCTGATGTTAAAATAAATGTTAAACCAAGTATCCACATCTTTTTTCTATCTTTCATATTAAATAACATTGTAATTAAGAAAATTAATATCCACATTGCACATGGATTAAATCCATCAACGAAACCTAGTAATATAGCAATTATTGGAAGTGATACATTTTTCACATTTATTTTTTTTAGAATAGGATGAGTTTTTAATGTCTTATTAACTTCATCTAATGCTTTATCTTTTTCTTTTTGTATTGATGTTGTATCATCTGCTTTTTCCATTTTATTTTCTTTTTTATCTTCTGTTTTACTTTCATCTTTTGTTGTATCTTCTTTTACTTCAACTTTTTTAACTTTTCCTGTTATTTCACCAGCATAATCTCTATAATCATTATTTAAATAATAGTTAATCGCATCTTTTATTTGTTCATCTGTTACTCCATCTGCATATCCTACTATTGTTTTTTTACCAATTACAGTAAATGGTACACCATTTTTATTTGTTGTTCCCATTTCTTTTTGAACTTTTGATAATAGTCCCTGATTATGTGAATCATACCAAATTTCATATTTATATAATTTAACATCTGTTCTATCTTTTAAATAATCACTTAAAAATTCTTCTTCTGCAGCACAATGAGGGCATCCATTTCCATAGAATAAATGAATATTTATTACCTTTTCATCTGCTTTCGCACTTACTGGCAATAATAAGAAGACTGCAAATACGATTAAAAACTTTAATATTTTTTTCATTTTAGATCACCTACTGCTTTCATTATTTCTTCATAATTTTTTTCGCCTATTAGTCTGAATAATTCTTTATCTTGATTCATAAAAATAAGTACTGGAAGTGTTGTTCCCACATTATATTTTTTTACTTCATCTTCATCAAAATCATAATCTAAATTTTCTACTTCAATATTTTGTTCTTCTTTAATTTTATCAATTGCTTTATTTGTAATAAGACATGCTGGACACCATAAAGCACTTATTTTTATAATCTTCATTCTATCACCAAGTACATTGTACCATACTTTATATTAAAATTAAAGATTTTAATTTGGAATTTTTAAATGCTGACCTATACTTAATAAATTGCTTGTTAAATTATTTAAAACTTTTATTTTTTCAACTGTAGTATTATATCTATTTGCAATAGTCCATAAACTATCTCCTTTTTTTACTGTGTATATGTTTTCAGTACTTGTTTTTCCTTGTGGAATCTTTAGTACCTGACCTATACTTAATAAATTACTTGTTAAATTATTATAACTTTTTAATTCTTCTGTAGTTATACCATATTTGTTTGCGATTACCCAAAGGCTATCCCCTTTTTGCACAGTATAAGTTGTTTTTCCATTATTAGATGAATCTTTTATTTTTAAAACTTGACCTATACTTAATAAATTATTTGTTAAATTATTTAAATTTTTCAATTCTGATACTGTCATATTAAATTTGTTTGCTATACTCCAAAGACTATCTCCTTTTTGAACAATATATGTATCACTTACTTCTGGACTTACACTTATACTTGGAATTACAAGTTTTTGTCCAACACTTAATGTGTTTGTTTTTAAGTTATTTGCGCTTTTTAACTTTTCCACAGTAGTATTATATTTATTTGCTATTTTCCATAAACTATCTCCCTTTTTTACTGTGTATATTTCTTGTGATTCTCCTTCTTTGTAATATGGAACATTTGTGTAATTTGCAAGTGATTTAACTACTGCTTCAGCATAATCTTCCCATTCATTTTTAATATTTGTAGCTTCATTTATATTATTTATATTTCCATAGTTTACAACAATTGTTTCAATTAAACCTGTATCTTTTTGAATATTATAATAGTCTTTACTTGTATCATTTTCACTTCTTCTTTGATAGTACTTGCTTACTGTTAAACCTGCATCATCTAAATTTTCTGCAAGTGCTAAAGCAAGATTACTATTATTTCTAAGTGCATATATTATTTCTGCTCCACTTCCGGTATTTCCAAGCATATTTGATAGCGCAACTACTTTAGAATTATTACCATATGCATTTAATATTTTATTTGCTCTATCATCTTCACTTATATATTCATCTGTTGTTCTAATTATTTTTACATCAGCACCTAAACTTTTTAATCTGTTAAATATATACTCACTTATAAGAAGGTTATAGTCTTTTTCAACTATTCCGTTACCTGTTACTCCACTTTCTCTTCCACCTTTTGATGGATCAATTACTATCATAGTCTTCACCCTAGTAAATCATATGATATTTTTTTCCAAAATAAAACTCCAATATAAATTGAAGGTTTATTTTTTTCTTATATTTAATTGTATTAAAGTTCCTACTATATACATTATTATATAAAGTACTGAATATATTACTGTATCATTATTGTAATAAAATAATGCTGATGGAACATATATAAACGCTACTAAAAATGAATAGTACCATTTAAATCCACATTTTTTAGTAATAATTATTCCTGCGATTAATGCATATATATTATTTACTAAAAGTACACATATTTTTGCATAAATATTCGCACCTGACTCGTTAAATCCATACGCAAAAAATGGAATAAAGTAATATACTAAAAGGCCATAACCTAAAACTTTTAATACTTCTATTACTTTTTCTTTTCTACTCACTTGCTTTTTTTCTCCACTTCTTCTTCTATTTCTTCATTTAATTTAATTAATTCGTATTTATCGTTAAAATACATAAATATTGTTTTAATAATCGCAACACATGGAGCTGCAATTATCATACCAATAATTCCAAAGAATTTTCCAAATACAAGAAGAGCAATAATAACTGTTACTGGATGTAACTTTAACCCTTTACTTTGTATAAGTGGTGTAAATATTACATTATCAAGCATTTGTGATACTAAAATACTTATTATTACAAATATACCTGTTGGCACTCCTTGTGTAAAACCTACTATAGCAGCTGGAATACCACCAATCCATGGTCCAACATATGGAATAGCATTTGTAATACCACAGAAGAATGCAAAAAGAATTGATGCTTTTAATCCTGCGATTGAAAAACCAATTGAATTTTCTATAAAAATTAAAGTCATTGTCATTAATATTCCTTGAATATAGTTAAATAACGTTTTATTAGCAATATTCATTAAGTTACCAGTATCTTCTCTTGCTTTTACTGGTAATATGCTTAAAAATACTTTACTAACATTATCAAAATCAAAAAGCATATAAAGTCCAATAAATAATCCAATTACAAATGTTCCAAGACCTGATACAAATGAAGTTGCAATTGTAATTACTTTTGATGGTAATCCAACAGTTATTTGTTTTCCTACATCAACAATTGTACTAAATAAACTTGCTTTTATATCTGCTGCATTACTATCAAGTACTGGTTCAAATATTTCAAATATTTTGTCTATAAATGAACTTAATTTTGTTGTTAAACTTGGAACCATGCCTATAAAATCATTTATTTGTTTTGTTAAAGTTGGAACGCTAAATACACATAATACTATAAGTAACGCAATGAATACTGTATAAACAATAATAGTTGCGACTACTCTATTCATTTTATGCTTTGTTAAGAATGTTACAATTGGATTAAATAACCAAGCGATTATTATACCTATAAATAATGGAGATAATGTATTTAAAAGTACTCCAATAAATTTAAATATTTTCCATTCCTTAAATATATATGTTACAAGCATAACTGCTGCTACAATAAGCGCTACAAACATTATTTTAAGCATCTTATTAAGTAAAACAACACCTTCGTTTACTTTTTCTATATCTAAAGTATCTTTTTTGTTATTTTTTCTAAGCATATAAACACATCCTTTTGTTATTAGTATAACACATAATAGGAAAAACTTCCCATATTTAGGAAGTTTTTTACAGTTTTAGACAGTTTTGGTTTTCTTCTTTATTTTATCCACAGTAAAAGCATAAATAAACATATAGATAATTGATGTTAAATATCCACCAATTATATCACTCGCATAATGTACTCCAAGATAAATTCTGCTTATACCTACTAAAAGTATTATGGTAGATAATAAAAATATATATATTACTTTTGTATATGTATTAAATTTTGATTTTGCGATTAAATAAATTAAAAATCCATAAAAACTCATTGCGGCCATTGCGTGTCCACTTGGGAAACTAAATCCTGTTTGTTCTATTAAGTGAAGTACTATTGGTCTTTCTCTTCTTATTATTCTTTTAAATACCGAGTTTATAATCACACTATTTATAGAGTTTACAGAAATTAATATACCCGTTTTTATATTTTTTATAAATATTAAGGATGCTAAACATAAAAGAACTATACATTGTGTACATGCCATATTAGATATAAACTGGAAAAACCTTGTTTTTTCTTCTGTTATGTTTCCCGCAATTAAACTGTATACTGCATCATCAAATGGAATTATTTTTCCACTTTCTATAAGATATATAAGACAAATAAGTAAAATTACTAAAATGCTAAATACAATATATTTGATTTTACCTTTCATAAGTTTACCCTCTTTTCTATTAATAAAGTGCTTTTATATTTTAAAAGCACTTCTTGTTATGTTAAATCTATATACAAAATTTGGTGACCTGTATGGGATTCGAACCCATGAATGCTGCCGTGAGAGGGCAGTGTGTTAAGCCACTTCACCAACAGGCCATGGCTGCCCAAGTTAGATTCGAACTAACGCATAATAGATTCAGAGTCTACCGCCTTACCACTTGGCTATTGGGCAATCCAATAATATTATAACAAAAAAGTCTAGATTTTTCTAGACCTTTTTATATATATTAATTAATTCCGAGTCCTAATTTGATAAATAATATAAGTATTCCTATCAAACCTGTTATTAAAGCTCCTACTGATGTCCTCCATAACCATTTATTTCTGTCTTCAATTTTGTTAATAGTTTCTAAGTTTCTATTTGCTAAATTATATGCTTCATTTGACTTTTCTTTTATAAGTTTGTAATCATCTATTTTACTTTCAATAACAGCGAGCCTAGTTAAAACTTCTAATTCAAATTTTTCTTCCATATGCATCACCATCCTTAATATATATTTCTATTATATTAAATGCATATTTTAGTATTTTGAGTTTGTTATTAACTATAGTTTTATAATTTTTAACAGTTAAAATATTATTGTATAATTAATTATTTAGTTCAACGCATACTTGTGTATCGTATTTTTACTCATTTTGTTTAAAATCAAACTCTTTATAAGCCTTATTTAGTAAATTTTGTCTCATATCTTTTAATAAACAATCTACAACTTCAAAAGATATCTCTCTTTGATTTTTATTTGTTGTATCAAATAAGTTAAAGTTTATGTTTTCTTCTTCAGATAACTTTTTCATATTTAATAATGATTCATTATATTCATTTAAATTTGTCTCATTAAGAAATGATCTTTTTTCAAGTGATAAATTTGCATTGTAATCACGTTTTAATGATGTTAGACTATCCGCATATGTTGAAATAACAATATCAATTTTATTTTTAATTAAAGGTATATATAACTTTTTATATTCACTATATTCATTTTCACTCATTCCATTTTTTAAATATAATCTATCAACCCAAATTAGTCTATCAAATAAAGATCTATCAATTATAATAATGTCTGGTTTTCTCTCAATTGATTCTTCTAATTGTTTTAATACATATTTTGGAATTTCTGTATTAACTACATTTTTATATTTGTCTTTTAACGTTGGATATATTTCTTTTTTGTATTTTTCAGATGTAGTAAATTCTTCTAATACCTCTACTACAAAACCTTTCTTTTTGAAAAAATCTTTTAAATTATTAATTAAACTTGTTTTACCTGTTCTTGGTGTTCCAGTAAATTCAATAACATATGGAGAATTATCAGATAAAACTTTTTTTAGTTTGTATAATTCTTCTTTTCTATAATGTATTTTTCTTAATTTATTATATTCTTCTATATTATCCTTAAATATAATATTTTTTACATATTCATCGTTATCTTTATTATTAAAAATTTCATCTATTAATTCTTTTAATCTTATGAACATAGGATTATTTTCATCTTCATTAAATATTAAACTATTATAAACTTCAGTATAGTACCATTTTTGAGATTCATATCCTCTTTTAAACGCTGAAAAATCATATTTTCCTTTAATTTCAAATAATATTTTTAAATCTTCAAGATTACTAATTTTATCCGCACATATTACTGCTTTATGTCTTAAATCTAATTTTTTAGTTTCTTCTATTGTATGTTTTTTTCTTTCTTCCCAAGATAAACTTTTATCTGGTTCACTCGCACCATATACTAGTGAAGCAATATCATCATTAAAATTATCTTTTATATCTTCTATTTCATATGATGTATCTTCTACAACATCATGCAAATACCCTGAGGATACAACGTTTTCATCAAATCCATATTGTTTTAATATTTGTCCAACATTTATTGGATGTATTATCATTGGTTTTTCTTTATCACTTTTTCTTACCTGACCTTTATGCGCTTTTATTGCAAATTCTTTTGCTTTTAATTCTATATTCATAACTCCTCCATTTATAATAAACTAGAAAATTTATCATATTTAATATTGTAATCAACTATAAGAATTATAACATATTTGTATTCTATTTTGAACAATTTACATCACATCTAAACCTCATACGTTTATATAAATAAAAACTTGATATGTTGATATCAAGATTATGTTAACGAACATATTAGTTCGAATTATACTTATGGCAGGGGATGAGAGAATCGAACTCCCAACAAAAGTTTTGGAGACTCCTATTATACCATTTAACTAATCCCCTAAATCGGACAAATTAATAATATCATATTTTTTTTATTTTATCAACTAATTTTGATACTCTTTTGCATATAATATATGGGAGGGTTTATTATGGCTATTGTTGCATATAATACAAAAGAACTTGATTTACTAGCTAGACTTATGAGAGCAGAAGCAACTGGTGAAGGTAATCTTGGAATGCTTATGGTTGGTAATGTTGGAATAAATAGAGTTATAGGAAACTGCTTAGATTTTAAAAATATAACTAGTATTTATCAAATGGTATATCAAGATCCAGGAGGATTTTCTGGAACAGATAGTCCACTTTTTTATAGTTCATCAAGTACTGCAGAAAAAAATCTTGCTAAAAGAGTAATAAATGGTGAATACTTTCATCCTGCAACTAATGCACTTTGGTTTTATGCACCAGGATCTGGTAATTCATGTAAACCAACATGGTTTAATCAAAAAAATAGTGGAAGATATAAAAATCATTGTTTTTATGTTCCTAAAAAAGGAGTTTGTAAAGACTTATACTAAAAATACCAATGCTTTTACACATTGGTATTCTTTTTTATTTGAAGTTCATCGCCAACTCTAAGTACATCTGATTTTAAGTTATTTAACTGTTTAATATCATTTATTGTTGTATTATAATCTCTAGCAAGTTTCCATAAACTATCCCCTCTTTTAACAGTATAAACTATAATATCATTACCTGTTTCAGTTCCAGTTGGAATAGTAAGAACACTTCCTACGGTCAATATATCACTTGTTAAATTATTTTTGTTTTTTATATCATCTATACTAACATTAAATATTCTAGATATTGACCATAGTGTATCTCCATTTTTAACTACATAAGTATTTTCTTCATTAATTATATCATCTTCTGAAGGTGTTACTATAGTTGTAGAAGATGGTATATTTATAATTTGACCAATACTTAATAAATCACTAGTTAAATTATTAATTCTCTTTAAATCATTAACATTAACACCATATTGTCTTGCGATTGAATATAAACTATCTCCTCTTTTAACTACATATGATATATTTGTATCTTCTGCTTTATAATATTCTGGTACTCTTAAAGTTTGACCTACATATAAGATATTACTTTTTAAATTGTTTAATCTTTTTATTTCATTTACATTAGTATTAAATTTTTTAGCAATATTCCATAAAGTATCTCCTCTTTGCACAGTATAAGTAGTAGATGAAATACTTTCTCCATATGGAATATTTTTATATTCAGCGACTGCTTTTACTACTGCTTCAGCGTATTTTTCCCAATTATTTTTTATTCTTTCTGCATCACCTTTATTATCAAGAAATCCATATTCAATAATTATTGGTTCTGTTACACCTGTATTCCTGTGGATGAAATAGTAATCCTTACTATTATCACTTGGTAATCTTCTTTGATATGCTTTTCTTATAGATTGACCTTCTTTACTTAAATTTTCAAGTATTAATTTTGATAGTATATCATTATTTCTAAGAGCATATATAACTTCTGCTCCTGATGAGCCACCTGCATTTAAATGATTTGATATAACAAGTACATCAGGTGAATTACCATATGCATTTAATATTCTGTTAACTCTTTCTGTTGGAGTTACTGTTTCATCAGTACTCCTAACAAGTGTAGAATTTGCGCCTAATTCATTAAACCTTCTATTTAAATACTCAGCAAATTTTAAAGTATATTCCTTTTCAACAAGTCCATTTCCACTAGTTCCAGGATCACTTCCACCGTGTCCTGCATCTACAACAATCTTCACATTATTATTCATAAAATCTCTCCTCAAATTATTTTATGATAAATACCCAAATGTGTTATTGTTTATTTTATTTTAAATGAAAAAATCAGACTTATTTAAAAGATAAAAAGATGGTTACTAATGAGTAAAGAAAATGACCCAAGATATAGAATTATTGCAAGAAACTTGAAAACAAATGATACAATATCATTAAATTTATAAAAACTTATCAATAAAAAAAGACTAGTTATTTTTCAAACTAATCTCCTCATCAAATTACTATTTTATACTTTTTCAATTTACAGATAAACATGCATGATCAATTGTACCAGTGATAAGACTACTTACTTTAGCAACAATTAGTTCAGGATTTTCATGCATTCCATTATCTATCCAATTTAAAACTATAGAAACAAAAGAATATTTATAAAAATCTGTTATAAATTTTTTATCTTCTTCTCGCAAATTTTTACCTTTAGATTTTTCAACTATTTCATTATATATTATAGGATAAACTAATCTATACAAATTACTTCTTAATACTTCTACAGAAACAGAATTGTAAATATTATTTATAAAAATTTTTTCTTGTTCCATTATTTTAAAAATAAGTAAAAATTTATCTTCCCATTTTTCACATTCATCTT
>OLRA01002182.1_pt1 | contig 20373 bp, 15 predicted proteins | sample 1673011 | NCBI WGS metagenome assembly OLRA01 (sample SAMEA3136746, study PRJEB25190) | human gut metagenome | reverse complement strand
GAGCACCTCCTTGCCAAGGAGGGGGTCGCGAGTTCGAATCTCGTTTTCCGCTCCATAGGGGCATAGTTCAATGGTAGAGCAACGGTCTCCAAAACCGTCGATCTGGGTTCGAGTCCTAGTGCCCCTGCCATAGCAAGCGTAGCCTGAGAGTTCAGCTCTCAGGCTTTTTTTATGTCTACGTTTAGCAAGATACTACTTTATTAGCAAATAGTTTATGCAAGGCTTTGTCGCTAATCCCTTTACCTTGCATCTTACAAGCTTTTCTGTAACTTTCAAGACAATTTTATTGACAGTGTGACGGAAAAAGCATATAATAAAATAGTTTAGTAATACTGTGAAAGGATGCACTTGACAAGCATCCTTTTTCTTGTCTTTTATGAAGGAGAGAAAAGGAATAATGATTAGAAACGATATTCGTAATATAGCAATTATTGCCCACGTTGACCATGGCAAGACTACCTTGGTTGATGCTATGCTGAAGCAAAGCGGCGTTTTCCGTGCTAACGAGCGCGTTGAAGAACGTGTTATGGACTCCAACGCATTGGAGCGTGAACGTGGTATCACCATTCTGTCTAAAAACACCGCTGTTATGCACAACGGCGTAAAAATCAACATTCTGGATACCCCGGGCCATGCTGACTTCGGCGGCGAGGTTGAACGCGTGCTGACCATGGTTGACGGCGTACTGCTGCTGGTTGATGCTTATGAAGGCCCGATGCCGCAGACCAAATACGTACTGCGTAAAGCATTGGAACAGCACCTGAAACCGATTGTTGTAATCAACAAGATTGACCGCCCCGACCAACGTGTTGATGAAGTTATTGACGAAGTTCTGGACCTGTTCATTGAACTGGATGCAGATGAAGATCAGCTGGAGTTCCCGGTTGTTCTGGCTTCCGCCCGTAACGGTATTGCCAAACTGTCCATGGACGAGGAAAGCAATTCTTTGGAGCCTTTGTTCAAAGTAATTCTGGAAAACATTCCTGCTCCGGATGTTGACGTTAATGCACCGCTGCAGATGCTGGTTAACACCCTGGACTATGATGATTATGTAGGTCGTATCGTTGTAGGCCGTGTAGTTCGCGGTACCATCCACAACGGCGAAAACATCATTCTGATGGACGAAGCAGGCAACCGTAACGGCAAAATCGGCCGTCTGTACACCTACCAGGGCCTGAAGCGTGTAGAAGTGCCTGAGGTTGAAGCAGGTGATATCGTTGCTCTGATCGGTCTGCAGGACGCTAACATCGGCGACACTATCGCTGACAGCGAAAATCCGGAAGCTCTGAAGGGCATCAAGATTGACGAACCTACCCTGTCTATGATTTTCTACGTTAACAACAGTCCGTTTGCCGGCCGTGAAGGTGAATTTGTTACCAGCCGTCATCTGCGTGACCGTCTGTTCAAAGAGGTTAAGACCAACGTTTCCATGCGTGTTACTGAAACCGAAAGCCCGGATGCTTATGAGGTTGCCGGACGTGGCGAGCTGCATCTGTCTATTTTGATTGAAACTATGCGTCGTGAAGGCTTTGAGCTGCAGGTTGGTAAACCTAAGGTTATTATGCACCGCGATGAAAACGGCAAGCTGATGGAGCCTATGGAAGCATTGACTATCGATGTACCGCAGGACTTCATGGGCGCTGTTATGGAAGGCCTGGGCCTGCGTAAGGCTGAGCTGCAGAACATGACCGAAATGGCAGGCTATCTGCGTATGGAATTCAAGATTCCTGCTCGAGGCCTGATCGGCTTCCGTAACCAGTTCCTCACCGATACTAAAGGTAACGGCATTATGAACCACGTATTTGCCGGTTACGAAGAATATAAGGGTGAAATCCCCGGCCGTACCCGTGGCAGCTTGGTTGCTTTTGAAACCGGCGAAACCACTTCCTATGGTATCGGCAACGCTCAGGAGCGCGGCACCATGTTCGTTGTTCCTGCAGAAAAGATTTACGAAGGCCAGCTGGTTGGCGAAAACAGCCGTGAAGACGACATGGACGTTAACCCCTGCAAGAAGAAACATGTCAGCAACATGCGTGCTTCCGGCAGTGACGACGCTATTCGTCTGATTCCGCCTCAGACCTTCTCATTGGAGCAGGCTCTGGAGCACATCAATGACGATGAGCTGGTTGAGGTTACTCCGAAGAGCATCCGTATGCGTAAGAAGGTTCTGGAACGTCTGGAGCGCGGCAAGATGCGTGGCCGTATGAAGAATGTTCAGGCATAATTTTTGACAATCTGTTAAAAATCTGCTACAATTAATATTACTAAGCAGGACTTTTGCCTATAGGCAGCGAATAATAGTCTAAATAACTGTTTTGGTTTGGAGGCTGATGGCCATGGGTTTAAAAAATACAGCAATGAAATTCTTTTGGTCTGATGATATGGAAGAGCAGCAGGAGGAATATACCCGTCCGCGTCTGCTGAAATCCGGACATCTGAATATTATGGTGCGTACACCGAAATCCTTTGCGGACGTGCGCGAATATGCTGATTCGCTGATGAACGGCAGTGCCATTATGGTATGCTTTGATGCAGTTGATGAAGCACTCAGATATCGTATTTTCGATTATCTGAACGGTGTAAGCTACATCATTAATGCCGATGTGAAAAAAATTAACGATGATTTGCTGCTTTATGCGCCTGAACAGGTGCAGGTCAACAAAGAGGAAGCAAGAACTTCTTCTAATGTACGTTCCTGGCTTAGCAAATAAATAACAAAAGTTAGCCGTTGCTTGTCACCTTGCGGGGTGGCCGGCAACGGCTTTTTGTGTACGCAGATAGGCTGATGATATTTGCAAATAACAGCCCGGTGTGCTAAAATGATAAGAAATTTACTAATCTTATAAGCGAAACTGAATGGGAAAGAAGAGGTATATATGAGCGAAAAGAAAATGATGAAAAACGGTAAAAAATTAGGTGTTGTCGGTGGCCTTGGCCCTGCAGCCGCTGCAGAGTTCTTGCGTCAGTTCACTATGAGATGCCCGGCGAACTGCGACCAGGAGCATCCTGTTGTATATATGATCGGTGACTGCGATATCCCGGACCGCGGCACAGCAATTTTCGGCAAGGGTGAATCTCCGCTGCCGAAGCTGAAGGCTGATTTGCTGCAGCTGTGCGATATGGGTGCGGATGTACTTGCTGTTCCCTGCAATACCGCACACTTCTTTATCGACCAGTTTGCTGATGAATTGCCGGTACCGCTGCTGCATATCGTTGACGAAACCGTTAAGGCTGCCAAAGAGCTTTCTCCGGAAAAGGGTGCCTGGATGCTGTCTACCAAAGGCACACGTGCTTGCGGACTGTACCAGAAATATGCCGAAAAGCGTGGACTGACACTGTATATTCCGAATGAGGAGCAGAGCGATAAATCTCAGGAGGTTATCAACTGCGTTAAGGCTAACCAGCTGGCAAAGGCCGGCGCTATTATGAAAGAGCTGGTAGAGGAGCTGTGGGCTGAGCGCGACATCCCTGTAATGACAGCCTGCACCGAGCTGCCGCTTGGCTATGATGCATCCGGACTGCCGCAGGAGCGCAGCGTTTCCAGCATCGGTGCGTTGGCAGATGCCTGCGTGCGCGCGCTGTATGAAGAAGTAAAATAATATTTGAGGACTGCAACCACCTTGGCTTGAGGCTGAGGTGGTTTTTATTTTACTGCGTTTATCCTAGCAGTGTGCTATAATATAAACATACTATCGCCGGCAGCAGCTGGAGCAGCTTCTGCCTTTTGTTAACAGAGGTAAAAAATATGCAAGAATTTTTAATTGTAAAGGGTGCGCGTCAGCACAACCTGAAAAATATAACGGTAGAAATACCACGCAATAAAATGGTAGTTATCACAGGCCTAAGCGGCAGCGGCAAAAGCAGCCTGGCCTTTGATACAATTTACGCCGAAGGCCAGCGCCGCTACGTGGAATCACTTTCGGCCTACGCCCGCCAGTTTTTGGGACAGATGGACAAGCCGGATGTGGACTACATCGAGGGCCTGAGCCCGGCAATTTCTATCGACCAGAAGACCACGAGCCGCAATCCGCGTTCTACCGTAGGTACGGTTACGGAAATTTACGATTACCTGCGCCTTTTATTCGCACGCGCAGGTGAACCGCACTGCCCTAAATGCGGCAAGCTCATCGAGCAGCAGAGCGTGCAGCAGATAGTCGACAAGGTGCTGGAGCTGCCGCAGGGAGCCCGTTTTATGGTTATGGCACCGCTGGTGCGCGAGCGCAAGGGCGAGCATATGCGTGTGCTCGACGATATGCGGCGTGCAGGCTATGTGCGTATGTTTATCGACGGTGAGGTGCGCACGCTGGATGAGGATATCCGTCTGGAGAAAAACAAAAAGCACAGCCTTTCCGTGGTCATCGACCGCTTGGCGGTGCGCGAAGGCATCAGGCAGCGTCTGACGGATTCCGTGGAAACAGCGCTGAAGCTGGCAGACGGCTTTGCCGAGGTGGAAACGCTGGGAGAAGCAACGGAAACGCAGCTTTTCAGTGAGCATTTTGCCTGCAATGACTGCGGCATCAGTCTGCCTGCGATTGAACCGCGCCTGTTTTCCTTTAACAATCCCTTCGGTGCCTGCCCAGACTGCACTGGCCTTGGTATGCATATGGAGTTTGATAAGGCTTTGATAGTGCCTGACGCTGACAAGAGCTTTGCCGACAGGTGTATTGCCTGCTTCAGCAACAATCTGAATTCCTATTTTATGAAGCAGCTGGGCGCAGTGCTTGCTGCCTACGGCTATAGCTACGACACCAAATGGAATGAGCTTTCGCCCGAGATGCAGCAGCTTTTGTGGGACGGTGCCGGCGAGAGCAAGTTTAAGTTTATGTACGAAAACCTGCAGGGAGAAGTCAAGGAGCATAACACAACCTTTGACGGCATTTTGAATGTGCTGCGCCGTCGTTACCGTGAAGCCTTCAGCGATGCTATGCGTCAGGACTTGGAAGAGTTTATGACGAGCACTCCCTGCGCTGCCTGCCACGGCAGCCGCTTGAAGCCGGAGGCACTGGCAATTCTTATCGGCGGCAAAAATATCTGCGAGGTGACGGCGCTGACAGTGCGCGACTGCCTGCAGTTCTTTAAAAAGCTTGTGCTGACGCCGAAGCAGCAAATAATTGCGCATCAGGTGCTGAAGGAGATTATGGCGCGTCTGCAGTTCCTTAACGACGTAGGCCTTGATTACCTGACGCTCGACAGAAGCGCCGGTACGCTCAGCGGCGGCGAAGCGCAGCGCATCCGTCTGGCAACGCAGATAGGCAGCGGCCTGACAGGCGTACTGTATATTCTGGACGAACCGAGCATCGGCCTGCACCAGCGCGATAACGGTAAGCTGCTGGAAACACTCAAGCATTTGCGCGATTTGGGCAATACGCTGATTGTTGTTGAGCATGACGAGGAAACGATGTATGCTGCCGACCAGATTATCGACATCGGTCCGGGAGCAGGCGAGCATGGCGGTGAAGTAGTAGCTCAGGGTACGGTAGAAGAAATTAAGCAGGTGCCTGCATCTGTTACCGGTACCTATCTTAGCGGCCGCAAATTTATCCCGGTTCCCAAGCATCGCCGCGAGTGCGATGGCAGGATGCTGACGATTTACGGCGCCCGCGCCAACAATCTCAAAAATATTGATGTCAGCATTCCGCTCGGAGTCTTTACCGTGGTGACAGGCGTGAGCGGCAGCGGAAAATCCACTTTGATAAATAATATTCTCTATAACTCCCTGGCTGCCAAGCTCAACGGTGCGCGTTTGCGTGCTTCGGAGCACGACAGCATCGAGGGCATAGAATATACGGATAAGGTAATCAACATCGACCAGTCCCCAATCGGACGCACACCGCGCTCCAATCCCGCAACCTATACCGGCGTCTTTGATTTTATCCGTGAGCTCTTCAGCCAGACCAACGAGGCCAAGCTGCGAGGCTATAAGGCAGGACGCTTCAGCTTTAACGTGAAGGGAGGACGCTGCGAGGCCTGCAAGGGCGATGGTATGAATAAGATAGAAATGAACTTCCTGCCGGACGTTTACGTTCCCTGCGAAGTTTGCCACGGCGCACGCTACAACCGCGATACGCTGGAGGTTCATTATAAGGGCAAATCCATCGCGGAGGTACTGGATATGACGGTGAGCGAGGCCTGCGAGTTCTTCAAGAACCAGCCGCGCATTTACCGCAAGCTGGCAGTGTTGGAGGATGTAGGCCTTGGCTACATTCATCTGGGACAGGCAGCGACGACGCTGAGCGGCGGTGAAGCGCAGCGCGTTAAACTGGCAACGGAGCTTTCGCGCCGCAGTACGGGACGCACCGTGTATATCCTGGACGAGCCTACGACAGGCCTGCATATTGCGGACGTACACAAGCTGCTGGATGTGCTGCAGCGTCTTGTAGAAGGCGGTGACAGCGTTATCGTCATCGAGCATAATCTGGACGTTATCAAGGTGGCGGATTACATTATCGACCTCGGTCCCGAGGGCGGCGACAAGGGCGGTACTTTGGTGGCTAGCGGTACGCCGGAGGAGGTAGCGAAGGTCAAAAAATCTTACACCGGACAGTACATCAAGCAGGAGCTGGCTAAGGCGAAGAAGAACGGGTGGTATGTATGACAGAATTAGCCGCAGGCTTTAGCGATAATATAAAAAATGCCTTGGCCGTACTGCCGGAAAAGCCCGGCGTTTACCTGATGCATGATGCCTCCGGCAAGGTTATCTACGTCGGCAAGGCTGTTGTACTGAAAAACCGCGTGCGCAGCTACTTCCGCAATCTGGCCAGCCATACGCCGAAGGTGAAGGCGATGGTGGCAAAAATCGCGGAGATTGAAACGATTGTAACCTCCAGTGAGGTAGAAGCGCTGATTCTGGAGTGCAACCTGATCAAAAAATATCGCCCGCGTTACAACATCAGCCTGAAGGACGATAAAACATATCCTTATCTTAAGGTTACCATGCAGGAGGATTTCCCTCGTTTATATGTGACGCGCAGGCAGCTGCGTGACGGTGCCCGTTATTACGGACCGTATGCCGACGCCGGTGCTATGCATGCTACGGTAAAGCTGCTGCGCAGCATGTTTCCTCTGCGCCCCTGCCGCAAAATGAACCCGGACAGACCATGCTTGAACTATCACATCAAGCGCTGTCTTGCGCCTTGCGCCGGTTACATCAGCAAGGCGGATTATCACAAGATGATTAAATCCATCTGTATGGTGCTGGACGGACGCACCACGGAGCTGGAGCGGGATTTGAAGCAGCAGATGCAGGAGGCGGCAGATAACTACGCCTTTGAGGAGGCTGCCCGACTGCGCGACCAGCTGCAGGCTGTGGCACGTCTGAATGAAGCGCAGAAGGCTGTCACCAATAATGGCGGTGACATGGATATCTTCGGCCTGGGGCAGGATATGACGGGCCTGTGCGTGCAGTTGTTCTTCGTGCGTAAGGGCAAGCTCATCGGCAGAGATAACTTCTTCTTGCCCGACGGCGGCGATACGCCGCAGGAGGTTATGACAGCCTTTGTGAAGCAATATTATAACGAAGCAACCTTTATTCCCAAGGAAGTGGTGCTGCCGTACCTGCCGGAGGAGGATGAAAAGCAGCTTATTGAAACCTGGCTGGCAGACAAGGCACAGCGACGGGTGGAGCTGCTGCTGCCGCAGCGCGGCGTGAAAAAGGACCTGCTGAAGCTGGCGAATGAAAATGCTGTCAAGCTGCTGAATGAACGCCTGCGTAAGGGCAGTTTATCACTCAAAAATGACCTGCAGGCAGCCGAAGAGCTGCAGCAGGCCTTGGGCTTGGAGCATCCCCTGGAGCGCATGGACTGCTTCGATATCAGCCATACGCAGGGCAGCGAAACTGTTGCTTCCATGGTTGTGTTCCGCAACGGCACCAGCAGTAAAAAAGATTACCGCAGATATAAAATTGTCTCGGCAGAAGGCAAGCCTGATGATTTCAAATCCATGCAGGAGGTTGTCTACCGCCGTTACAGAGATTATGAGGACTTGCCAAGCCTAGTGGTTATCGACGGCGGCAAGGGTCAGCTGAGCTCGGCGTTGGAGGTTATTCGCGGCCTTGGTCTTGATGATTTGCCGGTTGTAGGTCTGGCTAAGCGCGAGGAGGAAATCTTCAAGCCGCACCAGAACGAAAGTATTATGCTGGACCGTGAAGGCGCTGCGCTGCACCTCATTCAACGCATCCGCGATGAGGCGCACCGCTTTGCCATTACCTACCACCGCAAGCTGCGCGGTAAGCGCAATCTCGTTTCTGTGCTCGACCATGTGGAGGGTATCGGGCCTAAGCGCCGGCAGGAGCTGTGGAAGGCTTTCAAAACGCTGGACGCTATGCGGGCAGCCAGCGTTGAAGAGCTGGCTGCGGTAGAAGGCATGAACCATGCGGCGGCGCAGACGCTGTACGATTTCTTCCGTCTGGATTTACCGGAAAAGCAGCAGGCGCTGCAGTAAAAGGTTCACAGCTATTTTGCAGAATATCCTCGCATACTATGCTATAATAATTATAGGTCAAAAATAATAATTATTTTGTAGCTCGCGCTTAGCTTTCTTAAAAGCGCAGGCTATGGCAAGAGGAGGACGAAGCTAATGGCAAAATGGGTATGTGACGTTTGTGGTTATGTGTATGATCCTGAGGTTGGTGATCCCGATAACGGTGTTGCTGCAGGCACTGCTTGGGAAGATGTACCGGAAGAATGGGTTTGCCCTCTTTGCGGTGTAGGCAAGGATCAATTCTCGGAAATGTAAAATTTAAGAGTAGATAGCAAACGAGGCTGGGACAAAACCAGCCTTGAACAGAAAAACCAGTGGAGGTTTACCGTCAGGTAAATTCCCACTGGTTTTTTAGTGCAAAAATTAAAAAATACTTAACTCTAGTGATTCTTTAATTTGTGAAGTTGGTTTGCCTCAACCTCGTTGATGTTACTTATCAATTATAAAGATTATTGTATTTCTCGTAGACAGCATGCAGCAGCTCTTTACTTTCCTCTTCGGAATAAACCATACTGCTTTCCGGCAGGTAAACCAGAAAATCATGGAATGCATGCACCAGGCTTAATTCCTGCAGATGGAAGATATACTGTCCTTTATTGGGGCTGAAGTAATATATAATAACCTTTTACAGATGAGCAAATTGGAAGCTCGTATGAAAAATTTATTTCTAAACTTCTAGTACCTATGTAGCAGCTTTTGCAGGTTGGTTGATGTATTTTATCTCTTGAAATATGATATTTTCAAATAGTTGTTAGATTTTTGGATATGGGAAGTTTGAGTCTATAAGATAAAGTTTTGTCGCGCTATGTAATTGTCATAAATAGAATCGTGTTATATAATATACTCATAAGTAGCTATTATAATAAAATAGATAGTAAATAATCAAATCTTTGATTGGATATAGAGTTGATGAAGGAGAAAAATTCTATTAAAAATACAATGAGTAAAGGAGAATTTATGATGGATAAAAATTCTATGACAGAAAATATAAGAAACTTACAATTATATACTCTAGCGAATTTTATGGAATCAATAATGTATCATTCTATTGGGGAAAGCTGGAAGGAAAAGGTTATTGCTAAGGCTAGAATAAAGTATTTAAATGATGATCATAGATCAAATTATGCAAAATTTATTAAAATCATTAGATGCCAAAAGAATAATAACGAATCGTTTGAAATAGAAGACCTAGATGTAACGGCTGTTACAACAATACTATTACAAGATTTTTTCAATGAGTGTTTTAAGGACAACAATAAAAAAGAATATAGGGAAATGATAAAAAGGATTCGTAATGATAGAAATAGCTTATCTCACATCTCATTTTCAGATAATAGATACGAGATATATACTAGTTCTATTGAAAATATTGAAAATTTCATAATTTTTTTAGAAAATAATGAGTGGAAATATGAGGCTAGTATAGAATTTGAAGAATATTTAAAAAAACATGGAAAAAGATTTGGCGAAATTTCCTTTCTAGATAAAATAAAAGAAACAATATCAAATTACAAAATAGATGCAGAACAATTATTCACTAAAAACATAATGAGAAATATAAGGCATGTGGAGATAAAATTTACAACCGGTAAAGATGAAATAATTGGTGAAGTGTCATGCCGTATCGAATTAATAGCAGATCCAGCTTATGTTCATGATGTTAAAACAATACAAAATAGAATATCTTTATCGTTACCTTCTGGTGCCTATCGACTAATATGCCTTGCTGTTCCCAATGGGTATAAAAAATTTATTACTCGAGAATTTTATGTAAGCATATCAAAAAATGATCTTAATTTAGAAATACCAATCGAAACTTTAAAAAATATTGATTACAATAGCACTAAAGTTGAAATTTCTATAAAAGATAAAGAAGGGAAAATATTACCAAATTTCAAAATAAAGTTATCATCAAAAGATAATAAATATCAAAAAATATTTATAACTAAAAATGAAGAATATATATTAAATTTAATTAAAGGAGAATATATTATTGAATGCTTGGAGTGTCCAAGTGAATTTTATTTATTTGATAAGAACAGATTATTTTTGTGTGGTAATGAAAAAAAGGAAAAAAGATCTATAATGGTTTATAGAAAACAATATGAAAAACATGATAAAAAGGCAAATGTTGAAATTAATATAGTAAACGATGATGGTAAATACATAGCTGGATTGATACTTGAATTATTTAATGAACAAAATACTAAAAGAGCATTTTATTCTTATACCACAAAAAATGAGTCAACTAATATATCTTTAAAAAGAGGTCACTATCTTTTAATAATAAATGATGGTTGTGAATATAAAGAAAAAATAAGATTTGAAGTTACAGGTCAGGAAAAACAAGTAATTAAGTTTAAAATTAAAAATAAAAAGACTAAAAATGCTCAACCATCTAATAATTTTAATGATAGTTCTATGTGGCATAAAACTAATATTAAAAATAGTAACTATGTTATATCTTTAGAAAAATTAATAAATGACCATCAGATTGATATCGATAATAATACTAATTTATTAAGAGAAGGAGAAGATTATTTTTATGGAAGAGGTGTAGAAAAAAATTATATAAAAGCAGTTGAGTATTTTAAAAAAGCAGCAGATAATGATAATATATATGCCCAAAATTATTTAGGTATGTGCTATGAATATGGATTGGGATTGGAAGTTGATTTAAATATAGCATTTCAATATTATGAGTATGCAAGCAAACAAGGAAATATTGAAGCTATCGCAAACTTAGGAGACATGTATTTTGAAGGCAAGGGTGTAGAAAAAAATTATATAAAAGCAGTTGAGTGCTTCAAAAAAGCGGCAGATAATGATAATGCGTATGCCCAAAATTATTTAGGTATGTGCTATGAGAATGGGATAGGTGTAGAGTTTAATTTAAAAAATGCTTTTGAATTTTATAAAAAAGCAGCTGAATTTGAAAATAGTGAATCAGAATTCAAAATTGGTTTATTTTATGACAAAGGATATTATGTAAATTGTGATGTTAAAGAAGCTATGAAGTGGTTTAAAAAATCTGCTGATCATGGCTACGCAAAAGCAAAAGCTGTATTAGGATATTATTATTTAATTGGAAAGGGTGTTGAAAAAAATGAAGAAAAAGCATATAAATACACTTATGATGCTGCTAAACAAGGGCATATTGTTTCTATAAGAAACTTAGGCGTTTTTTATGAAGATGGTATTTTTATTGAAAAGGATTTCGATAAAGCGGAGAAGTACTATAACTTAGCGTTAGAATCTGGAGATGTACAGGCAAAAAAGTTTCTTGAAGATTTAAAACTTAAAAGATATAATGACGAAAAAAATATAGCATACGAAAATAAGTATCAATCAATTAGTGAGTGTAAATTAAAGGCTACTAGTGGGTCAATAGAGGCTCAATATACATTAGGTGAATGTTACGAAAAAGGTAATGGGGTAGATAAAAATATTATAGAAGCTGCTTATTGGTATAGAAGGGCAGCTAAACAAAAATGTCAAAAAGCTAGAAAAAATTTACAAAGATTGGTAACAGAATATCCTTCTTTACATTGCTCAGACGATCCTATTTGTTTGGCTGATTATATTATTAGCAGTATTTTCACTAATAATCCTATATATCAATATAGAGTAGGGGAATTTTATGAACATGGAGTAGATGTAGAAAAGAACATTGTGGAAGCATTTGAGTGGTATAGAAAAGCAGCTAAACAAAAATATCACTTAGCAGAAAAAGCATGCGATAGATTATTAAAAGATTATCCATATAAAATTAAATTCAGAAAAGGATTCTTCAAAAAAACTATTTAGTTAAAATTCAAGTTTCTGTTTATATTTATGAAAGGAAATGAATTTTATGTCTAATAAATCGAATGACTTTACTAAGATTTCTTCTAAGAATTTTGACGCAAAAATTAAAAATGCAATCAGGGATTATTATACGTATGGCTTTAAAAGTACGTATAGTGGTTCAGAAAGCTTATCTGTTGAAACACTTAGGAAGGATCATAAGCGTCTCACTGATATACTAAAAGGCTATCTTAGATGGAGTGATGAAAATGGGCGGAGAGTTTTCCACTGCGAAAATGCACAACTATTGACTACTAATCCGTTCCACAATCTTTATAAATTCTGCATCTATGGTGATAATGATTGGGCGTTTTTAGCTAATATTATCATGCCTTTAGCATTAATTAGAATTTTCCAATCTGATATAAAGAGGTCAGCATCAATAAATGTAATACCTATGTTAGTAGATTGTGAGGCACCCGTTAAATATTGTATGGAACATGATGATTCTAGTATAGACGATATAATGGAACGTATTAGAGCTTTGTTTTCTGATATTGACGTAGATAAAGGACTGACAGGAGCACAACTGTGTAGTTGCTATCCAGATGATAAGTATAATAATCTTTTTACATTAGATTATAAAACCTTAAGGCGTAGAATGATAAAATATAGTGAATTAGGATTTATTGAAAGTAAGGAATGTAACAAAAAATACTACTTTAAATTATCTTCTGCTACTATGAAAAACATCATAACTAAAGGGATGAGCAACAATAATTGTTTTAATAAACATTTTCAAAGAGCATTAGATTTTTATTCTAGATATTATGCTTTGGGTACTATAGGTTCATTTTTACTTGATCGAATGGGAAATGACAATTATATAAGCAATTTTAGATTTAAGCATGAGTATTACATGCAAAGCGTTAACGAATTTAATTTGTTGGATTTATTAATAGCTATCGAAAAAGACTTGGTATGCTTAATAAGGTATAAACATGGTGTTACAGATGTAGAAAAAGAGATTATTTGTTATCCGTTAGAACTCAGGGTAAGTTCTATGACTGGACGTGAGTTTTTAATGTATTATAATCCTTTTGAGCACTCTTATGGCAGATTGCGTATTGAGTTTATAGAAAGTATCGATTATGCCAGCAGACAAGAATTTTTAGATGGTTGTCAGTTAGATGAACAACGATTTGACGAAGAAGTGAAAAATTCTCGGGAAGCATTACAGAAATCGTGGGGTGTTTCTATTGATGCTAGGCTTCAAAATGCTACCAAGGAGCTTGAATTAAAACAAGTAAAAATGAGGATAGAGTATGATGGGAAAGCGGAAAGTTATATTTTAAATAGAATAAAGAGAGAAAAGCGAATTGGCAAATATAAGATAAATAAGGAAGGGGGCAAGAGCTATCTTGATTTTGAAGTAGTTGTTCTTGATGAAATGGAATTGCGGCCATGGATACGTAGTTTCTATACTAGGATTGTGAGCATTACTGGTATGGATAGTAAGGATTTTTCAGTGGCAGCTGATGTAAGTGAAATAGACGAATCATTTAATAATGATCTTAAATTTGATAAAAAAAGAAGTTCTGATAAAAATTTTACAGATAATAAATTCATAGAAGAGATTCGTCAAAAAGTACGTTTCAACCCTGCTAATGAGCATAATAAATTATTCAATGAAATTTTTAGTAAAGATTTTTATGCTAAGGCTGAGCATATAGTAGATGACTATTGTAGGAACAGAAAATTATCTTTAGAGCAAAAAGCACAACTGAAAACTATTGATTTTTATAAAGATATACTGCCTTTAACTAATCTGGAAAAGCGTTGGTTAGCTACAATATTAGAGGATGCTAAAATATCTTACTTCCTTAGTAGTGATGAAATTAATGCTATTAAAGAAGTTATAAATTTTAACCCAAAAATCAAATTACTTTCAGTGAATAGTATAAAATATTATGATAGATTTTCTATATCGAAGAACACTGAGAAAAAGGAGCGTATAGCTGTTACTAAAGTACTTGATGCTATAGAGCAGAGACTTTGGCTCAATATAAAATATAAAACGATAAGGGGACGAATATATGATAATATATTTTGTCCTTTAACTCTAGAATATTCTCAGAGAGATAATTTGTTTAGAGGTTATTTTGTAAATAGTGAAAATAAAGTTTTTACGCTCAATATTTCTAGAATAATTGATATATGTGAATCTAATATTACTAAAGATATTTCTTGCGAAGAGATTGAAGGATTATTGAAGCGTGTTAAGGATTTTAGAATGGAAAAGGTCACATTAGAATTTTATAATATTAAGAATTTAACAGATAGAATATTAACTGAGTTTTCTCTCTGGAAAAAAGATGTAAGTTATAATAAAGATACTGAGTTATACACATTAACGTTGTATTATGATAAATCTGATAGACTTGAAATTGTTAATCGCCTTATGGGATATGGTAAGATAGTGAAGTTTGTCAATGAAGAGGATGCTGTCTACGAGGAGATATATGAACGAATAAAGGAACAGAAAAAATTAATTTAGAAACAAGGTGTTTTTGCTGGTCTACTTATTTTTCCAATGTGATATTATTAAGATGTCAGGCGGGACAAATACTCAAGGTTAAAGTTCTTAATGACATCTAAATTCTAAGCATTGGAGGTAACAAGTTTATGATGTGCGTAATTGGTGGTTCCATCTTGGGCTGGGCGCTTTGATGTTAGTCCGTTGGTTGGGGATAGTTTATAATATATCAATAGAAAAGAGGTAATTAAAATGGCTTGTTGTGCAGATTGCGTTTACATGGATTTGAACGATCGGGATAGTGATGGTTGGTGCTATTGTGGTAAAAAAGGTTCATATTATCCATCTAGTGACTCTACTTGCTGGAGCTTTGAAGAACGTAGCGATGGTGGAGGTTGTTATTTGACAACTTTAGTATGCAATATTCTTGGTTATGCAGATAATGGAGTGATTTTAAATACATTCCGTGATTTTCGGGATAAGATTATGAATAGTGATCCGCAATATAAGGATTTATTGATTCAATATGATACCTTAGGTCCTAAGCTTGTAAAATGTATAGAAGCAGATAGCAGTAAACAGTCCTTAGCGGAGAAAATGAAGTTAATGTATATTATGCCTGTTTACGAAAGCTTGCAGAAGAATAATTACAAAAAGGCTGTTGATAAGTACAAAGAGATGGTTCTTTTCTTAGAAAAATATTATGCAACCGAATTAGCTGTTATAGCTTGATTTTGAATTAATAGTGGTGATTATGATTACTCATAGTCGCCACTTAGATTTTTACAGAGAGTTGAAAAAACAAGGTAAAATGGCTTGGAAAATAAAAGTGGACCATGTTATATTATTCGTATAGATTATATATTTTGTTGCGCATTGAGAAAGGACGTGAATAATATGAGCGGATTATGGTCAAGAGGCTACAACGGTGATTGTCGTGATTGCGCTTACTACCGTGATAATTTTCATCGCTCAATCTATCAAGATGGATATAAGTGCGATTACTCAGGTGAATATTTTGATGATCGGTATGGCGAACAATGCCATTGTTTCTACGACTTAGCTGAAGTTAAAGCTGCTGAGGAACGTAGACATATTAAAGATGAGGAGTTTAAAGCAGCGTTATATGGCTATATGCTTAGTGATGACGATGATGATACTGAGGCAATTTATGAGGAAACTAAGATAAGAAGGCAACGAACAAAAGATGATAGCTTTGGCTTTTTAGATTTTTTAGGGGCTGTTGCTACAATGATATGTATAATACTTGCTTTTTTAGCATGTAATGTAGATAAAATTGGACAATGGCTAAAATGAATGATCTTCTTTAGGCAGTCAAAAGAAAGGATAATAAAATGAATGTTTTCAGAGATGCTTTTCATAATTGTATGCATAATTGGCTTGATTACGATATGGGATTAATAGACGAAAAAGATATTCCTGAATGTAGCCCTGATTGCTTATATCTAGATGAAGAATATTGTGGATATTTCAATGATTGTATTGAAAATATAAAAAATAAACATCGAAAAAATAGAGAAAATAAAGCAAATAACAAGTTAAAATAAATTAATAATTAAAGATGGAGACTCGAACAGAATGGAACATGAAAAAATTAACCTGAAGAATAAATGCAATTGCTCATTGGAACTAGATTGTATTACTGAAGCTGTTGTATTAATTTATCCTGATAGCGTTGATGTCTTCTATCAACATACGAAAGACCAAATAGCTGTTTCTGTATTACTAGGTAAGAAGTGCTTAGCGATGTTGAGTACAACTGCTGATTACCTTCTGCTCAAGAAAAAGGGTAAAAAGCTTATTTTCAAACAAGGCTATACTTATAGTGATTACCCTTGTTATGAAACGATAAAGATAAAATTTAAAAATAATGATGTTGTTGTCGAACGTAAAAAAGACAAGAGGGAAGAACGCATCAGGATGTATGATCGGTTAGATGAAATGTTTGAGCGGATTAGCGAAGACTATGATAGTGGACAAGAAGAGGAGGATGACGATCCTATTGCTGTTTTAGGGGATTTAGAGATTAACATGGAAGGGGATACAAGTGATGAATGATAATATAACAATTAAAAAGCTGTTTTGTGATATGCTTAAATTTATGATAAGCGTTATGGCTTTATGCTGTAGTTTTAGCTATTTTTTAAAAGTAGTATATTCATATGCTATAGAAGGATTTCCTTTGTTGATAGCAGTTAAGTATAACTTTATGCATATATATTTGTTGTGGATTGCTGGATTAGCAGTTTGGCTAACAATAAAAGAAAAAGGTCTGGCTTTCGCAACAGCTTTAATTCTTTTTACTAGTGGTTATTTTGGAAGACTATTAGGAGAAGATGTATTTATTATGGAGGGATTCGCAGTACGTATAACTGCTATTTTTGTGGTCGTTATGCTAGTGTTAGGATATTTACGTTATAGATATCGTGGCGCTGAGACAAGACTTCTTGATTATCTGATTCTTGCTGCATGCACGGTGTTTTTGAGCTGCATCAATGATATTGGTCTCATTGCGTATTGCCTACAAATAGTTGATTTCAATTATGTCAAAGATGTTATGATTGCTATGTACGTACCTTGCAGCGCTGGCCTAATATATTTTTTTGAAGTGATGATACGTAATGAAGTTTTACATGTTGATTCTTCAAATTAAGGGAATTAGCAGGCATAGCGATTTTTCTTGCTATTTATCTAACAACTTCTTATAATTATAATTAGAAAAGTAATTAGCAAGGAGGTAGCTTATGTTAGAGGGTAAGAATATAGAATTCAAGCGTCAATATACTGATGATATTAAATACGCAGTGTTGGCGTTTGCTAATACTGAGGGAGGAACATTATATATTGGCATTAATGATGATGGCAGCGTGGAAGGGGTAGAAAATCCGGATGCTGTGATGCTGCAGGTAATGAACATGATTCGTGATACTATTCGACCTGATATTACAGTAGCAGTTGATTGCAGTACTGAGCTTATGGAGAATAAGCATGTTGTTGTGCTCATAATTCAGCGAGGAGTTGCCAGACCATATTATTTAGCTAATAAGGGAATTAGGCCAGCGGGAGTGTATGTAAGACAAGGGGCATCATCTGTTCCTGCATCAGAGACTGCCATTCTTCAAATGATTAAGGAATCGAGTGGCGACATTTATGAAGAAGCACGTTCTTTAAACCAAAATCTGACGTTTAAAGAAGCAGAGGCATACTTTGCTAAAAAACACTTGCAGTTTGGCGATGCGCAGAAGCGCACCTTGCAGCTGATTAGTGCCGATGGAACCTATTCCAATCTTGGTATGCTGCTTTCTGACCAATGCATTTCTATTATTAAGCTGGCAGTTTTTGAGGGTAGCAAAAAGACTGTTTTTCACGACCGTAAAGAATTGAGTGGTTCGTTGTTCAAGCAGCTTGAAGATGCTTATGCTTATATTAATCAATTTAATTATACACGTTCAGAATTTCCTGGCTTGGAACGAGTAGACACACGGGACTATCCACCTGAGGCTGTGCGTGAGGCTTTGTTGAATGCTGTAATCCATCGGGAATATGGCATTGGTGGACCGACGCTGATTAGTATTTTTGATGACAGGATAGAATTTGTGACGATAGGCGGGTTGGTCAAGGGCTTTTCTTTGGCAGATATTAAGCTTGGTGTATCTATGCTGAGAAATAAAAATCTGGCGAATGTTTTTTATCGTTTGCATTTAATTGAAGCCTATGGAACGGGGCTTTTAAAGATCGATGAGTGCTATGCGGATTGTGCAGTGAAGCCACAGCTTTTGGCAACAGATAATGCCTTTAAGCTTGTACTTCCTAATATTAATTTTGCTGCTAAACGGGTGAAGAATTATTCTTTGGCAGATGAAAGTAAGACTGCGTCCAAGAAAGAAGAGCGTTATCAAATTGTACTTGAATTAGCTCGCAAAAATTCTCTGGTTACGCGGAGTATGATAGAGAAGGCTTTGCATGTATCGACATCCACAGCAGTTCTTGTGCTCAAAAAGATGCTACAGCTGGGGCTGTTAAAAAAATATGGCGAAGGCAGGAATGTAAGCTATTCGTTAGCTTGCTGAGAGAGACAATAATTTTTTACTTCCCCTTAACCTATGCTTCATGTAGATTTCATTTTACTGCTGCATAATATATTACAATAAAGTATTAAGTTGTAAAAATTTCTTGGCAAACTCTAGTAATTACTGCCAAATGCTGTTATACTTAATTTAGTAAACGAAGTAAACTCATGGGAGGCGTTATGATGAGTAAATTTTGTAAGAAATGCGGTACTGAGTTAAATGATGATGCTAAGTTTTGCACGAGCTGCGGCGAGAGGATGGAGCAGGAGGTTGTAGTGAGAAGTAATATTACTGGTAACAGCTTTCCGGGAATAAGCAAGAGAAGTATTCCTCTGGCTATTATTCTTTCTATTGTGACATGCACAATATATATGTTATATTGGGAAGTCAAGCTGACAGATGAAATGAATAAGCTTCTTGGCAAAACTAATGCTACATCTGGTGTGATGGTACTTATTTATACCATTATTACCTGCGGCATTTATGCTATCTATTGGCTTTATAAAATGGGACAGAATGTTGATGAGGTCAAGGGTAAAACTGGTGACACGGGAATTTTGTATCTGATTTTAGGCTTTATAGGCTTAGGAATTATCCCCTTGGCGCTTATTCAGGATACGATTAATGACAAGCTTGATGGTGTTTACTAAGCTTTATATATGAGAAAATGGCAGAGTCGATTGCGGCTCTGCCTCTTTTTGCTAACCATGAAAACCTTCTATAAGCAAAATAAAAACAGCATATTTTGGTTAGGCTGTGGCGTACTCTATTACGTCATTGTGCGTTATACTGATTTCTCCCTACCCTGTCCGTTTCGTTATCTTACAGGTTATCTCTGTCCTGGCTGCGGCATTACGACGCTGTTGCTGGCTCTAGCGCAGGGAGATTTTGCTGCTGCTCGCAGTGCTAATATATTTTTGCTTTATACGCTGCCGTTTTTGGCGGTGAGTATTGTGGCAAGAGCTTATTATGGCAGCGCAAGGACGCGCTATCTGGATAAGTTCGTTTATCCCTGCTATGCTGCTGCATTGCTCATCTTTGGCGTATATCGTAATATGTAAAAAAGGCAGACGCTAGCTTGAACGTCTGTAAGCGTCAAATCAACCATGTATGAAAAAAAGGCTGGGATAAAACCAACTTCGACAAATTAAAGAATCACTAGAGTTTAAGTTTTTTTGATTTTTTGCACTAAAAAACCAGCGGATATTTACCCTGACGGTAAACTTCCACTGGTTTTCTTTTTTATGCTGGGTTTTGTCTCAGCTTTTTTAGCTATAAAGAAGTTTGAAGTTGTATTAAGTGCTTTAATACGAAAGTGTGCAGAAAAAATTAACCATTATCACGTGCACAAGTTTTAAATTTAAAAGTCCACCCCTTGCAAATTTCTCTATTCTAAATTATAATACTCTTAAGTAACATACTTATGAGTAACATAATCGTGAGTTATATAATTTTGGATGGTGGTGAAGCAGATGGAAAAAT
>OLRA01002169.1_pt1 | contig 20485 bp, 20 predicted proteins | sample 1673011 | NCBI WGS metagenome assembly OLRA01 (sample SAMEA3136746, study PRJEB25190) | human gut metagenome | reverse complement strand
AAAAGAATCTGAATGATGTAAATAAAAAGATTGATAATCTTGAGAATAAGAAAGAAGAGATTGAAGGCGAGTTAGACACAAAGAACGAAGAACTTGTCAACCTCATGGTAGATGTCGGAATCTTAGAAAAAGAGATCGATCAGAATGAAAAGCAGTTAAAACAGGTCAAAAAAGACTTAAAGACGGCACAGAAGAATGAGAAGAAGCAGTATCAGGCAATGAAAAAGCGTATTAAGTTCATGTATGAGCGTGGCGACAGTGCCGTAATTTCTTCTCTGTTAGAATCCAAAAGTATGGCGGATATGCTCAACCGTGTGGAGTATTTTAATGAAGTCTATGATTATGACAGAAACCTGTTAGATAATTATGAAAAGACCAGAAAGCAGGTAGAGGATTTAAAAGCACAGGTAGAGGATGAAAAGAAAGAATTAGAAACAGCCAAGGATGATCTAAAGCAGCAGCAAAAGCAGCTAGAGACAGCCATGGCAAACTTAAGAAGCCAGCAGGCAAATGCGGATACGCAGATTGCCAATGCAAAGAGCCTTGCGAGTGAATATCAGAAGACGATCACAGAGCAGAATAAGATCATCCAACAGCAGCAGGCAGCAGCGGCGGCATCCGGCCGGTCATCCGGTGGAAGCTCCGGGGGCAGCGGAGGAACTTCTAAGCCAAATTCCAATGCAAGCGTACCGGGAGGAAACTTAAATCCACCAAAGACTACGAATGTCAGCGGTTCGGATGTCGTGAACTATGCCATGCAGTTTGTCGGAAAACCATATGTCTGGGGTGGAAAAGACCCGAATACCGGTGCAGACTGTAGTGGATTTACCAGCTATGTCTATGCACACTTCGGAATCAGCATCCCAAGTTTTTCCGGTGCCCAGAGAAGCTGCGGTCAGGAAGTCAGCTATGCGAATGCACAGGCAGGTGACCTGATCTGTTATGCAGGTCATGTGGCAATCTACATGGGCGGTGGCAAGATCGTCCATGCCAAGGGAACAGCCTATGGAATCGTCGGAAACGATAACGCAACTTATAAGACCATTATTACGGTAAGACGATTGCTGTAGCAGTATCTGCAAAATCATAGAAAAATAATCAATACAAGAAACCTAAGGAATAACAGAGTTTATTTCTTAGGTTTTTTGCTGTGAGATAGGAATTGTCAGTAAAAAGGGAGAGTGTTATAATGGTAGCAGTGTGAGTTGTATAAGGAGGAAACAGATATGCAGATGGAACAGTTACAAAAAGATATGATAGCAGCAATGAAAGCAAAGGATAAACCGAGAAAAGAGGCAATCTCATCCTTAGTGTCAGCCGTAAAAAAGGCAGCGATCGATGCAGGATGCCGTGATGATATCAAAGAAGATATGGTAGATCAGGTGATCTTAAAGGAATTAAAAACCGTAAAAGAACAGATTGATACCTGCCCGGCAGAGCGTGAAGATTTAAAAGCAGAGTATCAGTTCCGTTATGATGTGATTCAGGAATATGCGCCATCACTGATGAGCGAAGAAGAGATCAGGAATTTTATCATGGAAAAATTTGCAGATATTGTAGCACAGAAGAACAAAGGAATGATCATGAAAAATGTGATGCCGGAGTTAAAAGGCAAAGCAGATGGAAAACTGATCAATCAGGTTGTTGCAAAGCTCTGCGAGTCATAAGAGAAGCGTTATCATAAGAGGAGCATTATATGAAAAAACAGGTTGTTGCAATCGTAGGGATTCTCGCAGCTACAGCCATCATGATCTGTCTTGCGGCACTGTACGGAAACCGGAACCGGTTTGACTATTTAAAGGATCTGGATAAGACCGTATTTACCTTAGACGGAACCGATTATCAACTGCGTGACATGACTTATTACATTGCAAGGCAGGAGATGGAGATCGAAAAGCAGGCAATGGTCTATGATCCGGATGATACAAATGCCTATTGGGGACTGCATACCAATGGAAAATTTGTACGGCTAGAGGCAAAAAGAGCCGTGTTAGACAGAGTCGTCCATGATATGATGTTTTATGAAGCGGCAAAGAAAGAGGACATGGAACTGGATGAAAAAGAGCAGCAGTATGCTAGGGATTCCGCATCCGATCTCTGCTATGACTTATCGGATGAGCAGAAAGAGCGGGCGGGACTGACCGATGAAGAGATTTATGAAATGACAGATAAGGCAGCGCTTGCTGAGAAGTACCAGAAGATTTTAGCAGACAAAGAAGGCGAGAATTTTGGCGCCTATGACTACAATGGGAAAGCCTATGAAAAAATGTTAGAAGAGCATAAGCTGAAAGTCAAAAAGAAATTCTGGGACAAGGTACCGTTTGGAAATGTGACATTGAACCATAAATTTGAGGATCAGGAGGATGAAAGTTGAAAATAGGAAGAAATGATCCCTGCTGGTGTGGCAGTGGAAGAAAATATAAAGCCTGCCATCAGGCATTTGATGAAAAAATAGAACTGTTTCGCAGTGAGGGACACCGGGTTCCACCGCACAAGATCATTAAAAATAAAGATCAGATCGCCGGCATGAAAGCCAGTGCAGCAATTAACATTGCGGTCTTAGACTATGTGGGCGAGCATATCCATGCGGGAATGAGCACGGAAGAGATCGATAAGATGGTCTATGAGAGAACCACGGCAATGGGCGGAATCCCGGCACCACTGCACTATCAGGGTTTTCCAAAGAGCGTATGTACGTCCATTAATGAACAGGTCTGCCACGGCATTCCGTCCGAAGAGGATATTTTAAAAGAGGGCGACATTGTCAATGTGGACTGCTCTACGATCCTGAACGGATATTTTTCAGACTCTTCGAGAATGTTTTGTATCGGCGAAGTTTCAGCGGAGAAAAAACGTCTGGTGGATGTCACAAAGGAGTGTATACAAAAAGGTTTAGAGCAGGTAAAACCATGGGGATTTCTTGGAGATATGGGTCAGGCAGTCCATGACCATGCCTATGCAAACGGTTACACCGTTGTACGGGAAATCGGCGGCCATGGCATAGGTTTGGAGTTCCATGAGGAGCCATGGGTTGGATACAATTCCAAAGCCGGTACAGAAATGCTGATGGTTCCGGGAATGGTATTTACGATTGAACCGATGGTCAATATGGGTCAGGCAGATATTTTTGTCGATGAAGAAAACGACTGGACGGTCTATACGGCAGACGGACAGCCGAGTGCGCAGTGGGAAGTCATGGTCTTAGTGACCGAAGACGGTTATGAGATCCTTTCCTATTAATATTAATAAGAAAAGCGTTTTATCTGAAAGAATTTTTTTCCGGAAAAAGGGAATACTGGAAAAAAAGGACAGGTGAGCGTATGAGGATACCAAAACACATTGGGATCATTCCGGACGGTAACCGCCGCTGGGCATTGTCGCGGCAGATGGAGAAAAAAGACGGTTATCAGTACGGCTTAGAGCCGGGAATGAAGCTGTTAAAAAAAGCGAAGGAATATGGTGTGGAAGAGCTGACTTACTACGGGTTTACGACAGATAACTGTAAAAGACCAAAAGAACAGTTCGATGCCTTTCAAAGTGCCTGTGTAGAGGCTGTTGAGATGCTGACGCAGGAGGGGGCGGTATGCGCAGGCTGTCAGGTTTTCTTCCGATGCAGTCGGTTTATGCGGATTTTTATGTGGAGGAACATCTCTGGCCGGACTATTCGGATGCGGATTTTGAACAGGCACTGGAGTGGTACAACCGACAGGATGTTACTTTAGGAGGCTAGGCAGTTATTTGCGGTGATAACAGGATAGAATAGGAACAATGGGATATGAGGAGTAAACATAAGACACTTAAGAAATGGATGTCCGGTCTGGTAGTGGTCTGCCTTGCCGGATTTCTTGGTGCATGCCAGGGGATTTCCGTCGGACAGTTTCAGACTATGAAAGCCCACGGAGAAGAGGAAACACAGGCGGCAGACAAGGAAAAAGAAATCATAGAAGAAAAGCCTGTAAAGGAAGAAAAAGCAAAGCCGGAGGATGCCGTATTTTCCTATCTTCAGGGAACGAAATCCTATGAAAAGGAAAAAGAGTGGTCCGGTGCCTGGTGCTATGAAGAGGCAGGCGGGCAGCAGTTCAGCCAGTTTGGCTGTGGCCTGTGCAGTATGGCTAATATATACAGTACCGTCAGCGGCAACAAGTGCACACCGCTGCAGATGTACGAATATGCACAGGAGGTATCGAATTACAATCCACACAGCGGTCTCGGAGCGATTGGCTGGGATGCGATGCGGGAAACCCTGCAAACGATGGGAATAGAGTGTGAGATGGGAAGAAAACCATCTTCTTATGAGGAATTTCAGCAGCTTGCAAAAGACAGCAAAGGTCTGCTGGTATTGATCAGCAGCAATAGTGACGATACTTTCTGGAAGGATATGCCGGGACATTATGTCACCCTGTGGCTGTACGATGAGGCTAAAGATGAGGTCTTTTTGGCGGATTCCAGCGGACCGTCGAGGAACCGTGAATGGATCCCATTGCAGACAGCATATGATGCCTTAAAGAGAAACAGTCCGCAGCAGTACTTAAGTGTAACGGGCTATAACAAAAATGAAGATGCATGGACCTTGGAAATGAGATAGAATAATTGTGTAAAACTCTGCATAGATTGTAAAAACAAATATCGCAGAGGAAGACACTTGAAAAGTTATATCGAGGAAAGAGCGATCGAGATCGCAAAATATATCATTGAACATAATGCCACGGTAAGGCAGACTGCAAAGGAGTTTGGGATCAGTAAGTCTACGGTACATAAAGATGTGACAGAGCGTCTGCAGCAGATCAATCCGTCTTTAGCAAAAGAAGCCAGACAGGTTTTGGATATCAATAAGCAGGAGCGCCATATCCGCGGTGGACTTGCCACAAGAGAAAAATATTTACATATGGGACATCACTAGATAGGTGTAAATGATGAAGTGAGCTCTCATAGAGGAAAAGGATCAGCGTGTTTACGCGATTGATCAGTAAAAAATTATGAGAAAAATATCATCAGATATGAAAATACAGGAGGTAGAAAAATGCCATTTATTGATTCAAAAGTAACATTATCAATGACAGAGGACAAAAAGGAAACGATTAAGGCAAAGCTTGGACAGGCGATTACCACATTAAACAAATCAGAAGGGTTTTTAATGGTAGGATTTGATGACGACTACACACTCTACATGGGTGGAAAGAAGTTAGAAAAAGGTGCGTTTGTGGCAGTCAGCCTGTTTGGAAACGCTTCACCGGATGCCTATAGCCAGATGACAGCAAAAATCTGCGACATCTATGAAACGGAGCTTGGCATTCCGCAGGATGCAGTGTATGTGACCTACAGCGGTATCAGCGACTGGGGCTGGAACGGAAGGAATTTTTAGCGAAAGGACTTTAACGATACAGCGTCAAAAAGGAGATAACATGGCGAAAGCAGACAGCGTGACGCATACATTTGAGCCAATTTTTAATAATGAATCAAAAGTTTTGATCTTAGGAACATTTCCGTCGGTAAAATCCAGAGAACAGCAGTTTTATTACGGGCATCCGCAGAACCGTTTCTGGAAACTGTTAGCATTGCTGATGGAGGATGAAATACCGGATACGATCCCAGAGAAAAAAGATTTTTTACTGAGGCATCGGATTGCCGTCTGGGATGTCATCCACAGTTGTACGATCGAAGGATCGAGCGACAGTTCAATCCGGGATGTGGTGCCGAATGATATTTCCATGATCTTAGAAAAAACACAGATCAAAACCATTTTTACCAATGGAGGAAAGGCGCACAGCCTGTATGAAAAATATGTGTATCCGGTCTGTGGCATCCATGCGGTAAAACTGCCGTCCACCAGTCCGGCAAATGCTGCGTTTTCGTTAGAACGTCTGGAGGCGGCATGGCAGGCAGTGCGTGAGAGGCTGTAAAAAATAATTTTGACAAGCCTTTTGCAAGAACGTATAATAAAACTTATTGTAGGATTACTTAAGAAGGAGGACGTGTGTTTTGAAGCGAGAAACCGTCATCGTGATAGATTTCGGAGGGCAGTACAACCAGCTTGTGGCACGCCGGGTGCGTGAGTGCAGCGTTTACTGTGAAATCTATTCTTATAAAACAGATATTGAGCAGATCAAAGCAATGAACCCGAAGGGGATCATTCTGACCGGAGGACCAAACAGTTGTTATGAGGAAAATTCTCCAACCTATACGAAGGAACTGTTTGAGCTTGGCATTCCGGTGTTAGGCCTTTGCTATGGCGCTCAGCTTATGATGCATATTTTAGGAGGAAAGGTAGAAAAGGCACCGGTTCGTGAGTACGGTAAGACGGATGTTTTCGTAAAGACGGATTCTCCTTTATTTACAGATGTTTCGGAAAAAACGGTTTGCTGGATGAGTCACTTTGACTATATTTCCAAAACAGCACCGGGATTTGAAATCTGTGCGCATACGTCAGACTGTCCGGTTGCAGCAGCAGAAAACCGTGAGAAAAACCTGTATGCGATCCAGTTCCATCCGGAGGTTCTTCACACACAGGAAGGAACGAAAATGTTATCGAATTTCGTTTACAATGTGTGCGGTTGCAGTGGCGACTGGAAGATGGATTCTTTTGTGGAGCATTCCATTCAGGAAATCCGCAAAAAAGTCGGAAACGGCAAGGTGCTCTGTGCTCTTTCCGGTGGCGTGGATTCTTCCGTTGCAGCAGTGTTACTTTCTAAGGCTGTCGGCGACCAGTTAACCTGTGTCTTTGTGGATCACGGCTTACTCCGTAAAAATGAAGGCGACGAGGTCGAGGAAGTGTTTGGACCAAACGGCAATTATAACCTGAACTTTATCCGTGTCAATGCGCAGGAGCGTTTTTACGGAAAGTTGGCAGGTGTGACAGAGCCGGAGCAGAAACGTAAGATCATCGGCGAGGAATTTATCCGTGTCTTTGAGGAAGAAGCCCGCAAGCTGGACGGTATCGACTTCCTGGGACAAGGTACCATCTATCCCGATATTGTAGAGAGTGGCACAAAGACAGCCAAGATGGTGAAGTCCCATCACAACGTGGGCGGTCTGCCCGAGGATTTGCAGTTTGAATTGGTGGAGCCGTTGCGCCAGCTGTTCAAGGACGAAGTACGTGCATGCGGTGTAGAGCTTGGATTGCCGTACGAGATGGTTTACCGTCAGCCGTTCCCCGGTCCCGGATTGGGAGTACGTTGTCTGGGAGCCATTACCCGTGACCGCTTGGAGGCTGTACGCGAGTCGGATGCCATTCTGCGTGAGGAATTCCAACTGGCAGGCCTGGATAAGAAGGTATGGCAGTATTTCACTGTGGTGCCCGATTTCAAATCTGTGGGTGTACGCGACAATGCACGTTCGTTCGACTGGCCCGTCATTATCCGTGCCGTCAACACAGTGGATGCCATGACCGCTACCATTGAGCCGGTGGACTGGCCCATCCTAATGAAGATTACCGACCGTATTCTCAAGGAAGTGAAGACCGTCAATCGCGTTTGTTATGATATGTCTCCGAAACCCAATGCGACTATCGAGTGGGAGTGAGATTGACCAATGATAATGATAGCCTCACCTTAAAAACGGTGGGGCTGTTTTTTTTATAACAAAACAACAAAGAATAGAACAATGAAACTTTTATGTATGATTGCTGTCTTTTTGTGCATCCCCTGGGTAGCCTCTGACGCACAGAAGCAGGACTGGGGAAATTTGAAACGCTATGCAGAGGCAAACAAGGAACTGGTACGGAAGGGAAAACAGAAGGACCGGGTGGTTTTTATGGGCAACTCCATCACGGAAGGATGGGTGGCAAACGATGCCGCTTTCTTTGAAGACAACGGTTATGTGGGCCGTGGTATAGGCGGGCAGACTTCTTCCCATTTCCTGCTCCGTTTTCGCGAAGATGTCATCAAGCTTGCTCCGGCGCTGGTCGTGATAAATGCAGGTACCAATGACATTGCGGAAAATGCAGGCGCTTATAATGAAGAATACACTTTTGGAAATATAGTGTCTATGGTAGAGCTGGCACGGGCCAATAAGATAAAGGTGATTTTGACGTCTGTGTTGCCTGCCGCTGCCTTTGGCTGGAATCCTTCGGTGAAGGATGCTCCGCAAAAGATAATGCAGCTGAATGCCAGAATCCGGAAGTATGCCCAGGAAAACAAGATTCCTTATGTCGACTATTACAGTGAGATGGTGGAAGGCGACAATAAGGCTCTGAACTCCTCGTATACCCGGGATGGGGTACACCCCACTCTAGAAGGGTATAAAGTGATGGAAGCCTTGATAAAGAAAGCGATAGACAAGGTGTTGTAGGAAATCCCGGTTCAGGTGGCCTATAAGAGCTTTTCTGCGTCGGGAATCATCATCTCGCCTCTGTGCAGTTCGAGCAGGCCTTTCTCCTGCATGCTGTTCAACGCTCTTGATACTCCCATACGGGTATCATTGACCACCTGAGCCAATTCTTCCATTTTTATTTTCAGTATTTTCCTGCCTGACGGACGTTCGATATGTGTCAGGATAAAGTTGCCGATACGTTTCTCAAGGTTGTCGGTGCTTTCTGCCCAAAGACGGCTGTTTAGGCTTTGGGCGCGGTTGCTGATGATATTCATGTAATTCAGGCGGAATATGTCATATTTGAACAATTCGCTCATGACGAAAGCCTTGCTGATGCTCACTGTGTGGGTCTCGGTTTGGGCGGTATAGGCCGAGACGTAGGAGGTGCTCATCCCGAACAGAGATTGTGGCTCGATGACATAAGGTGCCTGAAAATATTCCGTGGAGCTGTATGATGTATTCGCAGATGAAGTACATGAGGAGATTTCACCTTTCAATACGAATATCAGTTGACTGCATGTGTCACCGGCTTTCACGATAACTTCGCCGGCTTTATGCTTTGTAAAGCTCAGCTTGACTTTCCCCAGGATATTGGTAAAGTCTTCTTGTGCGAGTCCTTGAAAGAGTGGCAGTTGCAGTAATGTATCAAACATTGTATTCATAATGCTTTTTCTTCTTGTTTTGAAACAAAAGTAGATATTATCAAGGTGTACTGTAAACTCTTTGCCCCTCTTTTTGTTTTTTTTATTGTTTCTTAAACGTGCTATTCAATCCTTGTAGACGAATCCTCATCCTTCTCCTCTTCCTTCTTATCGTCCTCATCCTCATTGTTTTCCTCATCTTCGTCTTCCTCTTCGTCTTCCTCTCCGGCAAACGGATCGGGCCGTTGGGGACCGTATTCCATAAAGCCTATGGCGCATAGCGTGCCTGCTATGGCTCCGCTAAGGTGTCCTTCCCAGGAAGTGGTGGCTTTGGCAAATTGTGGGAACATATTCCATACCAGGCCGCCATATAGGAACGTTATCAACAGTGAAATGGCGATAAGCGGTACATGTTTGCGCAGAATGCCGCTGAAGAACAGAAAAAAAGCCAGTCCGTATATGATGCCGCTGGCTCCGATATGCCATCCCGGTTTCCCTATAAGAAAGGTAAGCGCACCGCATCCTATCCAAATGGCAAAGAAGATGTAGGGGGCTATATGCCGGTAGAAATAGAACAGACACCACATCAGGAAAAAGAGTGGAATCGTATTGGCGAACAGATGCTTGAAACTGCTGTGTACCAGTGGATGTGCGAAAATTCCGAACACGCCCCGCTGTTCCATCGGATATACTCCCAGTCGTGTGAAGTTCCAATCCATGCCTGTCTCCAAAAACTTTAAAATGTATAAAATGAATAGCAGGAATAGGGGTATAACCGCCGCCAATGCCATTCTGCGTATATCATGCTTCATATTTCGTACAGTGATTGCTATTTTTGTACAATACTACGGAATATTTGACGAAAACCGAAAAAAAACTGACTTTTTATTTTGCCTATAAGCTTTAATTCGTATTTTTGGGCATCGCTACATGGCTTGTAGCGCATATACCGAAATAATTAACCTTTAAATAATGCACAACTATGAGTTATTTACGATTTGACAAGACCCTGATGATTAATCTGCAAGAATCTTTGCCAAGGGAGATATTGCGGACGAATAGGTCGGGAGCCTATCATTGTACAACAATTGTAGATTGTAACACACGCAAATATCACGGTCTGTTGGTGATACCGGTCCCCAACCTCGATGATGAAAACCATGTGCTGCTGTCTTCTTTGGATGAAACTGTAATTCAGCACGGTGCGGAGTTCAACCTGGGGTTGCATAAGTATCAAGGAAACCACTTCAGTCCTAACGGGCACAAGTATATCCGAGAGTTTGACTGTGAAAATATCCCCACAACTACCTATCGTGTAGGAGGCGTCATCCTTCGTAAGGAAAAGATTTTCGTACACCATGAAAATCGGATTCTGATTCGTTATACCTTGGTCGATGCCCATTCGGCAACCACACTTCGTTTCCGCCCTTTCCTGGCATTCCGCAGTGTGCGCGAGTACACGCACGAAAATGCGCAGGCAAGCCGCGACTACCAGTTGGTAGAGAATGGCATTAAAACCTGCATGTATCCCGGTTATCCGGAGTTGTTCATGCAGCTCAACAAAAAGAATGAGTTCCACTTCCAGCCTGACTGGTATCGTGGTATCGAGTATCCCAAAGAACAGGAACGCGGATATGACTTCAACGAAGACCTTTATGTGCCGGGATATTTTGAAGTGGATATAAAGAAAGGGGAAAGCGTTGTCTTCTCCGCCGGTATCTCCGAGATTTCTCCCCGCAAGCTGAAGCAGACTTTTGAGTCCGAGGTGGCCGACCGCACTCCGCGTGACAGTTTTTACCACTGTCTGAAAAACTCGGCGCACCAGTTTCACAACAAGCAGGGGGAGGAGCATTATGTGCTTGCAGGCTATCCCTGGTTCAAGTGTCGCGCCCGTGACTTGTTCATCTCCCTGCCGGGTCTTACTTTGGCCTTAGGCGAGCAAGATGAATTTGAAGACGTGATGAAAACAGCCGAAAAGGCTATCCGTGAGTTTATCAATGGAGAACCTTCCTCCTATAAGATATACGAGATGGAGCATCCGGATGTGCTGCTGTGGGCTGTCTGGGCTTTACAGCAGTATGCCAAGGAGACTTCGCGTGAAAATTGCCGGCAGATGTACGGTAATCTTCTCGAGGAGATTGTTGACTATATCCATGAACGCAGGCATGACAATCTCTTCCTGCACGAAAACGGACTGTTGTATACCAATGGCACCGAGAAAGCGGTTACCTGGATGAACTCTACCGCCAATGGCCGCCCGGTTATTCCACGTACGGGCTACATTGTAGAAGTGAATGCACTGTGGTACAATGCCCTGCGTTTTGTAGCCGATATGGTTCGGGAGGGGGGCAATGAAATTCTTGCCGATACACTGGACGCTCAGGCAGAAATCACCGGAAAGTCTTTCGTAGACGTCTTCCGCAATGAGTATGGCTATCTGTTCGACTATGTGGATGGTTATATGATGGACTGGAGCGTACGTCCCAACATGATATTTACCGTTGCCTTTGACTATTCTCCGTTGGATAGGGCCCAGAAGAAACAGGTGCTTGATATTGTGACGAAAGAACTGTTGACTCCGAAGGGCTTGCGTACACTGAGCCCCAAGAGTGGCGGATACAATCCGAATTATGTAGGTCCTCAGATTCAAAGAGATTATGCCTATCATCAGGGTACGGCATGGCCGTGGCTGATGGGTTTCTACATGGAAGCATATCTGCGTATCTATAAAGTGAGTGGCGTGTCGTTTGTAGAGAGATACCTCATCGGTATGGAAGATGAAATGACTTCCCACTGTATTGGCGCATTGCCCGAACTCTTCGATGGTAATCCTCCGTTTGTTGGAAGAGGGGCGGTGTCATTTGCCATGAATACGGCGGAAATCCTGCGTATCTTGAAGTTATTGTCTAAGTATAATTTATAATAGGAGGAACGAAGATGAAAGTTTTAATGTTTGGATGGGAATTTCCTCCCAAAATATATGGTGGTCTTGCGGTTGCTTCTTATGGAATAACTAAGGGATTAAGTTTGCAGGGTGATGTGGAAACTACTTTCTGCATGCCCAAGCCGACGGGCGAAGAAGAGGACTTCTTGAAGATAGTGGGCATGAACCAGGTGCCTATCGTGTGGCGTGATGTCGATTACAATTATTTGAAGTCGAGGCTGACGCGCAACATGACGCCGGAAGATTATTATTCTTTTCGTGACCATATCTATTCGGATTTCTCTTATATGCACGTCAATGACATAGGCTGCATGGACTTTGCCGGCGGTTATCCCGGCAACCTGCACGAAGAGATAAACAACTTCTCGGTGATTGCCGGAGTAGTGGCTCGCCAGCAGGAATTTGATATTATTCATGCCCACGACTGGCTGACGTATCCCGCCGGAGTGCATGCCAAGATGGTGAGCGGAAAGCCGCTCTGCATCCATGTCCATGCTACTGACTTTGACCGTTCACGTGGAAAAGTCAATCCTACCGTCTATTCTATGGAGAAGAACGGTATGGATTATGCCGACTGCATCATGTGCGTGTCCGAACTGACCCGCCGCACGGTTATTGAGCAGTACCATCAGAACCCCAAGAAGGTGTTTGCCATGCACAATGCCGTCTATCCTCTCTCGCAGGAATACCAGGACATTCCACGTCCCGACCATTCCAAAGAGAAGATTGTGACATTCCTGGGCCGTATCACCATGCAGAAGGGACCGGAATACTTTGTGGAAGCAGCTTCGCTGGTATTGCAGCGTGCCCGCAACATCCGCTTTGTTATGGCCGGTTCGGGAGATATGATGGATGCCATGATTAATCTGGCAGCCGAGCGGGGCATCGCCGACCGGTTCCACTTCCCGGGCTTCATGAAGGGAAAGCAGGTATATGAGGTTTACAAGAACAGTGATGTATTCGTTATGCCTTCCGTTTCCGAGCCTTTCGGTATCGCTCCGCTGGAAGCCATGCAGTGTGGGACTCCTTCCATCATTTCCAAGCAGTCGGGATGCGGTGAAATTCTTGATAAGGTCATTAAGACCGATTATTGGGACATTCATGCAATGGCCGATGCCATTTATTCCCTCTGCACTAATCCCGCTCTCTTCCAATATCTGCAGGAGGAAGGCAGGAAGGAAGTGGATGGAATCACGTGGGAAAAAGTAGGCTTGAGAATCCGCGCCCTCTACGAGGATGTGTTAAGAAACTATGGTAAATAACAAAAACAATAATAGAAATGAGAACTATCTGTCTTTATTTTGAAATACATCAAATCATTCATCTGAAACGTTACCGTTTCTTTGATATAGGTACCGATCATTATTACTACGATGATTATGCCAATGAAACCAGTATCAATGATGTAGCCGAACGCTCTTATATCCCGGCATTGAACACCTTGATTGAAATGGTGAAGAATTCCGGAGGTGCGTTTAAAGTGGCTTTCTCCATCTCGGGGGTTGCGCTGGAGCAGTTGGAAATATATGCACCGGCTGTCATCGACTTGTTGCACCAGCTGAATGATACCGGTTGCTGTGAGTTCCTTGCCGAGCCTTATTCCCATGGCCTTTCTTCTCTGGCCAACGAGGATTGCTTCAAGGAAGAGGTGATGCGTCAGAGCGCTAAGATGAAGCAAATGTTCGGTAAGGCACCGAAGGTGTTCCGTAATTCCAGTCTGATTTATAATGACGAGATTGGTGCGATGGTGGCAGCTTTGGGATTCAAGGGTATGCTGACGGAAGGAGCCAAGCATGTTCTGGGTTGGAAGAGTCCGCACTATGTATACCATTGCTCTATGAATCCTAACTTGAAGTTACTGTTGCGTGACTTTAAGCTGTCTGACGACATCAGCCTGCGCTTCTCCAACTCCGAGTGGAACGAGTATCCTTTGTTTGCCGACAAGTACATCAACTGGATTGATGCTCTGCCGCAGGAAGAGCAGGTTATCAATGTCTTTATGGAACTCTCTGCTCTGGGTATGGCACAGCCGTTGTCTTCCAATATTCTGGAATTCCTGAAGGCTCTTCCATACTGTGCCAAGGAAAAGGGGATTACTTTCTCCACACCGACGGAAATCGTTACCAAACTGAAATCTGTTTCCCAGTTGGATGTTCCATACCCGATGTCTTGGGTGGACGAAGAAAGAGATACCAGCTGTTGGCTGGGTAATGTGATGCAGCGTGAAGCATTCAACAAGCTGTATAGTGTTGCCGAACGTGTCCATCTCTGTGATGACCGCCGTATCAAGCAAGACTGGGATTATCTGCAGGCAAGTAACAACTTCCGTTTCATGACTACCAAGCAAAGCGGTGTCGGCTTGAACCGTGGCATTTATGAATCTCCTTTTGATGCTTTTACCAATTATATGAATATTCTTGGTGACTTTATCAAACGTGTCGATTCTCTCTATCCGGTGGATATAGATAACGAAGAACTGAATGCATTGCTGACCACTATCCAGAACCAAGGTGCCGAGATAGAGGAACTGCATAAGGAATTGGAGAAAGCACAGGCCAAGTTGGAGAAGATAAAGGCTGCAGAAAAGAAAGAGAGCAAGGCTACAGCTAAATCTGCCGCAGAAAAACCGGCAAAGACCAAGGCTCCTGCCAAAAAGCCTGCTGCAAAGAAAATAACTAAAAAGGCTGCTGAATAATATCGGCAGCTTATCCCATCAATCAAAAAAGCCTTCCGCTCTACAATGAGCGGAAGGCTTTTTTATGGAATATCTGTCAGTTACTTGTTGAAACTGGTGTATGTAACTTCTATTTTCAGCGGAGATTCCACTTCGCCTTTTGCATTCTCTTTCGGGCCGCCTTTTAGTTTGGCATATCCCGGCTTAAGGTCGTTTTGGATACCGGTCATGGTTTTGTTACCGCTACTACTTGTACTGTTGTCATAGGTAATGGAAACCGGAATCAGCAATACCTTATCCCAGTCTTCATTTTCTTTGTTCCAAGTTTTCTCCCACTCTGTCTCATTCCAAGAACTGCCGGCTTTGTCTTTGGCGGCTTTCTTGGCAGCTTGTTTTTCGTTGATGCAAGTGGTAACCAAACGGGCTATGTTGCTGAATACATATTGATTAGTAGCAAATGCATTGTGGGTGGTTGTAAATGAGGTAATATTATCCCTGACTTTGTTCTCTTCAAAGAAGCTCTTCAACTCCTGCTTACGTATCAACAGCACGTCATTGGGAGCACTCATGCTATATTCGTAGTCACTGTTTATATTGTAATTCGTGAAAGTCAGCTTCACGGCATTCAGGGTGTCATTGGTCAGTTTGTTGTATATTGAATCGTATGGCATGATAGCTTCGGTGAAGATACCGGCAGGAGATTTGATATAAGTGTGTTGGGGTTCGGCAGCCTTTTCCTTTATCAAATCAGAATTCATGAACTGGTTTGCCTGGATAACCTCTTTGGTAGAGGCAAATACAGTCTGCATGCTATAGAACAAAGAGTCTGTACCATCTTTTTTCTTCAGTGCTACACCGGTAGTATCATTTACGTAGTGGAAACGGAATTGCATATTCAAAGCCACATAATCCACATAGAGGATGGTTCCATCTCCGTAATCGCTCTTTACATATACTCCTTTGAAAATCTTGTCTATGAAAGTTGCGGCGTCTTTAAAGTATTCGGGATGCTCGCGATAAACCTTCAATATTCTGTCTTCGCCGAAAGTTTTCTTGTCCAATGGGAACGTCACATTGGGATAGAAAGTATAATAACCATTATTGTCCTTTTCAAATCTCACAGAATCCGGAACAGACGTATCGAAAGCTGAATAAGCCTTACGTCCGAGCAGGGACTTGGGGTCGTACTTGTTGTAGTATTCTTCTGGATTGATATTGGTATAGCGATTTTTGTCCAGCTTCTTGTCCAATTCATAGATACTCATCCGGCATGCATTCAGGGAGTCGCCGAACCAACTGGAATAATAGACTGCCAGTTGCACTGAAACTACCGAGTCGGCAGTCATTGTACCAGTTGCCTTGATTGGATTTCCTTCACTGTCCCGTTCGGTCACTTTATACACTTCCGGAAGGGAGAAGTTTTCCGTACAGTTCAGCTCCGTAAGGAAACTTGTTTCGTAATAACCGAATTCCGGGTCGGAAAACTTGCCTATATAGCCGGTACTCGTTTTGGCAAATACGGAATCAACGGCAAATGAACGTGTTGTTACATTAAAAGTAGTAGTATGCGCTGACATGCCGTCAGAATCGGGCAACATACCCAGACCTAATGTTCCGGTGTTGTCATCGCATCCAAAGAAAGTCAGGACTGCCAAAAGCAATGTTCCCAGATATCTTACTTTCATAGTTTTAACTGTCTAAATCGATTTTATTTTTGTTCTGTTTCCCATACCTTGTCGTAGAAGTCGTTGCAGGCTTCAGCAAAGTTTTCGGGAGATTGATATTCCAATACCGGTTTTCCGGATTCGCGGGCATAGTTCAGTACTTCCTCATTGACGTGTTCGCTTTGCTGGATAATGCCGTCGGAGAAGTCAGCAGCCAGTTTGCAAAGTGCTGTGTAGTCAATGGGTTCCTTCAATCCTGCAATATCTTTCTTGGCGATGCCTTTCAACAATAGCTTGTTAGAGAAGTCTGCGTGGAAAGGTTGTTTGAAGTCATCTTCATAAAGGGAAAATATGACCTTGGCATCTCTGAAGGAAGGTTCGTCTTTATAGGCTTTTTTGATGTACAGAGGCGCTAAAGCGGTCATCCAGCCGTGGCAGTGGATGATGTCGGGACACCAACGCAGTTTCTTCACCGTTTCCAGTACGCCACGGGCATAGAAGATGGCACGGGCATCATTGTCTTCATACTCTTCACCATTTTCGTCTGTTACCTGCAAGCGGTTCTGGAAGTAGTCATCGTTGTCGATGAAGTATACTTGCATACGTGCAGACTGGATAGAGGCAACCTTGATGATGAGCGGGTGATCGGTATCGTCAATGATGAGGTTCATGCCGGAGAGTCGTATCACCTCATGCAGCTGGTTTCTGCGTTCGTTGATATTTCCCCATTTGGGCATAAACGTTCTGATTTCTCTGCCTTTTTCTTGAATAGCCTGAGGTAGGTTTCTGCCTACGAGGGACATTTCGGATTCTGAAACGTAAGGGGTAATTTCTTGGGTTATAAATAAAACCTTGTTCGCCTTTGTCATAATAACAATGTTCTCAATTATTCTGCAAAGATATAAAAAAAATCGGGCAATAAAGCAAACAGAGCCCGTCTATAATTCCTTATGAATTGTTAACTGCTTGTTATTCAGTGAAACAGCTGCTTCTGGAATTGCCGGAAAGTGTACTGAGTTTTGCATTAATTTGCGATATTTCTTCTTTATATGCTAAATAATGGTTTATTTTGCACCGCTTTTGCGAACAACCAAGTTATTATATAACCAATTAAAATGGAAATAGTACATACTATCAAGGACTTGCAGGCCGGACTTTCGGCTTTGAGAGCCCAGGGAAAGAAGGTAGGTCTGGTGCCTACGATGGGTGCTTTGCATGCCGGTCATGCCTCATTGGTGAAACGTTGTGTGGCAGAAAATGACGCTGCCGTAGTAAGCGTTTTTGTAAATCCGACCCAGTTTAATGACAAGAATGATTTAGTGAAATATCCCCGTACGCCGGAGGCTGATTGCCGTTTGCTGGAGGAGTGTGGAGCGGCATTTGTCTTTGCACCTTCAGTGGAGGAGATGTATCCGGAACCGGATGCCCGCCGTTTCAGCTATGCGCCGCTGGACACAGTGATGGAAGGGGCATTCCGTCCGGGACATTTTAATGGTGTTTGCCAGATTGTGAGCAAACTGTTTGATGCTGTGCAGCCGGATCGTGCCTACTTCGGCGAGAAAGATTTCCAGCAGCTGGCAATTATTCGCGAGATGGTCCGCCAGATGAAATATCCTTTGGAAATTGTAGGGTGTCCGATTGTGCGTGAGGAAGACGGGTTGGCTCTGAGCAGTCGCAATGCCCGTTTATCTGCCGAAGAACGTAAAAATGCACTGAAAATTTCGCAGACTTTATTTGAAAGTCGTACCTTTGGAGCTTCACATACGGTAGCTGAGACACAGAAGTTTGTGGAAGACACCATCGCAGCCGCCCCCGGATTGCGTTTGGAATACTTTGAGCTGGTGGATGGCAATACCTTACAGAAGATTACCGATTGGGAGGAAACTTCTTATGCTGTGGGTTGCATCACAGTATTCTGTGGGGAAGTCCGTCTGATTGACAATATCAAGTACAAAGAGCCTGCTGCCTTGTAATTTATAATTAGTAATTCGTAATTTATAAAGATATGATGATTGAAGTGTTGAAGTCGAAAATCCATTGTGCCCGCGTCACGGAAGCGAACCTGAACTATATGGGAAGCATTACGATTGATGAAGATTTGATGGATGCCGCCAACATGATTGCCGGCGAGAAGGTGTATATAGCCGACAATAATAACGGTGAACGTTTTGAAACCTACATTATTAAAGGCGAGCGTGGCTCTGGCAAAATTTGCCTGAACGGTGCGGCAGCCCGCAAGGTGCAACCTGATGACATCGTTATTATCATGTCCTACGCGCTGATGGACTTTGAAGAAGCCAAGTCGTTCAAGCCGACGGTGATTTTCCCCGACCCGGCAACGAACAAGGTGGTGAAGTAGTCTCCATATTGAAATATGGAAATAAAGCCCTGTTTGCAATTTATTTGTAAACGGGGCTTTGTTTTACTTCTGATTCTTCTCCGCAGGGTTCGTATGAGAATGAGGAGCCGATTTAATCTTGTCGAGTAAATACAGAATCTCAGTTTGGACATCGAAATTATATCTTTGGTAATCCTGATAGGTGGGCATCAAGTCTGGATAAAGTGTGTGGGCACACCGGTCTTTGCCCGGAAAGCATATTTGTATGGAGTTGGAGATAGAGCCTTGCATACCGGTATAGGGTAGCCGGAATAAGGTTTGTTCCATGTAGGTATTGGGGGCTTGTCCGCTGGGTATTCCTACAAGGGTAGCACCCATTTTCCACAGATAGAAAGTGTAGTGGAAAGCTGCACTGAAGGTACGTTCGTTGGTAATGACGTAAATGTGTTCCGGAGTATAGAGCGCCTTTCCTTGTTGCTTTCTCAGTTCTTCCGGCACACTGGACATACAGTTCTCGATGAAGTCTGTCCGTCGCTGTTCTATGTCTGTGGTGTCTGCTTCGTCCGTACTAAAAGTGTAGTCACCGTAGGCATAGTCTGTTTCGTATGCTTGGTTGAAATCCTGTAAGTTTGTCTGTAGTTTTTGCATGTAGAGGGGAGAGATGATACGATAGAATTCTATATCCATATCCGTTTGCAGGAAGTGGTCGCCGAACAGTTGGTAGAGTGTGGGTAGGACAATTGGAGTCCAGCCACCGCTATTGTTGCGCAAATCTATGATGAGGGTGGAGGAGGCTTCCTTCTTCATCTCTTTCAGCATATGGGCGAAAACTTCGGAAAGGGACGGGAGTTGCCGAATGGCTTGCAGGGTATCGGCGGGCATATCTTGTTTCAGGATATCCCGATAATAGAATCCTATTTGCCGGTATAAATCTTTCAGCCCTTGTTTTTGCATATACTCAAAATTATCCCGTGCCATGATACTGTTGATATTGATGAGCATTATTTGCTTGTCGTTGTCTATGAACTGATAGGCCAGTTGTTTGTCTGTATAAGCTTTCCAACTGTTATTGTGTTGCATGGGTGTGTTTTGCACTTCCTGCCTTGACAATAAGGGAAGGGTTAATCCTCTTGATTTGCCGTCGGGAGTAAGAAGTGAGAGGTGAAGGTTGTCTTTCATTTCAGGGAAAAGCTGTCTCAAGAAATGTTCCGTAGGCATGGACCTGCATAGATTGGCATAACGGTCATATAGGTTTTCACTGGCTTGGATAGCGGCAGTGCGGGCCAGTACCTCTTCTAAAGAATCTCCGTTGATGGTTGTGATACGGCTACCTAACAAGTCTTTGTACGTTTCAGGGATTCCTTGAAGTATAATGCCGTCGGGGATGGTGCGTACTTCCAGTGCCAGGTAACGCTGATTTGCTTGTTGATTGGCTGTGGGAGGTAAAAGGTAGGTATGTCCGTCTTGCAGGTTGGATAGGAAAATGCTTACCTTATCAAAAAAGGTCTGTTTCGTACCGGGAGTCCGGCGTAACTCGTTCTCCAGATGGAAAGCTTGTTCGTAGAAGAATACTTTTCCTCCGAAGCCGCTGTAAGGGTCGGGATGGGTTGCTGCCAGTTCTTTTACCAGATACCGAAAGTCTGAGGCAAGGGAATCCCCGTTTAGGGGCTCTTGGGCGCTTGCCAATAGGTAAGCCAGACAGGGAAGGAGGGATAGATAAATACGTTTCATATTCTTGAAATATTTAAATTGTATGCTAGAAGGGGAAAGTAGAGGGAGAGGTTGTAGTAGAATAAAAAAGGTGGAGTTCGTATGTCTCCACCTTTCATGACAGATTCTTATTTTTTTAGCTGCTCGTTCATCGCTGCTGCTGCCTTTCGTCCGTCTCCCATGGCAAGGATTACGGTGGCACCTCCG
>OLRA01002166.1_pt1 | contig 20554 bp, 17 predicted proteins | sample 1673011 | NCBI WGS metagenome assembly OLRA01 (sample SAMEA3136746, study PRJEB25190) | human gut metagenome | reverse complement strand
GCTGAAAAAAGCTGCCGAGAATCATCGGCATTGCAAAAACCGTCAGCGCTTTCAGGGGCGCATCGGTAATCAAATATTCATCTTTTGACATTTATATTCCTCCACAATTTCCTGCTTTTTATCAGAAAGTACGAGCATAGCAAGTGCGATCGGTATAATGATTAGATCTGTAATCGAAAGCATAAGGACACACTGCTGTACGCAAAGAATACATCAGCATGAACAAGATAGTTATCGCAATAATGTTCTCGCAGATTGCTTCGGTTGTCAAGACCATACCCGGTAAATTTAAGAAATACGCTTTGCCGGTTTTGATCTTGCGGATAGGGCTGCCGTGTACCGGTCGGTACGCACGGCTGTCATTCGATCCGATAATACCTTTTTATAAAATCCAGAAAGTGAATAGCCTGCTCGGACATACGTCGTATGGACGGATACACAATGTACAGCCGGCGCAGGAATGCCGACCGTCCGAGCGGGAACAGCAGCAGCCGTCCCTGCTGGGCATCGGTCTGCACAGTTGCGCGCGACAGAATGGAAATGCCCATGCCCAGTGCGATGCACCGCTTGAGCGCGGCCGCGTCATCCATGACGGCGATGACATTCAGTTCATCAAGCGATAGACCGTGATTCTGGAGGAAATACAATGTTTCCTGCTTGGTGCCCGAGTTGTCCTCGCGCAGCAGGAACGGTTCGCGCAGGAGCGTTGTCAGCGGGTCCGGCTGGCCTTGATAGGCACGGAAATGCGGTGTGTTCGGTGTTGCAATCACCAGCTCGTCCGAGGCGACCGGCAGAAATTCGCAGTTGGTCTCCGCGGTCTTTGTGCCGACCAGACCGATATCGCAGGTGCTGTCTGCGACCTTGTTTATCACATCCAGACTGTCCGAACAGCTGGTGCGGAACCGGATTTCCGGGGTCTTCTCGTGGTACGCTGCCAGCAGCTCGGGCAGCAGATACAGCGACGGCACGGATGATACGCCGATATGCAGCATGGTTTCCTGCTCGTTGGACAGTTCCAGAATGGCTTTGTGCCGCAAATCGAGGATTTCTGCGGCATAATTATATAGCGTCTGACCAGCCGGTGTCACCGAGAGCGTTTTTGTCGTGCGCTTGAGCAGCTGCGTGTGCAGCTCCTTTTCCAGATTGCAGATGTGCGCACTGACAGTCGGCTGCGACAGGTACAGCTTCTGTGCAGCAAGTGAAAAACTGCGGTATTTCACGGTATAGACATAGGCTTCCAGCTGACGAATATCCATGGGCGGCATTCCTTTCTTTTTCTCCATTATAGCTGTATTTATAGATTATATCAATAGATTCAATCAGATTATCAATAGAATCGATTTCACATTGAAAACACCGCATGATATACTGAATACAGCATAAAATTCCCTCATTTCACAAAAAGGAGAAAATCATGAAACTGTTTGACAAGACATGGAAGCTGGCAGTGTCCGGTGCGGTGATCGGACTACTGGTCATGCTTCTGGCAATTTACGGCAACCCTGCCAACATGGCGATCTGCGTTGCCTGCTTTATCCGCGATACAGCGGGCGCGCTCAAGCTGCACACTGCGGCTCCGGTGCAGTATTTCCGCCCGGAGGTCGTTGGCTTTGTCTGCGGCTCGTTCCTGCTGGCGCTGCTGACGAAAGAATACAAATCCACCGCCGGTTCTTCGCCGATGGTGCGTTTTATTCTGGGCGCTGCGATGATGATCGGCGCCCTCGTGTTCCTCGGCTGTCCGCTCCGCATGGTACTTCGCATGGCCGCCGGTGACTTGAATGCGTGGGTCGCGCTTATCGGCTTTGCAGGCGGCGTGGCGACCGGCTCGTTCTTCCTCAAGAAAGGCTTTTCGCTCGGCCGTGCCTATGAGGCCAAGCCGATCAGCGGCGCCGTCCTGCCGGTCCTGCTGGCGGCGCTGCTCGTTATCGGCATTGCAACCGGCGTTTACGCAGCCAGCACCGAGGGCCCGGGCAGTAAGCACGCGCCGATCATCCTTTCTCTGGTCGTGGCGCTCGTTATCGGCGCACTCGCGCAGAAGAGCCGTATGTGCTTTGCAGGCAGCATCCGCGACCTCATCCTGATGAAGAATTTCGATCTTATCAGCATTATCGCGGCTCTGTTTGCCGTGATGGCGGTCTATAATGTCGCGAACGGCAGCTTTCATCTCGGTTTTTCCGGTCAGCCCATCGCGCATTCCCAGCACCTGTGGAACATTCTTGGCATGTATGTTGTCGGCTTTGCGGCTGTGCTGGCTGGCGGCTGCCCGCTGCGTCAGCTTATTCTGGCAGGCCAGGGCTCGTCTGACAGCGCGGTTACCTTCCTCGGCATGCTGATCGGCGCGGCATTCGCGCATAACTTCGGTCTGGTCGGCGCGGCTGCCAAGGCGGCAACCGAAACGGAACCGGCCGTTGCCGGCGGCCCGGCGGCAGCCGGCAAAATCGCCGTGATCGTCTGCATTGTCGTGCTGTTTGTCATTGCGGGCACCAATCTGCGCCGCAAAAAGACGGCAAAGTAAGTCGGAAAAGGAGAATGTGCAATGGCTGAATATGTTGAAGTAGATGTTCGCGGTCTGTCCTGCCCGGAGCCGGTTCTGCTGGCGATGGACGCGATGCAGGATCACCCGGGGAAGCTGATCCGTGTGCTCGGCGACGAGGCGCATACCCGCAAGAATATCGAGAAAATGCTCGAGTATGAGAACAAGTCCGGTCAGACGACCGTGCGTCCGGACGGCTGCTTCGAGATCGTTTTTCAGGCGTAATGCGAGAGAAAAAGTCGTATCAGGTGCTCACCTTCCACACCACCGATGCCGCCATGGAGATGGAGTCGTTCTGCAAACAGAATGGCATTGCCGGCCGGCTGGTGCCGGTGCCGCGCAGACTGTCCGCCGGATGCGGCATCGCGTGGCGCATGGAAGCTGAAGTTTACGCGCAGTATCAGACGGTTATCGCGGACTGCGGGATTGAGATCGAGCAGAGCGAGGCGTTTGTGTTCTAAGTAACCATAAAGCGGCATGACTTTGATGCAAGTCATGCCACTTTTCTGTTTATTCGTTTTCGGTTCTCACGATTTTCTTTATAAAATGACATTGAGGAAATCCTGTGCAGCCCCAGAATTTTTCGCCGACATGCGCACCGCGTCTGGCCTCCCGCATGACAAGCGGCTTGCCGCACTTCGGACAGCGGTTTTTCTCAGGCAATTCCGGCTTAGCCGGCTCGATAAGTGCAGGCTGCTCGGCGGCAGGCTGGTCCTCCAGCTCCTCCTGCTTGAATTTTTCGATATAGGTGATTGGCTTTTCAATGTGCATCTGCAGATACCGCTCACCCATTCCCTTCAAATCTTTCAAAGAAGAAGCCGATTCCTTGGACGCCTTATTCATTCGTTGTATCGTTTCAATCAACTGGTCTGCTCGAATGACCTGTTCCTTGACCTCTTTCTTCGCATATCGGTCGTTGACAACAGTTTTCGGGTTGGCAAGCACGACTAAGCCCCTAAAAAAGTCCTTAAACAAGTAATTCTTCCATGCGGCAAGGATTTTGCCGTCATTTTCGCTCCTTCGCTCCTTGAGCACCTGCAAATGCCGCTGATTCTGCGTAATCGGCGAATAAATTCCCTCTTTATAGTACCGACCGCCGCAGCGAATTGTGCGGATAAAATCGCCCTTGCTGTTGATCTCGATATTGCCGAACAGATTTTTGCACTCCAACACAAAGTTAATCTTTGGAGTCAGTACCAGAAAGTCAATCTGTGCCGAGGCACCGGACACGCTTTCAATATATAAATCGTGCAGCACAACCATATCCATACCGCTGTTTTTCAGCTCAAACAGAATATTATCCTCACCGATAATACCGGCTTTCACCACGGCAATCTCTTTTGCGATTTTTTTCGCGTTTTCTCCGGTTGCCTTTTCCGCCAGCTCCTCCAGCTGCCGCAGATACTCCTTTGCGTTGCTGGATTCTTTCGCAATCACAACCTCCGGTTTTGAAAACAGTCCCATGTTTATCCCTCGTGTTTCTCTTTTTCCTGCGATTTGCGCTTGTATAATTTTAGTATACCATATAGGAGAAACAAGGAAAAGTTCCGTCCTCAAATTTATCCACAGGTTTGTGCATATCTTCGTGGATATTTCCACAGACATGCAAAAGCCGCAGACGAAAGTCTGCGGCTTTTCTCTTTGGCGTTTACTTGGCCCTGCCAATCTCCGTTGCCTTTTCAACCTCGATCAGCCTGCCTGTTTTTACATCGTAAAATATAACCGTAAATCAGAATACTGGACGCTGCCAGCGGATGATTTCTGATGTATTCCACGTCATCTACGACGCTTTGCTCCAAATTATCGCTCGGCTGGAAATTGATATATCTGCCGCGGCGATTGCCCGGATGCTTGACCTCCGGATTATACCAGCCGTTTTCCTCGCACGCCGTGTGCCACAGGCACTTGATGATCAACGCGGAAAGTATGTCTTTTCAGATCAGTATCATTCCTTTTCAGCACAATCTGCGCTGTGTATATTTATGATGTAGATTGCAGCGGCAATCACACTCGGGTGTTATTTTCCGTCGTTTGCAATCGCGGTGTCAATATTCTCCTGCAGCTGCTTCATGCTGTTTTCGTTCGTGATGCCGCCGAGTACCGGTTCACCGACGATTTTTCCGTTCCGGTCGATAACATAGGTGGTCGGGAATGACATGATGTTCAGTGCAAACTTGCCTGCCTCGCTGCCGGATGCAAAGGTAATGTTGCGGTAGGATGCTCCCTTGGTCTGCAGAATCTGTTTAGCGGTAGCAATGGCATCCGCATTGTCATCGAGCGTTTCCGTATTGATGCCGATAACCTCGCCGCCCTGTGCCTTGACAGTCTGATTCAGCTTGTCCAGATCACCAAGTTCAGCCACGCACGGCTTGCAGCCGCTGAACCAGAAATTCACGACGGTGAACGCATTATCTGCGAACAGGCTGCTGTCCACGGCATTGCCGTCCAGGTCTTTGCCCTCGAAAGCAGGGAACGTGTCGCTGGCGGATGTGGTGGTGCCTTCCTCGGGCGGAAGTGCCTGCAGCTGGTCCTCCAGCTTGCGGACCTTGGCGGCATCGTCGGTCAGCGTCTTGTAGTCCTCGTCCGAGAGCTGGTCCTTGACGTTTTTAATCGCAAGATCGAGTACATCGGCGTAGTTGGTGCTCTGGGTGCTCTGCGACAGATTGTCCTTGTCGAGCGAATTCAGAGCCGTTGTCCACAGTTCCTGGTGCTGGTCGAGGATGGCGTTTTCCTCCGCTATCAGCTCGGAGACGGTTTTTGCCGGTTTGCCGCAGGCGGATGCGCCGAGCAGCAGGCTTACGGACAGGGCAAATGCGATCAGTTGATTCTTTTTCATTAGATAGTTTCTCCTTTGTCAGTCGTTTGGGTTTTATCGCCCAGACCGTAGCGGTAGCAGATAGCACCGGTCGGGCAGGCTTTCATGCACATGCCGCAGCGGATGCACTCGGCATGATTGGGGTTTTTCGTGATGTCCACATCCATTTTGCAGGCTTTGGCACATGCGCCGCAGGATACGCACTTATGCGTATCCACCTGCATCTGAAACAGTGAAACACGGTTCAGCAGGGCGTAAAAGGCGCCGAGCGGGCACAGCCACTTGCAGAATGGACGGTAAAACAGCACGCTGCACACGATAACGGTCAGCAGAACGGCTGCTTTCCAGGTAAACAGTGCGCCGAGCGCGGCACGGATGCCGGAGTTGACCGCCGCCAGCGGCAGCGCGCCCTCGAGCACGCCCTGCGGGCACAGGTACTTGCAGAAGAACGGGTCGCCCATGCCGAGCTCGTTTGTGACAAGTACGGGCAGCAATACCACCATGATCAGCAGCACCGCATATTTCACATAGCGGAGCGGCTTCAGCCTTTTGGTGGACAGCTTAGGCGAGGGGATTTTGTGCAGCAGCTCCTGAAACCAGCCGAACGGGCACAGAAAGCCGCAGATAAACCGTCCGAGCAGCACGCCGAGCAGGATCAAGATACCGGTGATGTAATACGAAAACCGGAATTTCGACGAGCCGACGACCGCCTGAAATGCGCCGATCGGGCACGCGCCCGCCGCGCCGGGACAGGAATAGCAGTTCAGGCCGGGCACGCAGACCGCCTTGCCGCCGCCCTGATATAATTTGCCCTGCAAAAAATTCGGCAGGTGGATATTGGTCAGCAGAGCCGCTGCTGCCTGTATCCAGCCGCGAAAGCGGGCTAAAACCGGAATATTTCTCTTATCCAATCCCAACACACTCCATACACAGGCGGATCGCCTTTGATAATACCGTATCGGCTTCGCCTCTCCACAGGCCGAACCCGATCATTGCAATGCCGACTGCCAGCAGGAAGAGCTGGGCGGCGGTTCTGTGCTTCAGCATTGTTATGCCCCTTTCGAAGTTGTTGACACCAGTATACCGCACGGGAGATAAAATCTGTGTTAAGGTGCTTAAAAAACAAAAATTTTTTGCAACAGATTTCATTAACACAAATTTTATCCCTGTCTGGTATAATAAAGGTATGAAAATGCAAAGGAGGAAAGCTCATGCGGCTTTTGGTGATAGAGGACGAGCGTGATCTGTGCGAAGATATTGCGAAAAAACTGCGCCTGTCCGGTTATGAGGCGGACATCTGCGTTGACGGGGAGGCGGCGCTCGAGCTGCTGGCGGTGGAACGCTACGATCTGGTGCTGCTCGACCTTAACCTGCCCAAGGTGGACGGTATGACCGTTCTGCGAACCCTGCGGGAGCACGATCAGGAAACCGGCGTGCTCATCCTGTCGGCGCGAAGCGAAATTTCCGACAAGGTGGACGGACTGGATGCCGGTGCGAACGATTATCTGTCCAAGCCGTTCCATCTGGAGGAGCTGGAGGCGCGGGTACGCAGCCTGACACGCCGCCGGTTCGTCCAGCAGGATGTGTGCCTGCGGTGCGGCGGGCTGACGTTTGATACCCGCAGCCGCACGGCCACGGCAGCCGGACAGACGCTTTCGCTCACGCGCAAGGAGAGCGGCATTCTGGAATATCTGCTGCTCAATCGCGGGCGGCCGGTCAGTCAGGAGGAGCTCATCGAGCACGTTTGGGACAGCAGCGTGGACAGCTTCAGCAATTCCATCCGCGTACACATCTCCACGCTGCGAAAAAAGCTGCGCGCGGCACTGGGATACGACCCGATCCGCAATAAGATCGGACAGGGCTACGAGATCGGAGCGGGCGAATGAGCAAACGAATCTCTGTGCAGTGGCGCATCACGATATTGACTGCGCTGCTCATCGCGGCGGCGTGCGTAAGCCTGAATCTGCTGCTGTTTTACTCCGGCTCGGACAGCATGGATGCGCTGAACGGCTTTGTGGTGGAGTACAAAACGGGAAACCAGCAGGAAATGACCATTGAGATACCCCAAGAGAATATGCAGGCGTTCTTCAGCGGCTTTTCTCAGCAGGTGAGTGCAGAAAAGGTGCGTTTCGAGCGCATGGGCTGGTGCATCACCGCGCTGGTGACACTGCTGAGCGCCGTCATCGCGTATTTCGTCAGCGGACGGGCGCTCAAGCCGCTGGGCGATTTTGCGCGGCAGACCGGGCAGATCAACGAGGAAAGCCTGACCGACACCCGCCTGTCCGAGGACACGACCGCCGAGTTCCGGCAGCTGAGCCGGTCGGTCAACGCCATGCTCGACCGTCTGGCGCAGTCATTTGACACGCAGCGGCAGTTCACCGGCAATGCGGCGCACGAGCTTCGCACGCCGCTGGCGCTCATGCAGACACGGATCGAGCTTTTTGCGGCGGAGCATCCACAGATGGATGCCGAAACAGCCGCGCTGCTGCGCTTTGAGCAGGAACAGCTTGAGCGCCTGAGCGCCCTTGTACGCACGCTGCTGGAAATGAGCGATCTGCAATCCGTGCCGCGCACGGACTGCATCGACCTTGCGCCGATGGCCGAGGAAGTGCTGGTCGATCTGACGCCGCTGGCGCAGAAAAACGGCATCACGCTCACGCAGACAGGCGAAAATGTGCAGCTCACCGGCAGCGATGTGCTGCTGTATCGGGTGCTGTTCAACCTGACCGAGAACGCCATCAAGTACAACCGCACGGGCGGCTCTGTGGAGCTGTCGGTCGAGCAGGAAGGCGGTCAGGCGGCAATCCGCGTGCGGGATACCGGTCCGGGCATTGCCGAGGAGTACCGGGACAGCATCTTTCAGCCGTTTTTCCGCGTGGATAAGTCGCGCAGCCGCGCAATGGGCGGCGTGGGACTGGGACTGGCGCTCGTGCAGGAGATTGTCCGGCTGCATGGCGGCACAGTGCGCGTTGAACAGAGCGCAGATACGGGAACAACAATTCTGGTAACACTGCCGGTTGGAAAAGCGGTTTGACGCGCAAATTGAGGGCATATATGCACGCTGCCTTAACAGTATACATGGTTTACACCCGCTCTGAAATCCAGTATAATTTAGACAGTACAACGGACAGGAGAGCACATTACAGTATTCGGAGGTGCGCGCCATGCCAAAATCGAAATGGAATCTGAACACGATCTACATATCCGAGCGGCTGCAGGAGAGCCTGCGGCCAATCTCGCGCTGTGCCATGACGACCGTGGTTGCACCCATGGGATACGGCAAAACGACGGCGGTGGAGTGGTATCTCGCGGAACGTGCCGGAGCCGAAGCACCGTACATTGTGCGCATCAGTGTGTACTCGAGCAATCTTGCGATTTTCTGGAAAAGTGTGCAGGACGCCTTTGCGCGTGCAGGCTTTGCATTTCTGCGGGAATACGACTGTCCGACCGACGGAGCCAGCGGCGGACTGCTGATCGACGATCTGTGTCATGCGCTGACCGGTGAGAAGTCCTGCTATATTTTTATTGACGATTTTCACCTGCTGACCGACAAACGCGCACCCGGATTCCTGTGTGCGCTGGCCGGACGGCTGCCGCCCAATGTTCATCTGATTTTAGCCAGCCGTGACCTGTTTCTGCCGGCGGCAGAGCTTGTCCGGCTGGGCGGAAAGGTGTACCAGATCGGCACGGCACAGCTTCGGCTTAACCATACCGAGCTGGCGGTCTATACCAAGCGGTGCGGAACCGCGCTTTCCGATGAGCAGATAGATACGCTGCTGTATTACAGCGAGGGCTGGTTTTCGGCGGTTTATCTGAATCTGCGGATGTTTTCCGAGCACGGTGTGCTGCCGGACCCGAATTCGGATATTTCATCCATCTTTACGGCTGCGATGATTGATCCGCTGCCCGAAAAACAGCGGGAATTCCTTGCGGTGATGGGACTTGCCGACGAATTTACGGTCGAAATGGCGCAGTTCGTCATGGCAGACGCGCACGCCGAGGACCTGCTTGCCGCGCTGACCGGGCAGAATGCGTTTGTCAAGCGTCTGCCGGACGGCGCGACCTACCGGTTTCATCACATGATGAAGGAATGTGCGCTGCACACCTTCCTGTCCATGCCGAAGGAGCGGCAGACCGTCTACCGCGGGCGGCTCGGCATTTGGTATGAGGATCATCGGCTGTATCTGCATGCCATGGCTGAGTACCGGCAAAACGGCGATTACGATGCGATGCTGCGCACGCTGCAGAAGGATGCAGGCATTCTGCTTTCCTCGCTGCACCCGAAGGCAGTGCTGGCAGCACTGGACGAATGCCCGGCAGCGGTGCTCGCAAGCCATCCGCTGGCGATTCTGGTGCTTATGCGGAGTATGTTCAACTGGCGCAATATCCCGAAAATGCTGGAGCTGAAGGAGCTGCTGCTGACGGCGATTTCCGAAAATACAGCGCTTTCCGCACAGGAAAAAGGCGATTTGCAGGGAGAATGCGACCTGATCATGAGCTTTCTCTGCTATAACGATATCAGCGCCATGAGCCGCCTGCACCGGAGTGCCAGCGCGCAGATGTCGCGGAAGGCGATCAGCATCCAGTCCGGCGGCGGCTGGACCTTCGGCTCGCCGTCCGTGCTGATGATGTTTTACCGCGCACCGGGCGAGCTGCAGAGCGAGCTTGCCGAGATGGATGAGTGCATGCCGCACTATTATAAAATCACCGGCAATCACGGTCAGGGTGCCGAGACCATCATGCGTGCCGAGGCGGCGTTCCTGCAGGGACGCTTAACGGATGCACATATCGAACTCGAAAGCGCGTGCGCCCGGATTCAGGACAACGGGCAGGCCAATATGGCGCTGTGCTGTGATTTTTTGGCGTGGCGGCTGTCGCTGTTTGCGGAGATGAAGTATCACTGCACGCTTGCCGAGCGGCACGCGGAGCTGCTGCGGCAGCACAATGCTTCCTGGCTGAACCTATGGAACGCGATTGCGGCGTATTATTACGCTTTGCTTGGCAAAACCGACAAGATTCCGGAGGTTTTCCGCGCGCACAGGCTTTCAACCGTGCATACACTTGCACCGGGCAAGCCGATGATCGAGATGATCGAAAATCAGGTCGGTCTGGCACAGGGCGACTACGCCCGTGTCATCGGCCGGAGCGAAAGGCTGCTTGCTGTGTGCGAAGGCATGCACTATGCACTGGTCGCGATGCATATCCGAATCCAGACGGCAGCGGCGTATGAAATGCTGGGTAAGCATGCGGAGGCACAGGCGCAGCTCGATCAGGCACTGACCGACGCGGAACCGGACGGCTTTGTCATTCCGTTTGCGGAGAATTATCGCTATCTCAAGCCATTGCTGGCAGAGCGGCTGCAAACCGGAACGGTTGCGCAGATCATCGAACTGGGAGAAGCCGCAGAGCGGCGAAAGGCCGGATTTGATCGTCCGGAAGCCCTGTCTGCGCTGACCGAGCGGGAATATGAGATTGTCCGGCTGATGGCACAGCGGCTGAACAACCGCGAGATCGCGGAAAAGCTGTATCTGTCCGAGGGCAGTATCCGGCAGTATGTGAATCAAATTTACACCAAACTGCAGATAGCAGGAGAGCCGCGCGCAAAGCGCAAGCGGCTGCTCGACCTGCTTGCGGATAAAAACTAACAACTTGTGAATGGTTTTTTTGAAAGGTTCACCGTATCCTATAGGTACGGTGAACCTTTTATTTTGTGTAGGCGAGAGGAGGTACGCATTTGGACCGGAAATACATTCAGTCAGTCAAGCCGCTGACCGACCACGTTCTGCAGGTCGATTTTATCTCCGGCAGCCGCCTGCTGCTGGATATGAAGCCCTATCTGGATAAATTCCGATTCCGGTCACTTTCCGACCCGCAGGTGTGGAACAGCGCGGTGACAAACGGCATTTTTGTTCGCTTCGGTGATGTGGAGATGAGCCATAACGAGCTGTTTTCCATGGCCGAGCAGGAACACTGACACAGAAAAGGAGGAAAATGGTATGAGTAAAAAGCGGTTTATATGGCAGAGAAGGTTGAGCGCAGGATTGTCTGTGCTGCTGTGCCTGAGTATGCTGCCGGTGGCAGCGCTGGCGGAGGAGCCGGACGGCAGTGAAGATGCGCTCCGGAACACTGCCGTTGAGAAGGCTGATACCGAGATTATCGAAAACACGACTGACAATGACGCTGTCGTCGAGGATGCCATCGTTGAAGACACAGTTGTTGATAGCGATGTTGTGGATGTGGACGCACAGGATATTGACGTTCAGGACATAGACGTGGATGCTGTTGATGTTCAGGCTGTTGCCGTAGAACACGCTCATCCGATTTGCGGCAGCGGGGACGCCTGCACAGACCCGAATCATGACAGCCACGAGATTATCACGGACTGGAAGCCGATTGGCAGTACGGAGGAGTTGAAGGCAACAAAAGCGAACGGACACTACTATTTAACGGCTAATGTTGTTATTGCTGAGTATTGGCGGTGTCGCAACAGTATCGTACTGTGTCTGAATGGTCATAGCATCACTTTCCAGAAGGCGTCCACTGCGTCGGACGATGGTATTTCAATCGGCAGCAATACAAATTTCACGATTTGTGATTGCTCGGAGAATCAGACAGGTACAATTACTGGTTCGACGCAAAACGGTGTGAAAGTAAGCGGTGGAAATTCGATTTTTAATATGTACGGCGGCAAAATCACCGGAAATCGCAACGATGCTGGCAAAGAAGATGCCTATGGCGGCGGCGTACGAGTAACCTATGGCAGTACCTTTAACATGTATGGCGGTGAGATTTCCGGCAATCAGAGTATTTCAGATTGGTATTCCTATGGCGGCGGTGTTTATGTGGATTATAGGAATTCTATATTTAACATGTACGGCGGCGCTATTACTGGAAACACTGCTAAGACAGGCGGAGGTATTGCAGTACGGGATAATGCTACTGTCACAATCGGCGGTGCACCGATCATTAGAGATAACACAGGTACTGGTACTACTATTCCGGCCCCGGATATTTACATTACAGGCAGTTGTTTCAATACAAATGGCCTGACAGGAGATAATAAATATCAGATAACGGTAGAGAAGATGAACTTTACAGATCGGCGAGGAGTCTGCGTTGGTACCATGAGTAAAGAGGACAGCACACATTTTATCGCCACAAAACATTCCGAATTGGATGAAAATGATCCGTGGATTCCGTGGTATAACGGAGAACAGCTCTTTTTCGTGCGTGAAAGCGCCAAACACCAGGGCGGCATTCATCCGATATGCGGAGACGGTGCAGCCTGCACAGCTCCGGATCATACAGAAAATCACGAAAATATAGCCTGGACACCGGTCGAGTATATCCATACAGAGACTCACGGAGACGAAGAATGGATAGAGCCGGGAAACTATTACCTGACCAAAGATACGATCCTTGCCAATAGTGCCTATTCAAGAAAGATCGTCGTCACCGGAGACGTGAAGATCTGCCTGAATGGTCATACGATGAAATACAGGCCTCGGACGACCGGACTATCAGGCCTTCGTCGTATTTATCTGGAGGAAGGCGCCAGCTTCTCTATCTGCGACTGCTCGAAGGGACAAAACGGCAGATTTCGGATGACGGGAACACGTATTCGGCACTGTTCGAATGCCGGCGGAAGAGCACACTCAATCTCTTCGGCGGCGAAATCAGCGGCGGTGGCAGCAGCGAGGTGCCGGATAACACTGCCCATCCGGGCGCAGTAAAGCTGTATGGCGGTACATTTAATATGTACGGCGGTAAGATTACGAACTGTACGACAAATGCACAGTCGGTTATTGATGTAGACAGCTCCAGCGCCAGCGGACTTTATAAGGGGCAGCCTAATGTTCCGGGTGTATTTAATATGTACGGCGGTGAAATCAGCGGCAACCAAATGACACCGTATACAGGTCAGCAAAATACCGCCGCGATTGATGCAACCCGCAATAATGTTAATATCTATGGGGGAAAAATCTGCAATAACACCGCTGTCGGAAATGACAATGTGGCGCATGGTATAGATGTGATTTGGAGCGATCTTACCATCAGTGGCGGCGAAATTACTGGCAACAGCGGCTATGGCGTATGGATGACGAATAAAACACCGGCAACTGCTTTGTCCGGCGGCAGGATAACCGGCAATGCAAAGGGAAACTTCTGCTTTGCATTCCAGCGGACGAGCGACTATGTTTCCTCTACTGCTGTTCTGGATGAAAATATGGCACCCGACACTAACATCGGCATTACCATATCTCCTTTGGAGACCGACAAAGCATCGTATACCCTGTCTGAAGCCTGCGATACGGATAACAGCCGTTTTTTCTACTCGGATATGGCTGGTTATGCCGTAGTCTATGATGAGGAAAGCAAAACCCTGCAGCTGCAGAAGGGCACGGCGCTCACCGGAACGTTCAAGATCAACGGAGCTGCGAAGTTTGGACAGGAACTGACGGCAGCTTTGACCGATACGAATAATTCCGGCACCTTGACCTATAAGTGGTATCGCAGCGGTGAAAACGCGCCGATCGCAACCGATACCGATAAGTACACGCTGACTGCGGACGATATCGGCAAGACGATCACCGCAGTGGTAAAGAGCAGTACGGAACTCGGCTCGGTGACTGCTGCTACCAAGGTGGTCGAAAAAGCAGACGGTCCTGCGGCTCCGGCAAAATTTACCCTTGGTTTTGCACTCAATGAGGATCAAAAGACCTTCACAGCGACCATTCCGGAGGTAGAAAACGCGGGGTACAGCTTCGACGGGAAACAGTATTCCGCAGTCAACACCAAGACGGACTGTGCACCGAACACGGAATACACCGGCTATGTGCGAATCCCGGAAACCGATACGCAGAAGGCAAGTGCGGTGACCAGCAGCACGCAGACCGCTCCAAAGCTGACCGTTGCAGCACCGGTCTTCAAGCCGGACGGCACGACCAGCTTCCGCGGTACACAGACGGTGGAGATTTCCTGCGCAACACCCGGTGCTTCCATTTATTACACGACGGATGGCACAATGCCGACCAGCAACAGTACGGCTTACAATGGTGCGATCAGCCTGACCTCTACCACCACGATCCAGGCGATTGCGGTCAAGGCAGGCATGAATGACAGTGCCGTTGCCGCAGCAACCTTTACCAGACGTTCGTCCTCCGGCGGCGGCGACATCTCGTCCGTACCCGGCTACGATGTTTCTGCGGATAAGACCGAAAACGGTGCCATCGTTGTATCTCCCAAATCCGCATCCAAGGGCGACACTGTGACCATCACGGCAACCCCCGACAAGGGCTACACCCTTGAAAGCCTGACCGTGCTGGACAAGGACGGCAAGGCGCTCGAGCTGACCGACAAGGGCGGCGGCAAGTACACCTTCGTCATGCCGGCGGGCAATGTCACGGTAAAGGCGGTCTTTATGGACGATAACACCATGCTCAACTTCTTCACCGATGTGCACGCGGAGGATTACTACTATGACGCAGTCCTCTGGGCGGCGCAGAAGGGCATTACCGGCGGTATGAGCGACACGCTGTTCGCTCCGAACGCTGCCTGCACCAGAGCGCAGATTGTAACCTTCCTGTGGCGCGCGGCGGGTTCGCCTGAACCGAAGGCGCTGAGCAGCTTCGCGGATGTTCCGGCAGATGCATACTACGCCAAGGCGGTTGTGTGGGCGGTTGAGAATGGCATTACCGAGGGCACGAGCGATACAACGTTTGCACCCGGCACCATCTGCACGAGAGCACAAGGCGCAGCGCTCCTGTACCGTGCGGCAGGCAGTCCGGCGGTCAGCGGCAGCGCGGCCTTCACCGATGTACCTGCCGATGCATACTACGCCGATGCGGCAGCATGGGCAGAGCAGAAGGGCATCACCGGCGGCATCGGAAACGGTCTGTTCGGTCCGCATAACAACTGCACGAGAGCACAGATCGTCACGTTCCTGTACAGAATGTACGGCAGCAAATAAGCAAATCAACCGATGGAAAGCGGCGGCAGGGGAATACCCCTGCCGCCGTCTGTTTACCGATTTTTTGCCGCCATCTCACGCTTTGGAGCGAGCTGCATTCCCGGACAAACCGCTGCAATAAGAGCGGGGAAATCAGGAAAAATGTCATATTTTCGGTAAATCTGCGGCAATGTGTCATAATTTCTTCTTTTTTTGTCAAACCCTGTTGACAAAACGCGATAGATGCGCTATAGTGAGGATAAAAGAAGATGATGCAGTCGCTTTGACCGCATCTCAAACGATAATAGCAAACCCACCGAAAGGTGGCGACGCAAAGCTATAGGGCCTTACCCCTCATCGAGAGGGCTGGCAGCCAGTTACCGAAAGGAGATCGCCGGATATGAAGCGGCTTTTTCGTGTTGTATGCGCAGTTTTTGCAGCAACTGCCCTCTCGATGGGCGTTACCGCAGCAGCAGTAAATGATGTTGTGGATATGAGTAATTCCACCCACGGTTATGTTACCGTAAACTACTCCTCGAGTGCAAGACTCAAGGTTGGTATTCAGTACAACGGCGGCAAGACCGTATTCTATGATTGCCCGAGCGGCAAGGATGCTTCCTTCTCTCTCGATAAGGGCAACGGCAAGTACACCGTAACGCTGTACCGCAACGTTTCCGGTACGTCTTATCAGCAGGTCGAGTCCAAGTCCATGAACGTAACCGTTAAGGACAGCTACACTCCGTATCTGGTCTCCACTTCCGAGGTTCAGTTCTCCAAGGGCGACACGGTATCCGCTAAGGCTGCTGAGCTCTGCAAGAACGCCAAGACCGATGAGGCTAAGGTTATCGCCATCTACAACTACATGGCAAGCCGTTATACTTATGATAACAAGCTGGCGAATGAGATCACCAGAGGCAAGATCACCAAGTACATCCCGAATACCGCCGCTACCCTGAAGGGCACCACCGGTATCTGCTACGATTTTTCCTCGCTGTTTGCAGCAATGTGCCGCAGCCAGGGCATCCCGTGTGCACTGACCAAGGGCTACGCCGGCTCCAGCTACCACGCTTGGAACAAGGTAAACCTGAACGGCAAGTGGTATCAGATCGACCTGACCTACGCGGTTACCCGCAGCGTGAAGAACGCAAAAACCCTGCATGACTGTGTATCTCCGCTGACCTACACCAACACCAGCGATGCGCTTGCAGTAGCTGCGGCTTAACACGTTTCCGTTTTACTTTGTATGCAAATGGTCCTGATTGGATGTGTTTATGTCCGATCAGCGGCGATTTATTGCATAAAAACGATTCCGGATTGAAATCCTTCTTCGCTTTTTACAGTATTTGTTTGTTATTCGCGGGCATTTATGGTATACTGAAGAAGAGGATCCGGAGGATTTCTGTCCTGCGCAGGCAAAGGACTGTGTATGCAGTCCGGCGTGTCTGCCGACAGAAAAGATCGTAAAATTCTGTGCATGACTTCCGTAAAGGGATACAGGTACAGACAAAGGCACAGCCGGTGAAAACCGGTGTCGCAAAGCCAGATGGGCCTAAACGGAGTTTTTTCTCCGCATGGCAGCCGGTTGCCAAAGGTACTTTGTTACCCCCTTGCAGAGCTATGTGCGCTGTAAAGGGGGTATTTTATTTGGAGACTGAACAACCATTCTGCGTTGCCAACAGTCATTTCAAAAAGAACCAACCATCTGTGCTACTCGGTAAGGAGTAAGTTGTACAGACAAGGGCACCACCGGTGAAAGCCGGTCTCGCAAAGCCAAGGGCCTAAACGGAAGGTATTCCGCATGCCAGCCGGTTTCCTAATGCAGCTTCTTCATAGTAGTCTTTTACTATTGAAGGAGGGGTTTTCATGATGAAAACAGGAAAAAATAATCGATTCTTAGCCAGCATTTTGGCGGCATCCATGCTGCTGGCAATGTCTCCGTTCGCATTTGCAGCAGCGGATACAGCGGAGCAGAAAGAAATGACAACGCAGGAGCAGGTTCAGCCTGCCACCCAAAATGAAACGAACGCAAATCCCACGGTGTCTCAGACGGAAGATCAGTCTTCTAAGGACACAAACTCCGAAGCGCTTAAGACGAAAGGTCAGTCTTCTGAGAACACAAACTCCGAAGCGTCTAAGACAGAAGGTCAGCCTTCTGAGGACGTAAAACCTGCAGGAGACAGCACATCCGCATCGAAGACTCCGGCAGAATCGGAGAACCCGACAGAATCGGAGACTCCGGCAGAACCGGAAACACCGAAAAGCGCTGCAAAGATTGGCGAGAGCGAGTACGCATCTATTGCTGACGCGCTTGCTGCAGCACAGCCGGGCGACACCATTGAACTGCTGAAAGATGTTACGGAAAATATCACCATCAATAAGTCTCTGACGCTCGACCTCGGAAAGTTTACACTGTCGGGTAATGCGAATGCAGCCGTTGTGACCATTTCCGGTGATAAATCGCAGGTTATCGTGCAAAACGGTACGGTTACCGGCGGCAAAAAAAGTGGTATCCGCATCACCGATGCAGATGTTACGCTGACGAAATTAACGGTTACTAAAAACGCGTCTACGGGCGACGGCGGCGGCATTGATGCTGTGAAAGGTAAAGAACTGGTCGTGGAGCAGTGTGCAATTAACGAAAACACTGCCAAGAATCGTGGCGGTGGCATTCTTGTGGAAGACACACCCTTGAAGGTCGTTGGTTCCAAAATTGAGAACAATCAGGGGTTCCATGGCGCGGGCATTTATCTGTCTGACCCTAAAACACCCGTATGTGGTCGACATGAAATCACTGGTACGCTTATCGAAGGCAATAAGGTATTAAATGATTACGGCATTGGCGGCGGTATCCATGTGGGCACAAGAAGTCAGGTAAACATCGAAAATTCCACCATTAGCAAGAATGCTGCGGATCAGGGCGGCGGTATCGTGGCCTATACTGCGGACAGCGTGATACTGAACCATGTTGTAATCACGGAAAATCAGGCAACTGTAGGCGCAGGTATTCTTACACTGACAATCCATGCGTGCAATACTGAGTTTAAGCTGACGAATAATACAGAAGTTAAGAATAATACCGCAACCTATTATGGCGGCGGCGTTATGGCATGGGGCGATGGCAGTGATGGAATAGCACAAGTTGTCACAGTAGAAAATAGTTCCATCAGCAACAATAACGCTAAGGATGGTGCAGGTATTTTCATCAATTTGCAGGATACTGCAACGAACGCTTTTGTCACGATCAACCTTGGCGTCGGTGCAATTGTGCAGGAAAATAAAGCAACCAGAAATGGCGGCGGCATTTTTGCACGAAACCTTGGGAATACGGCAGTTTCTAAAGGGACGATCAATGCTGCTGAAGGCAGCGCAGTGTACAATAACACCGCAGCGGCCGCAGGCGACGACCTGTATCTCAACAACGGCTCGATCTTTACGCTCCCGAATGCAAAGGCCATGAGCGGCGACCGCATTCTGTCCTTTGATAATATGGAGATTACCGGTTGGTATCATGACGGCTGGAATAAGTGGAATGCTGCGGCGAATGAAGGTCAGGGCGGCTATGAGCCGATCGGCCGCTGGACGGCGGAAACGGCTGACGAGTACATCCCGGTGGAAAAGGATTGGCACGCTATTTCGCTCAAGGCAGCGCATCCGCTGATGTACACGCTGACGTATGATGTTACCGGTGACCTGCCGGAAGGCTATACCGCTCCGGCAAAGCAGACGCTGGTTAAGGGCAGCAGCTATACCGTTGCAGAGGTTCCGGCCAGCGTGTCCGGCTCGAAGGACGGCGTGAACGGTACCTTCTCTTTCAACGGCTGGAAAAAGGATGACGGTACGGTTCTGACCGGCGAGCAGCAGCTGACCGCAGACCTTACGCTGCACGGCGTATGGTCCTTTACGAAAAAATCCTCCGGCGGCGGTGGCGGCGGCAGCCACAAGCCCACCGTTACCATTCCGGATGATGTACCGACCGGTCTGAACGGCGATGACCACTTTGCGTACATTGTCGGCTACCCGAACGGCAACGTTGAGCCGAACGGCAACATCACCCGCGCAGAAGTGGCAACCATCTTCTTCCGTCTGCTGACCGAGGAAGTCCGCACCGCAAATTCTACCCAGTCCAACAGTCTGTCCGATGTGACGCGCGGTCAGTGGTTTAACCATGCTGTCTCCACGCTGTCCTCGATGGGCATTGTAAAGGGTCATAACGATGGCACGTTCGCGCCGAATGCGCCAATCACCCGTGCGGAATTTGCCGCAATCGCCGCTCGCTTCGACGATAAGAACACGGATACGTCCTCGAAGTTCACGGATATCGCATCTCACTGGGCAAAGAATGAGATCGGTATCGCCGCAAACAAGGGCTGGATCAATGGCTATCCGGATGATACGTTCCGTCCGAACCAGTATATCACCCGCGCAGAGGCTATGACGCTTGTTAACCGCGTACTCAACCGTCTGCCCGAGAACAGCAGCGATCTGCTCGACAGCATGATCAAGTGGCCGGATAATTCCGATGCTTCCGCATGGTACTATCTCGCTGTGCAGGAGGCTACCAACAGCCACGCATACTCGGATAAGAGCAAGGACGATAAGTACGAGAAGTGGACCACCATCCGCGACGCTCGTGACTGGACCGAGCTTGAAAAGTAAATTATTCGTTTCGGTAAACCGCGAACCACAGATGATATAGCAAGTATCGTTTTACCGGGCACAGCAGAGGCAGGAAAAATTGCTTTTCCTGCCTCTGCATTTTTTGTTTGGGATGGGATAGGGGCGTGGGCGGTCAATGGCACGCTCCTGCGGTAGTAAAAATCCTCTGCCGTTCCTTTATAGTCTCAGTTCTCTGATAGGCAGACGCTAAGAGGAAACGGGGAGATTCATAAGAGGGGTGGAAACCTTGGTGTCCACCCCTCTTATGCGCCCGCGCGGCGTCAGCGCACGTTTCCTGCGCTCCGCAGAGCGCAACTCCTCGATGAGGTTCAGCGAAAAACTCTCTGCCCGGAAAGGGCGTAGCGCATACGCACCTCGTGCGCCTAGCAAAGCCTCTGCAGAAGGCAAAAGAAAAGCCACTCACTTTCGTGAGTGGCTACTGGTGGAAGTTACAGGGCTCGAACCTGTGACCCTCTGCCGGTTGGCACATGACGAACCCGGCTGCAAAAAGGCAAAGAAAAAGCACTTACTTTCGTAAGTGCTTGATGGTGGAAGTTACAGGGCTCGAACCTGTGACCCTCTGCTTGTAAGGCAGATGCTC
>OLRA01002161.1_pt1 | contig 20628 bp, 15 predicted proteins | sample 1673011 | NCBI WGS metagenome assembly OLRA01 (sample SAMEA3136746, study PRJEB25190) | human gut metagenome | reverse complement strand
GAAATTATTTCTCAAGAGTGGGAACAGATTTAATAAATCACTTTAAAGAATTAGGTTCAAAGTGCATAGAATTAGATGCAGTTGAGAGGTTAAGAATTTGCCATGATTTTTATAGAGTAGGAGAAGAAACTTTTTTTAATTTTGATATATTAGATAATATGAAAAAAGGTCATAGTTTTAAAGATTTCATTTGTCCAGATACGATTGAAATAGAAAGCGATTATTTTAAAATTGGTAACAGATATGGTAGAGTAATCTTTTTAAAAGAATATGCTAGTTATATAAAAGATAGTATGGTAGCAGAATTAACGGATATTAATAGAAACATGATGATGAGTATAGATGTTATACCTGTACCTATGGATGAAGCGGTTCGTGAAGCTGAAAATCGTAGGCTTGGTATTGAAACAAATATAACAAACTGGCAAAGACGACAGAATGCAAACAATAATTTTTCTGCAATAATTCCTTATGACATGGAACAACAAAGAGAACAAAGTAAAGAATTTTTAGATGATTTAATAACTCGTGATCAGAGAATGTTTTTATCAGTTTTAACTATGGTGCATACAGCAGAAACAAAAGAACAGTTGGACAATGATACAGAAGCACTACTTACAACTGCAAGGAAACACTTATGCCAATTAGCAGTTCTGAAATTTCAACAAATTGATGGATTAAATACAGCAATGCCATTTGGTACAAGAAAGATAGATGCTTTAAGAACTTTAACGACAGAGAGTCTTGCAGTTTTTATACCTTTTAGAGTACAAGAAATAAGACACGAAAATGGAATATATTATGGGCAAAATGTTATATCAAAAAATATGATAATAGCAGATAGAAGAAAGCTCTTAAACGGCAATTCTTTTATATTAGGTGTTAGTGGAAGTGGAAAAAGTTTTACCGCCAAAGAAGAAATAGTATCAACTATTTTAAGAGATGCTAATGCAGATGTAATAGTAATAGATCCCGAAAAAGAGTATTCACCAATAATAAAGGCACTCGGAGGAGAAGTAATAAAAATATCTGCAACAAGTAGTAATCATATTAATGCAATGGATATGAATAGTGAGTATGGAGATGGAGCAAATCCTATTATATTAAAATCAGAATTTATACTTTCACTATGTGAACAACTAATTGGAAGTAACAATTTAGGAGCAAAGCAAAAATCAATAATAGATAGATGCACAGCACAAACTTATAAGTATTATCAACAAGGAAATTATCAAGGAACTCCACCTACACTACAAGACTTTTATGATCAATTATTAAAACAAAGTGAACCTGAAGCAAAGGAAATTGCGCTTGCTATTGAACTATTTGTAAATGGTAGCTTAAATACTTTTGCAAAAGCAACAAATGTAGATACAAATAATAGACTAATTTGCTATGATATTTTAGATTTAGGAAAGCAGTTATTACCAATAGGAATGTTAGTAGTCTTAGATTCAATATTAAATAGAATAACAATGAATAGAGCAAAAGGTAGAAATACCTTTATTTTTATTGATGAAATATATTTATTGTTTCAACATGAGTATTCAGCAAACTTTCTGTTTACATTATGGAAAAGAGTGAGAAAGTATCGGAGCGTATGCTACAGGAATCACACAAAATGTGGAAGATATGTTGCAAAGTCATACTGCTAGAACAATGTTAGCAAATAGTGAACTTATAATAATGTTAAATCAAGCATCTACGGACAGATTAGAACTTGCAAAGTTATTAAATATATCAGATTTACAAATGAGTTATATAACTAATGTAAATGTAGGGGAAGGTTTAATAAAAATAGGAAGTTCATTAATACCATTTGTTAATAAATTTCCAAGAAATACTGAATTATATAAATTAATGACAACAAAACCAGGAGAAGGTACAATATAATGAAAAAAGTAATAAATATTATAATTGTCATACTGCTAATAAGTTTAATTCTTATTAGCAGTTATAACCTTTTTAAAGGATTAATGAAAAATAAAGAACAAGATAAAGTCTATGAAGAAATAGTAGAAATAGTAGAACCAAAAAGAGATGATAATAAAGATAAGAAAAATTTAGAACAGTTATACGATATAAATAATGACTTTATTGGTTGGTTAGAGATTGAAGAAACAACAATAAATTATCCAATAATGCAATCAAAAGATAAGCCAAATTTTTATTTAGATAGAGATTTTTATAAAAATAAATCACAATATGAAGCATACAGACAATACTATGAAAATTTATATAATATTATAAAGAAATTTAAAAATTATTCTGTACTTGGTCACTTAGATTTAGTAAAAAGATATGGAGATTTAAATAATATAATAGATGATAAAATATTTGGTGATGAGATTGATGAGATTTTAAAGATGGCCATATATGATGGAAAGGGTATCGAAATAAACACATCTTGTTTTAGATACAATATGCCAGATTTAACACCTTCATCTTATATATTAAAAAGATATAAAGAATTAGGTGGGGAAATTTTAACTACAGGTTCTGATTCTCATAATCCAAGTCAAGTAGCTTATGGATTTGAAAAAGTATATCCTCAGTTGCAAGATATGGGATATAAATATATATGTACTTTTGATAAAATGAAGCCAAACTTTATAAAATTATAAAAATAATACAAAAGTTAGTGAAGTTAGATAAGTAGGATTTATGCTCCTACTTTTTTAAGTGTAAGGAAATTATATTTTTAGAAAAAAATACCAATGAATAAAAATTATTTTATAATGAAATCTATAAAAATGTAAATTACAATATACTTACAAACATATAAAGGGGAGTCATAATATGAATTTTTATAAAGGGGAATTAAAAAATTTTGATTTATGTAAAATACAAAAATATATAGGAGAAAATATTTCACTAGCTATTTGTAAAAATGATAAAAGAAACAAAACCAGATGTAATTTTAGTCGCTCTTGGTATTCCTTTACAAGAAAAACTTATTAATAGACACATAAATGAATTTGAAAAAGGTATATTTGTAGGCGTAGGTGGGTCAATTGATGTATTAAGTGGAACAATTAGACGTGCACCAAACATATTTATAAAAACAAACACTGAATGGTTATATAGAATAATGACGAGACCTTCTAGAATTAAAAAGTTCTTCAAGTACAATGTGAAATTCGGCATAAAAACAGTATTTTCTAAAAGAGATAGAGAAGTATTATAACCCTTACTAGCACCTAGTGAGGGTTTTATTTTGCTGTTATCTCGTCATTTTGTTGAAAAACAGACCCTTTTATGTCGTCAAATCGTTAATTATTATAAAAAACTTTGATTTTTTAAAAATATGTGATATAATAATATTGTTCAAAAAAAGAGGTGTGTCAAGAAAAATGAACAATATTCAAAAAGAAATAATACTATATTTAAAAAACAATGAATATGAAACTCAAAGAATAATTGCAAGTAATTTAAACATTTCATTAGGACTTGTTAACAAAGAGATTAAATCATTAAAAAATGGTGGCTACTTGACTGAAAAAAATAAATTAACTGAAAAAACGAATTCTATGGTAAATATTTGCAAACCTAAAAGAGCAATTATATTAGCAGCTGGTATATGTACAAGAATGGTTCCTATTAATTCATCAATTCCCAAAGCACTTTTAAGAGTAAATGACGAAGTGATTATTGAAAAACAAATAAAATTTTTGCATGACGTTGGAATAAAAGAAATATATATTGTAGTAGGATACATGAAAGAAAAATTTGAATATTTAATAGACAAGTATAACGTAGAATTAATTGTTAATCCATTTTATAATATAAAAAATAATTATTACTCACTATATTTAGTAAGAAACAAATTGTCAAATGCTTATATAATTCCTTCAGATATTGTAATGTATAAGAATCCATTTTCAAAATATGAAATTGGAGCTTGGTACATGTTTTCTGAAAAAAAAGACACTAATAGTGAGTTTAAAGTTAACAAAAACAAAAGTGTTAGTTTATCACACGAAAACGCAATGCACATGATTGGCATTGCTTATATAACTTCTAATGAAGCTAAAGTTATTGAAGAAAAATTAACAAGTTTTGTATCAAAAAATGTAGATGATTATTTTTGGGAAAAGGCACTGCAAAATAAAAATGAGTTCATAGTAAATGCAAAAATGGTGAACGATAGAGATTACTATGAAATTAACTCTTACGAAGACTTAAGAAATATTGATCAGGATAATTTAGAATTAGAACATAAAGCAATTAAAATTATTTGTGATACGCTAAAGGTTAATATTAGTGAAATAAAAAAAATTAAAGCCCTGAAAAAAGGTATGACAAATAAATCATTTTGTTTTGAAGTTAATCATAAAAAATATATCATGAGAATACCGGGTGAAGGAACTGATAAGTTAATTTCCCGTAAAAATGAATATAATGTCTATTCTGTTATCAATGGAAAAAATATAGCAGACAATGTTATATATATGAATTCCGAAAATGGATTTAAATTAACTGAATTCATTGAAAATGCTAGAGTATGTAATTATAATAGTAAAAATGATTTAAAACTTTGCATGAGCTTTTTAAAAAAATTTCATAATCTTAATTTAAAAGTAAATCATAGTTTTGATATATTTGCGAACATTGCATTTTATGAAAAATTAAGAAACGGTCATGAATCAGATTATGTTGATTATCTAACTACAAAGAAAAACGTTTTATCTTTAAAAGATTACATAGAAAAAAACATAGAAAAAATATGTCTTTGCCATATTGATTCTGTTGCAGACAATTTTCTAATATTTAAAGAAAATGGTATTGATAAAGTAAGACTAATTGACTTCGAATATGCTGGCATGCAAGATCCAGATGTTGATATTGCTATGTTTTGTATATATTCTATGCTTGATAGAAAACAAATTGATAATTTGATAGATATATATTATGAAGAAAACTGTAAGCCAAATATACGAATTAAAATTTATTGTTATATTGCAGCATGTGGTTTGTTGTGGAGCAATTGGTGTGAATATAAAAAAATATTAGGTATTGAATTTGGTGAATATTCACTAAAACAATATCGCTACGCAAAAGAATATTATAAAATTGCAATAAATGAAATGGAGAAGTTGAAATGAATAAAGTAAAAAGAGCAATTATTTTGGCAGCTGGCAAGGGAAGTAGGATGAAACCTGTTACAGATTTTGTACCCAAACCTCTAGTCAAAGTAAATGGAGTAAGTTTTATTGAAACAATTATAACTGCATTAATTAGTAATAATATTGATGAAATATATATAGTTGTTGGTTACATGAAAGAAAAATTCACATTTTTAAAAGAAAAATATTCAGAAGTAATTTTAGTTGAAAATCCATATTATGATACTTGTAACAATATTTCATCTCTATTCGTTGTAAAAGATAAAATAGAAGAAAGTATTATTATGGATGCTGATCAATTAATAAAAAATCCGAAAATATTATTTACAGATTTTGAAAAATCTGGATATAGTTGTAAATGGATTAGTGAGTATGAAAATGATTGGATTCTGAAAATTAATGCGAATAAAGAAGTAATTTCATGTAATAGAAACGGTGGAATAGGTTGGAGATTATATAGTATTTCCAGATGGACAAAAGAAGATGGAAAAAAGCTAAGTGAATTACTTGAAAAAGAATTTATTTATAATAAGAATACTCAATTGTATTGGGATGATATAGCAATATTTTGCTATCCAGATTTATTTAATTTAACAATATATGAAATAAAAGATGAAGATATGTATGAAATTGATACTTTAGATGATTTGATAAAATTTGATTCAAGTTATTTAAAATATAAAGGAGATGAGAATAATGAAAAATAAAAAAATAGATTGGTTAATTACATTAGTACCACTTGGTATAATAATATTATTATGCATTTTATTCTTTGCTTGTCCGAATGCTTCAAGTGATATTATTGGTAAAATAAGATACTTTTTTGGTGACACATTTGGTGTTTATTACTTAATTATTGGATTAGGAATATTTATAGTTTCAATGTATATAGCTTTTTCAAAATATGGAAAAATAGTGCTAGGAAAAAAAGGTGAAAAACCAAAATATTCATTTTTTACATGGGGCTCTATGATGTTTACATGTGGTCTAGCAGCAGATATTATCTTTTATTCTTTTGCAGAATGGTTACTATACGCAAATGAACCTTATACTGCCAGTTTAGGTGATGTTTATGAATGGTCAAGTGTGTTCCCACTTTTTCATTGGAGTTTCATCCCGTGGGCTATGTATTTAGTTTTAGCAGTAGCCTTTGGATATATGTTGCACGTAAAGAAAAAAGAAAAACAAAAATATTCCGAAGCTTGTCGTCCAATTTTGGGCAAATGGACTGATAAATTTCCAGGAAGAATAATTGATTTACTAGCAGTATTTGCTTTACTTGCAGGAACAGCAACAACATTTAGCGTAGCAACACCATTGATGGCTGAAATAGTTAAGGTTTTATTTAATGTTACTATTAGTAGGACAACTATTACAATAATTATTTTGCTAATTACATGTTTTGTTTACACATATTCCTTATTACACGGTTTAAAAGGAATGTCAGTATTAGCTAAAGCTTGCATTTATTTATTTTTTGGAAGTTTAATATATGTTTTAATTTTTGGTGGACAAGCTAAATTTATAATTGAAAATGGTTTTGGCACTTTAGGTAAAATGGTTCAAAATTTTATAGGATTATCAACTTATAGTGACCCTTTAAGAACGAGTGGATTTCCTCAATCTTGGACTATTTATTATTGGGCATATTGGATGGTATGGTGTGTTGCAGCTCCATTCTTTATTGGAAATATTTCAAAAGGAAGAACAGTTAAGCAAACAATTTTAGGAGGATATATTTTTGGCGTTGGATCTACAATAATTAGTTTTATCGTTTTAGGAAATCATTCTTTAGGACTTCAAGCAAGTGGTAGCGTAGATTTTATAACAATGTACAACACAACTGGAGATTTATATAAAATGATTATTGAAATGATTAATACTATTCCTCTTTCAAATATATTCATGTTTGTCATCTTAATAACAATGATAGCATTTTATGCAACATCTTTTGATTCAATCGCATATACAGCATCATGCTATAGTTATAAAAAATTGTCACATGATGAAAAGCCACATAAAAGTATACAATTAATGTGGTGCATATTACTAATTTTACTACCTATAGCATTAGTTTTTGCAGAAAGTTCAATGGCAAATTTACAATCTGTAAGTATAATTGCTGCATTTCCGATTGCAATAGTTTTAATACTTATTATCGCATCATTTATTAAAGATGCAAAAAGTGAAGTCAACAAATCGAACGAGTAAACTAAAAAAAGTTTTTTGTATTTACTTTTACAAGTGAGTTTTTGTAAAAAAATATTCCAAAATGCAATTTATGCTTTACTTATTCAAAACATTAATATATAATATATAATTGTAAATTTTAGGTGGGTAAAAATTTTACATATATGGTTAGCTTACAATAGTATAAAGCTTAACCAACAATGTGGCTTATGCCACAATTTACTGAATAATTGGTGGGTAATTATTCAGTTTTTTATAATTTAATACCCAAATGGAAATGAAAAGTTTGTTGAAAAAATAAATATTTTATAGTATTATATATATGTCAAGAAATTATGTGGTGGGAGGATTTAAGAATGAAAAAATTAAAAAATATATTAAAGTTAATGAGAATAAAACACTATTTAAAAAATGGTCTTATATTTTTACCATTAATATTTAATTCGCAATTATTTGAAATAAAACCATTATTAATGACATTTTATGGTTTTATATCATTTTGTTTAATATCTTCTGCAGTATATGTTATAAATGACATTAAAGATGTAGAAAAAGATAGAATGCACAAAATTAAAAAGAATAGGCCAATTGCTTCAGGAGCAATAAGTATTAAAGAAGCTATTTTATTGTTTATTGTGTTAACGATATCTTCACTATGCATAAATATATTTATCATTAAAGAATTTAGTTCGATTTTGTTAATAAGTTTATACTTAATTTTAAATATAATGTATTCTTTAGGACTCAAAAACATACCAATTATAGATGTAGTAATTCTAGTCTCAGGATTTGTAATAAGAGTAATTTATGGTGCTAGCATTACATCTATAGAAATATCAAAATGGTTATATTTAACTGTTATGTCTGGTTCTTTCTTTATGGGATTTGGAAAAAGAAGAAATGAAATTATTAAACAGGGTAATGATTCAAGAGCAGTTTTAAAATACTATACAAAAGATTATTTAGATAAATTTATGTATGCTTGCTTAGTTTTAACTTTAATGTTTTACTCTTTATGGTCTGTAGATACAAGCACGACAGCAAAATTTGGTGAGAACATGATTTATACTATACCTCTAGTAATGATTATATTTATGAAATATTGTCTAGATATTGAAGGAAATTCGTATGGTGACCCAGTAGATGTTATAACTTCAGATAAAATATTAATGTGTATGGTTGGAATTTTAGCTATTTCGATGTATATATTAATTTATGTGAGGTAAAAAATGAAAAAAATAGATGTGTTAGACTTTGATGGAACATTATATGAAAAAGATTCATCTAAAGAAATTTTTAAATATTGTTTAAAGAAAAATAAAAAAATAATTTTAATTATTCCAAAAATAATTATTTACTTTATACTTAATAGTTTGGATTTAATATCAGTAGAAAAATTAAAAGAATGTTTTTTTGAATTTCTAAATTGCATTAATGATATTGATAAATATATTGAAGATTTTTGGAAAAATAATAAGAAATACATTAGAACAAATTTATTAAAAAAATGCAAGAATGAAGTAGTTATTATATCTGCTTCACCAAAATTTTTACTAGAACCTATTTGTAAAGAATTATCTATAAAATATCTCATAGCAACCGACATAGATAAAAATACAGGCAAGTTTAAAAGCTTAAATTGCAAGGGAAAAGAAAAAATTAATAGACTTAATAAAGAAATTAAAGAATATAAAATATGTGATTTTTATTCAGATTCTTATAGTGATGAACCATTAGCAAGTAAGGCTGAAAATGCATACTTTATACAAAAAGACAAAATTGAAAATTGGAATTATCAAAATAAAAAAAATTTAGACTTAAAAGAAATTATCAGATATTCTTTTATTGGGTTATTAACCATGATAATAACTCTGTTAACATATTATCTGTTGACATTTGCTATTTTAAATCCAACTAACGAAATACAATTACAATTAGCCAACATAGTTTCTTGGTCACTAGCAGTTATTTTTTCATATCTATGTAATAGAAAATATGTGTTTAACAGCATAAATAAAAATATTAAAACAGAAATGATTTCGTTTTTTATTTCAAGATTATTTACACTACTAATAGACATGCTAGGAATGTATATTACTGTATCTGTTTTTAATCTAAATGATAAAATAATGAAGATAATAGTACAAATTATAGTAGTTATTTTAAACTACGTAATAAGTAAATTTTTAGTTTTTAGGAGGAAACAATGAAAAAAATAAGAGATTTATTTAAAAATAGAATTAATAAAAATTTAAAAAAAGTTGTTTTTTATAATTTATTAACGCTAATAATTGCTATATCATTTGCTTTTTTTTCTGTTCAGTTAATTCCGATGAATAACGCAACAGATGTAAAATTTGAAGTATACTCAACTTTGATAATTATATTCATAGTAGTGTATATTATTGGAGAAAAAATATTAGAAAAGTTTTGGACTACAATTAAAACGAATAAAATATCGGGACTTCTTTCACTATTTTTCTCTGCATGTATTATCAGAAAAGCAGAATTTACGAAAGCTTATATTATTTATTGGATGATTCCAAAAGATATGATAAATATATTTTCTCATAAAATATATTTAATTGCTACACTTGCATGTTATATTTTGACAACAATAATATTTAGTGCTATTTTAAATTATCTTCAAAATTTAATTAAAGAATCTACAAAAGAGGAAAAAAGAATAATTATAATTCTTTCAGTAATTGGCCTTTTAGCAATTACTATAGTTTACGGATTCAATCAAAACTTTTTCTTACAATATGATAAAATATATTCAATGGATTCAGGTTGGGTACATTCTGGTATTTATTCACAATTAAATTATTATGATATAAGACATCCGTTATTAAGTATATTTTATTTTCCAATATGGGCCATTGTAGAAACAACTATAAATGTTATTTTTGGCGTTTCACAAATAACTACAATTATAAAAACTGTAATATTTCAATTTATAAATTTTGAATTACTTTTAATGATAGGAATATATTTGAAAAAAATAACAAAAAACAATAATGTATTTATGTTATATATGGTGTCTTTTCCAACACTTTTATACACTTTGTTTTTTGAAAAATACCAATTATGTGTATTTTTAATAGTGTATTATGTTTATTCAGTTTGTTTAAACAAACACAGAGAAGTAACGTTTTTATCTTCTGTAGGTTCCATGCCAACAAGTGGAATAATAGGAATTAGTGAGCTGTTTACTAAAGAAAAATTTAAATCTAAAATTAAAATGATTATTAAAATAGGAATATCTTGCTTTTTATTAACAATTTTTTTAGGACGTATTCATATTTTTAAGTATGGATTTGATGAAGCAATAAATCTTAAAGATAGATTTTCCAACACATCTTTAAATATTGAAGAAAAAATATACTCATCATTAAATATGACTCAGAGCACTTTAATAGGACTAAATTCGGAAATTGTAAACGGAAAATATTTGTGGAAAGATTTAACTACGCATTTTTCTGTCATAGGAATTGTGATAATCGTTATATCACTTATTGGTTTCTTTGCACAAAGAAAAAAAATAATAGCTAAGATATCTCTGTTATGGGAAACATTTGCCTTCGTTCTATTCATTATTTTAAACTGGAGCACACATGAAAGCCCGCTCTTTAATTTATATTTTTCATGGGCATTCATTACTCTGTTTGTTTTTGGAATGGATTTTATATTAGATAAAATTAAAATTGACAAAAAGAAATTTTATATCATGTTATCTTTCGTAATTTTAATAATAAATACAATATTCTTAATCAACATATATAATTTCTTAACGACTTTTTAATCAACATTATAATTAATTACAAATATTCTAAATAAGTTATAAATAAATTTTAATATGCTATTTGTAACTTATTTTTTTATCAAGTAATATCAAAGGACTTAACATAAAGAATTTAATGTTTAGTAGTGAATATATAATTTAAAATAGTTTACACTCTGACTAAATCAAATAAAGAATGATTGAATAAGTTGTTGATAAATGTTATAATAAAAATGATATTGATAAGTTCTGTACTCTTATATGTTTGATAGAAAATTCAATATATGAAAATAAAAAAAGAAAGGAATAATCAATTGAATTGATTATAAAAGAATTATGAAAAAATTAATAGTTCCAACAGGTTATATGGGCTCAGGCTCATCAGCTGTTACAGATTTAATGTCTGAATATGAAAATTGTTCAAATGAGTTTAAAAGTTATGAATATGTTTTTTTACATTGCCCAAACGGTTTATTTGATTTAGAAGATGAATTAATGTATGGAAATAACGCTATAAAAAGTGATTATTCAATAAGAACTTTTTATGAACAAATGAGAAAATTATATGATAAAAAATATTGGTGGATTGGCAATTACAAAAAAATAATTGGACCACAATTTATGAAATATACACAAGAATTTGTTGATAGTATTACTGAGTTTCATTTTGATGGGTATTGGTATATGCACCAAGAACCTAATTTTAAAATGATTTGTAAATTAGTGTTTAGAAAACCGATAAAAATAATATTTAGAAATAAATTGTTTAACGATAAAATTTTAAAATATAATGATGGCATGAAACTATCTTTTATAGAAAAAAAAGATTTTTATAAAGAAGCTAATAAATATATATATAATATTATTAACGATATATCTCATAATGAAGATAACGTAATTATGGACCAGTTACTATTACCATTTAATATGTATAGAGTAGATAATTATTTTGGCGATGATTTACGAGCAATAATTGTTGAAAGAGACCCTAGAGATGTATTTATATTAAATAAATATGTTTGGAAAGGAAAGAAAATTTCAATTCCATACCCAACCGACGTAGAAACTTTTTGTAAGTATTACAAAAAAATGAGAAAAAGTGAACATCTAACTAATTCAAAAATGGTTTTAAGAGTGCGTTTTGAAGATTTAATTTATAAATATGAAGAAACAGTAAAAACAATTGAAAATTTTGTAGGATTTGATAGTGACAAACATATAAACAAAAAGAAAAGATTTAATCCTGACTTATCCATTAAAAATACTCAACTTTTTAATGGAAAGACAGATTATGAAAATGAAATAAAAATAATAGAAAAAGAATTAAAAGAATATTTATATGAATTTCCATATAATTTAAACAATTTAACTGCAGATACGATTGAATTTTAAGGGTAGGTGTATTAATGAAAAAAGTAAGTGTTATAGTTCCAGTATATAAAGTGGAAAAGTATTTAAATAAGTGTCTTGAATCTTTAGTCAACCAAACTTTACAAGATATAGAAATCATTGTTGTAAATGATGGCAGTCCAGATAATAGTCAAAGTATAATTGATAACTTTAAACAAAACTATCCAGAAAAAATTATATCCATAATTAAAGAAAATGGTGGTCAAGGTTCAGCAAGAAATGTTGGATTAGAAAAATCAAGTGGACAATATATCGGTTACGTAGATAGCGATGATTATATCGAATTAGACATGTATGAAAAATTATATAATAAAGCAATAACAAATGATTTTGATGTCGTTATATGTGATAATTTTGTTGTTAATGAAAAAAATGAAAAAAAATACCCAGAATGTAATTATAAAAATGAACACTCAACATTAGAAAATGCTTTTTTAGGAAAAATAGCAGTTTGGAATAAAATATATAAAAGAAAAATACTTATAGAAAACAAAATAAAATTTAAAGAAAAAGTATGGTACGAAGATTTTGCTTTTACCTTTAAAGTAATGACTTGTACTAATAAAATAGCTTATGTAAACAAACCATTATACAACTACTTATTAAGAAAAGGTTCAACAATGAATAACAACAATATTGCTAAAAATACTGAAATATTTGACGCTTTTGATGATGCAATAAATTATTTAAAGGAAAAGAATGTTTATCAAAAATATTATGATTTATTAGAATTTAACGCAATTGATCACATTTATATTTCAACTTGCGTAAGAGTAATTAATGCGCAAGCTTCAAAGAAATTGAAAAAAGAAGTGATGAGTAAGATTATAAATTATATGAATAATAACTTTGAAACATATAGAAATAATAAATATATCGTGTCATTAAGTAAAAACAGAAAAATAATTTACGATTTATTAGAGAAAAAAAGATATTTATTAATTAAATTAATTTTCTTTTCAAAAAACATCGTGAAAAAAATTAACTTATAGAGATAATATTTACTAAAAATATTAATTATGGTATAATATATCAAGCAATGAAAGGCATAGGAGGAATATAAATGAGAACCAAGAATACATTAAAATCATTTATATACGGCGCATTTTTTACAGCGATAATAGCTATATTGGGCCTTGTAAAAACAAAAATTTTGCTACAATGTTTAGGTGATGAATATGTTGGAATATATCAACTATTTTACCAAATTTATTTATATATATCTTTGGTAGATGGTGGATTATGTGCTGCAGTAACTTATCAGTTATACAAACCTGTTAATGAAAATAATTATGAAGAAATTAATAGTATATTAAGTGGTGCTAAAAAATATTTTAACAGAATTGGACTATTTGTCATAATTTTAGGCTTGCTATTATCTATTGAAATAATGTTTTTCATTAAAGAAACTACCATAAATGTAATGTATATTAGAGTTTGCTTTATTCTTTATATCATATCAAGTGCTGTATCTTACTTCACTTATTCACATCAAATACTATATGAAGCTGAACAAAAATTATATAAAACAAGTAATTTTGATCAAATACTATCAATATTAGAAAGCGTAAGTGCAATTATAATTGCCAAATTGGGTGGTAAGCTATTAACAATTTTAATATCATTTGTTTTGCTAAGTGTTTTGAAAAATATTATTTTAGTTGTTATTTCTAGAAAAGAACATAAATTTTTAAAAAAGTCAGAGAACATAAATATGAGTTTTAAAAAAGATGCAAACAGCTTAATAATTAATAAAGTAAACAACTTGATTATAGAAAATTCAAGCGTAATTATTATATCAAAATATCTAGGCTTAACTGCAATAGTTATTTACAATGCTTACAATCAAATTCTTACAATGATTAAATTATTGATTATGAGATTTAATAGTGCATTAGTACCAAGTGTAGGAAACCTACTAGTTGCTGAAAAAGAAAAATCTAAAAAAATTTTTTATGAGTTGAATTCACTACTTTTTTATTTAGGTAGTATAATATCAGTTCCATTATTTTTTATGATCACACCTTTCATAAATCTTTGGTATGGTAAAGATTACACTTCTAATAATATAATATGCTTTTTATTTGTATGTTTGTTATATATCCAAATCGTAAAAATCCCACTTGATACCTTTATTAAAGCTTCAGGCGAATTTAAAAAAATTAAGAATTGTTCTGTATACCAAAGTATTGTATGTGTGGTACTTTCATTACTTTTGGTAAAAAAAATGGGAATGTCAGGTGTTCTAATAGCAACGTTATTTGCGTTAATTACAGGTACATTTATTCATTTTCCACAAATCATATTTAAGAAGATAATCAATGATAAAGTTTTGAACTATTACATTTTATGGATAAAATACCTTATAGGAATATTAATAAATGTTACTATAGTATATTTTATTCAAAATATGATTAAAGCAAATTCATTTATTATGTGGTTTGTAAAAGGTGTTATAGTTTTTTTACTAAGTTTCATAGTAACTACAATATACTATTATTTAGTTAAAGAAACAGCATTTTTTGAAAGAATAAAATTTATGATAAATAGTAAAAGGAGGAATAAAAAATGAAAATAGATTTTAAAAAAATAATTAAGGCATTAGTTATTACATCGCCAATTTTAGATCTTCTAATTTCATTATTAATTTACAAATACTCTTCATTTTCATTTATTGGAACTGCAATAAGAGGAGTGATTCTTTTATGTTTCATGATTTATGTTTTAATATTAAATAAAAACACAAATAAAAAAATATTTCACTATATGCTTATAGTTTTATGTTTTATTTTTATTTTCATGTTAAATAGAGTTTTAATATATCCAAATCTATTTAAGTCGGAATTAATCGCAATTATAAAAAGTATGTTTTTCCCTTTAATGTTATCATGTATGCTAATTGTAAATAAAAATGAAGATGACAATTCTATCCTATATTTTACAGGAATAATATATATGATTTTACTTATTATACCGATGTTTACAGGCACTGGTATTTCATCATATTCCAATAGTAAAGCAGGAAATTTAGGATGGTTTTACTCTCCAAATGAAATAAGTTCAATTGTTAGCATGCTTTGCCCATTCATTTTAATAAAACCAATAAAAGAAAAAAACAACAACACTGTCAAATTGTTATATTCCATACTTGCTTTAGTTTATGTGGTAACTATTTGCAATATTGGGACCAAAACACCTGTTATTGCAGCTATATTAACAATAACAGTTATGCTAATTATAAGCATTATTAAATGTTTTAAACATAATAGTACAAGAAAAAATGAAATAGGAAATATAATAATATTAATAGTTTTAATTCTTACAACTTTAGGAACAGGTCTATTTAGTAATTTTTTAACAAATCTTGGTGTTCAAAATGATTTTTATAATGATGTAGTTAAAGGTAACGATAAAATTAAAAATAATACAACGAAAAATGATAACTCTATCCCTAGTAACAACGGTAATTCTACACCTGGTAATAGTACATCTACTCCAAATGAAATTGTAAATGAACCTGATATTATTAAAAGTGATACTTCTATTGAAGATAATTATTATAGTTTATTAAAAGATACATTTTATTACAATAGAGATTATGATTACAAATCAACACCATTTTTAAATATGATATTAAGTAGCAGAGACATATACTTAGTTAGAAAAATACAAAATCTTGACAATTACAAATTATATGATTATCTTTTCGGACTAGGTAAAAATCAAAGAATTGATAATGAGCTTAGCGATAAAAACATCGAAATTGATTTTTTAGATATACTTTTTAACTATGGAATAATAGGCTTTATAATTTATTTTAGTTTGCTTATTTGCGTAATATATTTTATACTAAAATACTTTATAAATAAGCCAAATAAAGTGTTCTCAAATTATAATTTACTAGAATTATACATTTCTATAGTTTTGATGATACTAATATCTTGTCTATCTGGCCATGTTTTAGGAGCACCTTCAGTAGCTTTAATTTTATCTATTATAATATCTAAAGTTTATAATATGATATATTCAATACCTGATAGTAATACAAAAAATATTAGTGTTAAAGTGATAATAACGTATACATTAATATTATTGTTAGTTTCTGCAATTTCTTTGATAAATTATAAAATAATTAACAATAACATAGAACTTAATTTAACATTTGATGACGATTATAAAGTTACTTCTGATGAAAAAATAGAAAACATATTAGTAAAGCACGAAGTAGTAAATAGTGAATTTGCAAAAGACGTTCTAAATATATATTCCATAAAATTAGGAAATAAAGAAATTTTCAAATATTTAATAGTGGAAAGAACTTTTGAAAATAATATTACATATAAATATTTTACAGGAAAGAACTTAACATTTGACAAAATTAATATAAACTTTGCTGTTAATAAATTATATGAAAACAATAAAAATTTTAAAGAATATGAAATAACAAAACCATATTCTTATACAGTTGGACAAGATAAATTAACATTACCAAGTTTATATTCTTATGATGAAGATGATTCAATGTTGATTTATAAAACATATGTATATTCAATTTTATGTGAAGAATACAAAGACAACGACTACTCAATATTAAAAGAGTTTAGTAAAGAAGTAAATTACGATAACAATAAAAATAAAAACACTATTACTTTAGGTTCAAATGAGTTTTTTGACCAATTAATAGTGGTATCAGAAAATAATTTGTTTGATAATGAACAAGAAATAGAAAAATATTCACAGTTAATAAATGAAGGAGAAACAGGAGTTTGGGTGTCATATGATGGAAGATATTCAAAATTACCTTACTCAATTGAGCCATTTACCAAAGAGGGTTATGGAAGAAATGTTGGTGGATATAGTGAGAAAAAAATATTTACTGAATACGAGAATAACAATAATCAATTTTTCAAAACTATTATTTATAACTCATTACACACTTTAGATAAATATATGCCTAGATACAAAAATGGAGTATGGCTTACAGAATATACCTCAACTTGGTTGAAAAAAGATTATTATACTTACTCTCACTATTTTGATACTAGACATAATGATACTTTAGCTATATATTTCAAATTAATTAATAAAAACTTTAATAGTTCAACACTAAAAAAATGGGAACATGTATATACTAATTATATGGTGTATACATACAAAAAATATGAATTCAATATATATGATAATTATGGAGTACTAGCACTTGACTATTATACAAACCATGAATATGATTTAAAAACTCATTCATCACTAAATCATCAGTTAGCAATAATAGATAGATTATTCCAAGAATATCTTGATAAAGATAAAGAAATATATAAAACCGTTGCAGAAAAATATCTTACCACAATCATAAATATAGGAGATAACTGGATAAAAGATAATAACGATTTATGGTATGAGATAAAACCTGATGGAACTATGAGTGGAGAAGATTATAGGCTTTTAACTCTAGAAGATTTATTAGTTACACAATCTTACATTAAAAAAATATATGGAAAGAAAAATAATACAATAGATAAGTTGATAACATCAAAAGTGAAATTTTTACAAAGTATAAATTATGGATTTACAGATTTTCTTACTAGAGAATTAAAAGAAGGTGATTACATTGAATAAAGAAAACATATTAGGAATTGACGTTAATGTTACAACATATGAAGATTTAAAATTATCTTTAATAAACAATATTGAAAAGAACGAGAAATCTTTTATAGTTGCAATTAATCCGGAAAAAATCCTTAAATCAAGAGAAGATAAAGACTTAAAAGAATTACTAAATAAAGCAACTTATCAAATTCCAGATGGTATAGGAGTTATATACGCATCTAAATTGAAAAAAGGAAATATTAAATCAAGAATCACTGGAATAGATTGTATGGATATGCTATGTAATCTTGCTGATGAAAAAGAATATAAAGTATTTCTTTACGGAGCAAAAAAAGAAGTAATAAGTAAAGCAAAAGAAAAACTTATTGAAAAATATAAGAATATTCAAATAGTTGGAACTATTGACGGCTACGAAAAAGACAATGATAAAATTATAAAGGAAATCAACAATAGTAAGGCAGATATCGTATTTGTTGCACTAGGTTCGCCTAAACAAGAGTATTGGATTACAGAAAATATGGATAAAACATGTGCGAAAGTTTTTCAAGGCGTAGGAGGCTCTTTTGATGTCATAAGTGGAAATATTAAAAGAGCACCTATGTGGGCACAAAAACATGGCTTTGAATGGCTATACAGATTAATTAAAGAACCTAAACGTATATTTAGACAAGCTAAATTAGTTAAATTTTTAGTATTAATCATATTTAGCAGAAAAAATAGTTGAAATAATTACTAGTATGTTTTATAATTAAATGGAGGATGTGAAGTTATGAAGATTAATGTAGTAGGATTAGGATACATCGGTTTACCAACAGCTTTAACAATGGCTAATGCAGGTTTTACAGTTGTGGGAACTGATTATAATAAAGGTTTGGTAGAAACACTTAATGCAGGAAAAGTTACATTTGAAGAAAAAGGATTGGTTGAACTATTTAATTCAGCAGTTTCTACAGGAAATATTTCATTTAGTAATGATTACCAAGAAGCAGAAGTATATATCGTTTCAGTACCAACGCCATATGATAAATTTTCTAAAAAAATAGATGCAAGCTATGTTATAAACGCAGTAAAAGAAGTATTGAATGTTTGCAAAGATGAATCAATAATAGTTATAGAATCAACTATTTCACCAGGTACAATTGAAAAATACATTAAACCATTAGTAAATAAAAATGTTTACCTTGCTCACGCTCCAGAAAGAATTATTCCTGGAAATATGGTTTATGAATTAAAACACAATTCAAGAACTATTGGTGCAGATGATATGTTAGTTGGTGAAAAAATAGCCAATATTTACAGAAAAACAACCGATGGTGAAGTTGTAGTAACAACAATTAAAAATGCAGAAATGACAAAAGTTGTAGAAAATACTTATCGTGCAGTAAATATAGCTTTAGCAAATGAATTAGCTAAAATTTGTAGCCATGATAATATGAATGTATATGAAATAATAAAAATATGCAATATGCATCCTAGAGTAAATATTTTAAATCCAGGTCCAGGAGTAGGCGGACACTGTATCTCAGTAGATCCATGGTTTTTAGTTGGTGATTACCCAAGCTTAACAAAAGTAATTTGGGAATCAATGAAAGTTAATGATTCAATGCCAGAATTTGTTTTAAATAGGGTAAGTCAAATAATGGAAGAAAAAGGTATGACTGATTATAAAAGAGTTGGATTATATGGTTTAACATATAAGGAAAATGTTGATGACTTTAGAGAAAGCCCAACATTACAATTATTAGAAGCTCAAAAAAGACATTTAGCAGAGCCTTTAAAAGTATATGACCCTTATATAAAGAAAGATATAGTTAGTAATCAATATCATGATTTAAATCAATTTTTAAAAGATGTTGATTTAGTTATCATAATGGTAAAACATCAAGAAATAATTGATAACATGAATTTATTAGAAAATAAAGTAGTGTTTGACACACAAAATATATGTAATTTTAAGAACACTTACAAATTGTAGTGTTCTTTCTTAATATATTAAACTAAAGGAGTAGTTATGAAAAAAATAATTATATACATGTCTAGACTAAAACATGGCGGAATGGAAAAATCACTTATAGATTTTTTAAACATGTCTAACATATCAGAAAAAAATGATGTTTGTTTGTATTTGGGTTATACTATGGACAAAAACTTAATTGAATTAATCCCAAAAAATATTAAGATAAAATTACTCGCAAAAAAATGGAACGTATTAGGAAAAATTATAGCCGGAATAAAGTTAACATTACTAAAAATTAAATATACTATAGTTAAAGATGCATATGATGTTTCTATATGTTATACAAATCATCAAAAAATTTTCTCGGATTTAGCAAGACTAAGCAGTAAGAATAGCATATTATTTGTCCATAGTGATGTTTCCAGATATTCAAGCAGCGAAATGGAAAAAATGAAGAAGAAGATCAAATATGATAAATTTAAAACAATCATATGTAATTCAAATAAAAGTAAAAACGCTTTACAAAGTAAATATGAAAAAAAATTAAATATAAA
>OLRA01002157.1_pt1 | contig 20674 bp, 16 predicted proteins | sample 1673011 | NCBI WGS metagenome assembly OLRA01 (sample SAMEA3136746, study PRJEB25190) | human gut metagenome | reverse complement strand
ACTACCCTCAGGCCAGGGCCTGCAAACCAATTTGCGAAAAATTCTTGACACTACCTTCTCTCCGGCTCCATACTGCACACCTTGGCAATAAAGTTTCTCACCAGCTCTGACATCCGCCCCAGCCCTGCTTGTAAATGTCAATGAAAAAGTGAGCCAGAGGCTCATGAAATTTTGAGCCACTAACGACCACGAAAAAGTGAGCCACACCGCTCACGAATATTTGAACCACCGAACTAAACCTTGCTTTGTATGGTTGCCTTTAATCTGTAGGAATCTCCGTTCATGTCCAGGACATGGCTGCGGAATGTCAACCGGTCAATGAGAGCGGCTACCATTGTGGTGTTCTCAAAGAGCTCTGTCCATTTGGAGAATGGCAGGTTCGTGGTCACAATGGTGCTGCTCTTTTCACTTCGGTCCGAGATGACCTTAAACAGCAATTCCGACTGGTGTCGGTTAAAGCTAAGATAGCTCAGCTCATCCAGGATCAACAAATCTGCTTTGGCCAATGTTCGCTCCAGCTTGCCCAGATGGTAATTGTCCTTAACGCCGAACAAAAGATAACGGAGATTCATCATCAGATGATGGTGATCGGCATCCTCCCGATGCTCATATAGATACGCCACTGCATAAAGAACTGCGGTCTTAATATTCCCATCAACTGCAATTGGCAGGTCTCCCAGTGTCATTCGCGTTACGTGTGTAACCAGTTCCTCAGCTGTGCCAATCAGCCCGCTGATAAGATCATCTTCATCCGGATAGTCTACGCGGAGATAATGGCGACTGCTATACTGTAGTCATAAAGGGGCAGGACAGATACCTGTTCTTTGAAGAAGCAAATCCCCATTTCTCCGGGCGGCCCGGCAGATGGTTCGTGGAGGTGAAAGCATAGGCATGGAAAAAGATCATGTCTATATTGCGATAGATCTGAAATCCTACTATGCCTCCTGTGAATGTGCTGACCGGAAATTCGATCCGCTCACCACGAATCTGGTTGTGGCGGATATGAGCCGTACGGAGAAAACGATATGTCTTGCCGTCTCTCCGTCTCTGAAAGCACACGGTGTCCCCGGACGTCCGCGATTGTTTAAGGTCATCCAAAAGGTCAAAGAAATCAACGCGAAACGGCTGCGGGAGTACCGTAGGAGCATTGGTGACTGGAAAGCAGAGTTCAAGGACAAATCCTTTGACGCGGAGGTTTTGGCCTCGGACCCGTCGATGGAACTGGACTACTTCGTAGCGCCGCCCAGGATGGCACGATACATGGAGGTCTCCTCCAAAATCTACGGGATCTATCTGAAGTACGTGGCAAAGGAAGACATCGTCGTCTACTCCATAGATGAGGTTTTCATTGACGTCACGAAGTATCTGTCCACCTACATAATGACGGCGAAGGAACTGGCAATGACGATGATCCGGGATGTCCTGCATGCAACCGGGATTACGGCCACCGCCGGCATCGGTACGAATCTCTATCTTGCAAAAGTCGCGATGGACATCGTTGCCAAGCATGTGGACGCCGATGAGAACGGGGTACGCGTTGCTGAGATCGATGAGATCTCCTACAGGCACATCCTTTGGAATCACAAACCTTTGACGGATTTCTGGAGAGTCGGCCCCGGGATCGCCCGAAAGCTTGAAGAGAACGGCATGTTCACAATGGGTGACGTGGCAATGATGTCCATGACGAAAACGCCGGTTCAGGTTTTCATTGAGAAGCCCAACAAGGGTGAAGAGCACTACCAGATTATGCGGGACGGCGAGGATCTGCTCTATAAGCTTTTCGGCATAAACGCAGAGCTTCTGATCGATCACGCCTGGGGCTACGAACCGGTCACGGTAGACTATATCAAACAGTGCCGACCTGAGAGCAAGAGCCTTGGTTCCGGACAGGTGCTCCACAGACCATATAAATACGAAGAGGCTAAGATCATTGTCCGCGAAATGGCGGATGACCTTAGCCTTGAACTGCTGCGTAAAGGAATCGCTACAGCAAAAATAGAGTTGTATATTGGTTTTGACCGTGAAAGCCTGGTCGAAGAAAACGGACGCTACAAATACAAAGACGATCCTCAAGGGCGGTATTATAAAGGGAAAGTGAACCTCGATGGTTACGGCAGGAAACATCCCAAGCATGCAAACGGAAACCGTAAGCTGCCATTCCCTACATCGTCCACGAAGATGATCGTCGACGCGGCACTTAGTATCTTCGAGGAGAAAGTTGACCCGCTCCTGCTTGTCCGGCGCGTGAACATTGCCGCTATGAACGTGATACCGGATTCTGAGGCACGGCAAATCCAAGCTGCTCACCAGGAGGAACAGGCACTTGGTCAGATGGATCTTTTCACGGACTATGAGCAGCAGGACGCTGGACAGGAAGAGCAGCAAAATGATCTGGAGAGGGAGCGCCGCCTCCAGGAAGCGGTTCTCACCATCAAGGATAAGTTCGGTCGGAATGCCGTTTTGAAAGGGACAAACCTCCTGGAAGGTGCAAGATCCAGGGAGCGACACAATGAAGTCGGCGGCCACAAAGCGTAAGGAAGGAGCATGATATGGGTAATAGACCTTACGTCTGGAAGGGCGGCGAAGAAACCGATAAGTATGATGCCATCATCGACTGCCCGCACTATGTATCGCAACGGCGGCCCCATATGAGCATGATTGACCGCGCGGCGCAGTTTTCACCGTTCGATGCCCTTGAGGGATACAGTGATGAGATCGTTGAAACCGGGCGCACCACTGAAGATCGTATCGAGTTGTCTGAAGCGCAAATGGATGAACTCAACGAGAAGATCAGCCTCTTAAATGAAATATGTTCAGAGGCGGCACATAGTCGGCACACCGGTAGCGAGACAATACTTCCCACCGTAACCATTACATACTTTCTTCCCGACAAGGAGATCGACAGGCACAGCAAGAAGAGCGGCGGCGCCTACGTGAGTTTCACCGGGCAAGTCCGGCGTGTAGATATGACTCTTGGAACGATAACGTTCCAAGGAAAGAACAGAAAGCACAAGTCTCTTGCGATAGCGGATATTATCGACATTCAAGGAGAATTTGAAAAGCAAACCCAAGGGTGATATTAGCCACGCACACTGCATTGCTGCAATTCTAAATCGGCTGTTGGTTTGTTGAGAGAAAAACGCATAAAAAATGTTGATCTCCTCTTACGGATGACTTGGGTTACCCGTAAGAGGAGCTTTCTTTTATGAGAGGGTCAAAGCAGTCCAATTGTCGCTTTGAATCGACAAATACGGATTGACTTGAAGCCGGTTTTGCAGTAAAATATACTACCCATTTTTATATTTTGGCATATTGCGCTCTCTTCTTGTTCCCAGCGTTTCTGAAAGCCACGCGTGATTTAGGAGGCATATGATGGAGAAAGATCGGACTCTCCCCTTTGACAAGGATGATAGCCGTTTACGCATCCTGTATTTGTATCAGATGCTTCAGAAACATACTGATGATACTCATGCTCTTTCCACGCGCCAGATCATGGAGATGATGGAGGCGGAGCATGGCATCACCATGCACCGGACCACTCTTCCGAAGGACGTAGAGGCTCTCAGAGCGGCTGGTATTGAGGTTATGTCAGAGCGGAAGCGGACAATGTATTATTATCTTTCAGATCGCCCGCTCTCTCTTCCTGAGTTGAGACTGTTGATTGACGCAGTCCTTTCCTCAAAGTTTATCACTGAGAAAAAGAGTCAGGAGTTAGTTGACAAACTGATCTCTCTGACAAGTGAAACGAGCGCTGACAAACTGCGGAGGACAGTGCATGTGACGGGGAAAGCCAAGTCAGATAATGAGAAAGGCTATTATATCGTCGATGCAATCAACGAAGCGCTCCATACAGGCAAAAAAATCTTATTCTTCTATTTCGATTATGACAACAAGAAAAAGCGTGTGCTTAGAAATGATGGCAACCCGTACACGGTTAGCCCTTATGACCTTGTATGGGACGGAGACTATTACTATCTGACGGGGTATTGTGACGAGCGGAATGAAGTGCGTATTTTTCGCGTTGACCGAATTGAGAAGCAGCCGGATATACTTGGTGAGGTAGGAGTACCCAAGCCGAAAGACTATCGGGTTGAAAAATACACCCAGGAAGTCTTTAGGATGTTTGCGACGGAAGACACTACTGAAGTCAGGCTGGTTTGCGAAAAAGACCTTATGCGGACGGTGATTGATACCTTCGGCGTTAATGTCCGTACAAAAGCGTTAGGAAATGAGCAATTCCGGGCAATAGTTAAAGTGTGTATTAGTCCGACTTTCTTCCGGTGGATTTTTGGCTGGAATGGCGCTGTAATCATTGAAGGCCCGGATTCAGTAAAGAATCAATATGCCGAGATGCTTGCAAGAGAAGTGCAACAATACTCCCGAACAGATTAACCATAATGCGATTGCGTAAGTGAATTCGCGCAAAAATGAAAGAGGTTTATGATGCAGATCAATAAGCACGGATCATTTTATTTGAGAAATGGGTGGCCGACAAAAATATTAGATGCGATTCAAGGCAACCCCTATATCTTTTCACCTGCAAACGAACTAGATGCAGTGGACACCCTCGGTGTTGGACGAGTTATGGTCAAGGCTATGAGGTATTGGGCATACACGACTGGAATTACTCTTGAAACTAAAGACCAGCAAGGCGTTTACCATACCTTGAGTGAGCTCGGCGAATGCATTTTCCAATATGACCCATATTGCCAAAACGAAGGAACTCTATGGCTTCTTCATAGAAACCTTGCAAGAGACTACGAGAATGCGACAATGTGGGCATGGGCATTTAATGACTTTAAGCAAAGAGTTTTTACGAAAGAGCAATTTTCAAATGCCTTTTTCGCATATTATCAAACAAATGGTGGCACCAGTAAAAAGACAGCTACTGAAAAAGAATTCGACTGTTTCAAGAACACTTATGTGAGCGATAAGCGTTTTGATCTAGAAAAAATTATTGATGAAGACACTATTCCATTTTTCTCTTCTTTGGGACTTATCTCTTATGTTGGAAAAGGTGTTTTTGAAATGCCGATGATAAGTGCCAAAAATATACCGGTGGAAATAGCTCTTTATTGTATATTGAAAGATAACCAGACGCATCTGAAAGAACAACACCAAATTGATATAGATCTGCTCTTGGATGGTAGAGGGCAAATTGGGCAATATCTGAGCCTCAATTTCTCCACGCTCCTCGAGCTCCTCCAAAGGATGGAAAACATGGGCTACTTGACGTTAGTCAATAATTTCGGTAGTCGATACATCGATCTTGACCCGATTGATACGCGAGAACTACTCAGTAAATACTACAAAGAGATGGCGAGGTGAGCTTCACGTGCCGTATAGTGATTTAATAAAGCAGGAAACTGAGTACACATATTCTGCTAATATACAGTTTGACATTGAAAACGACCGGAAGCTTCTTCGGTTTATTCCAAATGAAACAACAACTGAATTGCTGAAAGAGTATTTTTCAGATATCACCCGTCAAAATCCGGAACATCATGCCCGGATTCTATATGGTTCTTATGGCACTGGTAAGTCTCATTTCTTGACAGTTTTAAGTCTTCTTCTTGGAAAAAACTATACAGACGGCTTTGCCTTTAACACATTCAACAACAGACTATCACGCTTCGACCCAAGATTAGCAGCCGACATAACTTCTTTTGTTCAGGACTCTGAGCGCAAGCCATTCTTAATTGTTCCTATAGTTTTTGACTTTGAAGATTTTGATAGGTGCATCTATTTCTCGTTAAGAAAAGTATTAGATAGTTTGGGCATTCAGGTCCAGTTTAAAACATTCTATGACCAGGCATCTCAGCTTATCTCTCAATGGAAAGCTACTGCGGATTCGACAAAAAGGCTGGAAGAAGCATGCAAGGCAACTAGAATAAAACTGGATTCCTTGGAAGACCAACTGCGCAAATACGATAAACGTGCAGAGAAAAGGTTCCAGCGTCTTTTCTCGGAAATGACTTATGGTGTTAGCTACGTGTATGAGATCTCCAATCTGGCTGATGCTGTAAATGAAGCCAATAAGGCTATAGCCGGTTTATATAGTGGATTGGTTTTTATCTTTGATGAGTTCGGGCGTTACATCGAGGATAATATCAAAAGTATCAAAGTAAAAAGTGTACAAGATCTTGCAGAAATTTGTGATCATGCAGAGGGCAACAATCACATTATTTTAGTCTCGCATAAAGAGATAAGCCAATACACACAGCGTTACGGAAGAAGCATTTCTAACGAGTGGAAAAAGGTGGAAGGTAGATATAAAGCTACCCCTATTAACGATAAGCAAGATCAGTGCTTGTCCCTAATAAGCAGCATTCTCACAAAAGATCCTGACCTGTGGCGTGTATTTGAAGAAAGATTCCGCGCTGAACTAAATCGTATCTACAATGAGGCAATTGGATTCCAGACTCTTCAGAATTGGGAAGGCATAGGTGAGAATCCTTATCTGGGCGGGTTTCCTTTGCATCCGATTTCTTTATTTGCTCTAGATAAACTATCAAAGAAAGTTGCACAAAACGAGAGAACCTTCTTTACTTATTTGGCAAGTAAAGAAGACAATAGTCTATACCATTTTTTGGAAAGTCACGAGCTTGATGAGTTTCATTTTGTTGGTATAGATAGAATCTATGATTATTTCGAGCCAAGTATCAAAGCTGTTCAGAGCGATAGTAGCTATGAGTGGTATCGAAATCTTCAGCATGCCCTCGCAAAAAACGGGTCGAGTGAGTATGACGATACTCCAGAGGCCAGGATTCTCAAGGTAATAGCTGCTGTTGGGATAATAAATGACTCTAGTTCCCTGGTTGCCAATAAGCAGACTATTTTAAGCGTTATTGATCTACCGCACGAGGTCCTTGAAACTGCGCTTATAAGTCTTTGCGAAAGAAAGATTATCAAGTATTCAGGGGCATATAAGCGATACGATTTCTTTGAGGCGAGCATTTTCGACGTTGAAGAATTGATCAAAGAAGGTGCTCGACCAGTTCAAGACAAAGCAGCTATTGAAGCCTTAAATCAATACTTTGTCGATTTCGTGCTTTATCCTTATCAATATAATCGAGAATATAAAATCAATAGAGTATTCTTGCCAGTATTTGCTTTGCCTGAAGAGCTACCTAGGAAGACGCTCACCAGTCGTTTTGATTATTATTATGACGGCATTCTTGCCATCGTTGTAGCTGATGAAGACACTGATTCAGAGCTCATTGCTAAAGCGTCTGCAAATTTGGAACGTGTTATTGTTCTCGTTCACAAGGACACATTAGCTCTGATGAAAGCTGTTAAGCAGTTTATTGCTGTTCAATTTCTTGACAGCAAAAAAGCAGAGTATAATGACAGAGACCCTGCATTTGAGAAAGAACTACAATATTACAAGGATGAACTGACACTCGTTATAAAAAACATGGTGAGTGCCTGGTGCTCATCCTTTGAAGATGACACAGAAGTGTTTTCTGGTGGTGTAGAGCAGGACAATATTCATACGATGTCCGATTTGGCATCTCTTGCGAGCACAATTCTCTATAAATCTTTTGATCAAACATTAATTGTTAATAACGAGCTTATTAACAAGAACACAGTCTCCGGGAGCATAATGTCGGCGAAAAGAAATGCTCTTAACGGAATGATTACTGATGCTCCTCCCGATTCCTATTACGGGGTGCAGTATCTTTCACCCGACTATATTGCCATCAGATCCGTCTTGGTGAAAAATGGGTTTCTTGTGCCAGATGGGGAATCGGTAATTCTGAATGAATGCAGGAATGGAGCACAGCCCCAAATTCAAGTAGCTGCAGTTATCGAACACTACATCGATGCGGCAAAAGAAGGGTCAGCTGTTTTCAAGGATTTATATCAGGAACTCAAAAGGCCACCTTTCGGCCTGCGAGATGGGTATTTGTCTATTCTATTTGCACACTTCATGATTCCGTATAAACGTTCCCTAATAATCTCTAGTCATGGGGTTGAGCAAGAACTTACGGCAGAACTCTTTGAAGAAATGGTTCGACGTCCGCAAGACTACTCTTTTTCAATCGCTTCGTGGTCGAAAGAAGAGTTGGACTATTTTGATGCCTTGACTGAGCTGTTTTCACAATATGTAATTCAGAGTGCCTTAAACAAAAACAGGGTCAAGGGCATCTATGACGGGATGATGCTGCACTATAAAAACATCTCCAAATTCTCCCGTACGACAAACAAATTTGTTTCAGTTAAGGCCATAGAGTATAGAAACCTTATGGAGAAAACAACCACAAATTATTCCAGGTTTCTACTTAGTAGTCTTGGGTCCTTGGGTAATGGACTAGATGAAAGTCTTGATGTCATAAAAAACGTAAAACTAGAGTTAGAAAATGTCCTACAACGCTTGTCTGGGGCGATCGCAGACCAAGTTAACGCCATCTTTGGATATCCGGGGTCAATTACTCTCAGCCAGATGTTGACTCAAAAGTACAAAGATGAATGGGCTAAAAAACGGCAGAAATCATTTGATTACTACACAAATGCATTTCTGGAATTGGCAGGCAAAATAAGCGATGACGACTCGGACTATCAAATTGTCGGGATGCTCGCAAAAGCCTTAACTGGTCTTGAGCTATCGTATTGGAATGATACGCATTTCGAAGAACTAATTAAACGTCTGCGAGAGATCAAAGAAAAATTAGATGCCTATCAAGACAACGCATCTTTAAGCGGCTCTGAGACAAAGATGACTTTACTTACTGCAAAAGGAGAAGAAAAGTCTGTAGTCTTTGATAGAAGCGGATTAAGTAATTTGAGTAAAACCGTTAAAAACAAAATCCTCTCGACATTTGGAAACTATGGTTTAGCCATATCTTATGATGACAAAGTCCAGATCGTTCTTTCTGTCCTCGAGGATTTGTTGGAAGGAAAATAGTAATGGCCAAATCGATATATTGGTGTGATTCCTGCAAAATACCGATAGTAGAAAAACCTTTTTGCCCTCGATGTGGAGGAAAATGCAAAAGTGTTTCTACAAACGGGATTTGTAATCCCGTCTTCCGCCAGGAAAAGAAACTGTTGTCTGCTATTATTGATGACCACATTGAAGATAAAAACGTCTGGTATGTGGGAAGCAGTCAGTATTTAATTGATGGAAAGCGGATCAGGTTGCCTTACATCGATTTCTTTAAGGCAAGAAAGCATCTTCTCGTCGCGGATGAATTACGCAATAGTATCGATCTAGAATACGACTTTCCTCAAAGAGCAGAATATGTGGAGGCTAATTCAAGTTATCTAGGAGAGTTAGTTTTTGAAGCAGAACAATACGTTGTTGCACTAAAGGAAAAATATATTGATGCAGGCACTCATATGCCGACTGTTTCTTTCTCAGGCGGGAAAGATTCGACTGTTGTAAGCCGTCTTGTAAGAGACGCACTTCAGGATGAAGCAGTTATTCATTACTTCGGTGATACGACGTTGGAATTTCCTTGCACTTACCGTTATGTTCAAGAGGAATTTCGAGCAGAAAACCCATTTACACCGCTACTTCCGAGTGAGACTACTAAAGACTTCTTTAAACTCTGCAATATTTTTGGCCCACCCAGCAAGTTTGAACGCTGGTGCTGTACTATTTTCAAGACAGGAACATTAAACACAGAGTATCAAAACCTTGTTGGTAATAGCTTAACATTCCTGGGTATTAGGCATAGTGAATCGAAAGAGCGAAAAGGCTATGAGCGAACACAAGATCATTCGAAGATCGGGACCCAGATTAATGCTATGCCAATCATTGAGTGGGATGATTGCGATGTATGGCTCTACTTAATATCCAAGAGTGTCAAATTCAATGAGGCTTACTTATGGGGTTATAAACGGGTTGGTTGCTGGTGCTGCCCAAATAACTCTGACTGGTCATCTATGCTGACAGACATCTATTTCCCAGAGCTTGCTGATCGTTGGCGGTCTGTTCTATATGATTTTGCTGAAAAAACGAACAAGTCTGATGTTGACGATTACGTAATCAATGGCAAATGGAAAACTCGAAAAGGTGCAAGCGGCCTTGTAGCAAGAAATGTGGCAATAGCTGATACCCCATGCAACTTATCTGATAGAGCAAGAAATATTATTATTCAGAAAAAGATTCAGCGTGATGTTCTCGATTTCTTTAAGCCGTTTGGTGAGCTTTCTGTATTAGACAAAGAGGATGCAACATATATCACCGTAACTGAAAAAGCCGGAGCATTAATTGGGGCTGATGGAAAGGAAGCTAAATATGCGCGGCGAAAAGTCTGTGACTTAGTTATCACTTGGGGAACTCCCGTATTGAAAGTGTTGCCGACAAATAGTACAGATATTCAGCTGTTGGTCAATAGGCTTAAATGCCAGTTGCGAAAATACCAGTATTGTATCCGGTGTTCAGCGTGTGATTCTGTTTGCCCTAATGATGCAATCAACACATTCGGTAGTGCTCGGTATGCAATTGACGAATCAAAGTGCCCGCAAAATATGAGCATCTGCTCTAGGTGTATTGCAAAGTTTTATAATGGTTGCATCACCTGTCAAGTTCTGGCAGACAAGAAAAAGAATAATACTGAGGAAGAGTTCTAGCACGAGGTGTATACATGATCTATTTTGATAATGCAGCTACTTCCCGGCCAAAGCCCGAAGAAGTCTACAAGGCATTTGAGTTTTACGTTAAAGAAATCGGGACTAGTCCTGGACGTGGAAGCTATTCTTTAGCCATACAAGCGTCAAGAATGCTTTATCAGTCGAGAAAAACAGTGGCGAGTTTTTTCGGTGCTGCAGATCCCTCCTGTGTGGTCTTTACTAAGAATTCAACAGAAGCGATCAACCTGTTTTTTGATGGGTATCTTAAGCGTGGTGATCACGTTATCATAAGCCCATTTGAGCATAATGCTGTTCTTCGCCCGTTACATTCTTTGAAGTGCAAAGGCATTATCGATTACACGGTTCTTCCTGAAGCAGCCTTATATTCTGGCGGAAATGACTTGAAGAATTATGTGCGTGATAATACAAAACTGCTTGCACTGACGCTTGCTAGTAATTTGACCGGCCAACTGGTATTTAATCCCTCTTTAGCTCAATATGCTCATCGACGAGGCCTGACAGTGTTTGTTGACGCCTCGCAAGGCGCTGGTAAAAAGCTTATAAGCCTTCAAGACGACGAAATTGACGTGCTTGCATTTACCGGGCATAAGGATCTACTTGGGCTGCCCGGCGTTGGGGGTCTTGTCTCAAAGGTCGCTTTAGATATTGAGCCGCTAATTCAAGGAGGAACTGGTATTCATGGCGAAAGCTATGTTAACCCTGAAGCGTACCCAGATTCTTATGAGGCTGGTACTCTGAACATGCCCGCGATATGGGCGTTAAAGGTAGCTCTAGACTATATCAATGAACATCTAGATGAGATGCGGAAGAAAGAGAGCTTGCTTTTAGACGCAGCTCTTGAAGGGTTAAAAAAATCTGAGAATGTAATACTATATCGAGCCGACTCTACGCGAGTACCTACATTTTGCTTTAATATCAAAGGCACTCCATCCAGTGATGTCGTTCAGATACTTGACGAAAACGGAATATGTGTTAGAGGCGGTATTCATTGCGCAATAAAAGCACACGAGACATTAGGAACTGTTCAAACAGGCGCAGTAAGGGTTAGCCTTAACGCCTTTAACACTTTGGAAGATGTAGATAGATTTATACGCGTGATTGAAGGAATATAATATGTTCATAGTTTTCTATAGGACAAATGATGTCTTTGTAGCAGAAGAAAAGTTGCAATCTATAGGTATTGATACCCGAATAGTCCCAACTCCAGTACAGGATAAGGCATATTGTGGCGTGTGTGTGCGTGTACATGACGCTGATTCGGGAAAGGCCAAAGCTGCCTTGGAGAGCATGGATTATCAGGCTTTTTGAGAGGATGTGATGAGAATGGGGTTTCAGAATCTCCAAATTCTTCGAAGCTATAAGACAAACAAGCATGATGTCGTTAAGGAATTCTATATTCCCGTTCTTAAGCAATCCGTGCTGTATAAACGTGCAGTCGGTTTTTTCTCTTCAACCGCTCTAGTTGAGCTTTCAAAGGGAATAGCGGGATTGATAAAAAACGGTGGAAAGATAAAGTTTATTGTTTCCCCGCTTTTATCTGAAGAAGATATAGCGGCAATAAAAAGAGGCTATGACGAACGCAATATAGTCGAACGTGCTCTCTTGAGAGAGTTTAGAGAACCGCAGAATTCTTCAGATTCAGAAAGACTAAACTGGCTGGCACATCTAATTGCTTCTGGTGCAATGGAAATCAAAGTCGCATTTACACCTCCTAGCAAAACGACCGGTATGTACCACGAGAAAATAGGATTACTCTACGATGTGGAAGGCAATATGGTTGCTTTTACTGGGTCCATGAATGAAACTATTAATGCGTTCCATAACAACTATGAATCTATTGTGGTTTTCAATTCTCTGGTTGATGAGGATTCACAGCGTGTACGGGACTTGGAGTACGATTTTGATTCGCTATGGGCTGGACGTGAAACAAATGTTAGTGTCATTGAGTTCCCAAAAGTTGTTACAGAAAAGCTGATATCATACAAAAAAGAAAAGACAAATCTTGAACTTGATGCCGTTGAACTGGAAAACAGTTTTGAACTCTTACCTGTTGTCCCTGGCATTCCCGCCATGCCAGATGGAGTAAAACTTCATGATTATCAGAAAGAAGCGATTAATAACTGGGCAAAGAATGAGTACTGTGGAATTTTTGATATGGCTACAGGGACTGGTAAAACCTATACCGGTTTAGGAGCTGTGGTTCGGTTATTTAATGATAAAAAAAGACTTGCCATTATTATTGTTTGCCCTTATCAGCATTTGGTGGAACAATGGGTAGAAGACATCGAAAAGTTTAACATGCGGCCTACAATCGGTTACTCCGCATCGAGACAAGCTGATTGGAAAAAGCGTTTAGCCAATGACATAATGGACTTCAAGCTCGGAGTAATCAGCTCGTTCTGTTTTGTAACTACCAATGCGACATTCTCCTCAGAATATGTTCAAAAACAGATCAACAAGCTCGGGCGAGACACTATTCTAATGGTTGATGAAGCCCACAACTTCGGAGCAGAAAACCTTCGGCGTATGCTAAATAGCAAGATTGAGTTCCGCCTTGCTCTTTCAGCCACCTTAGAGCGTCATGGCGACCCAACAGGAACGCAAGCATTGTATGATTATTTCGGAGAGAAATGCATCGAATATGATCTGGCTCGAGCAATACGTGAAGGAAAACTAACGCCTTATTATTATTTTCCCCGAGTCGTTTACCTGACAGAGAACGAACTAGAAATTTATCGAGAACTATCAAAAAAGGTCGCGAAGCAATGCCATTTAAGATCAGACGGTACATATGAGATAACTGAATTTGGGAAGAAGCTTCTTATAGAACGTGCACGTGTTGTTGCCGGAGCAGCTAATAAAGTATCCTTATTACGCTCTCTAATGGAGACATACAAAAATGACTCTCACATGCTCGTATACTGCGGGGCAGCTAAGAGCTTTGATTTCTCATCAGATAATAGTGAGCGTGATGAAGAAGGAGAGCGGCAAATAGTTGCTGTTTCAAAGATGCTTGGACTGGAGCTTGGAATGAAAGTCACTCATTTCACCTCAAGTGAATCGGCAAGTGAGAGAGAAATAATAAAGCGACAATTTGCTGAAGCAGATCCCTATCAAGCTATTGTTGCTATTAAGTGCCTCGATGAAGGAGTAAACATTCCGAGTATAAAAACAGCATTTATTCTCGCAAGCAGCACAAACCCTAAAGAATATGTGCAAAGGCGAGGGCGCGTATTGCGAAAAGCTCCTAACAAGCCATTTGCTACCATATATGATTTTATAACTCTTCCTACACCGCTCGAGTACGTTAATTATGAGAGTGAAAATGCTCGGTTTGACTTGTCTCTCATTAAAAAAGAAATAATCCGTATGAAGGAATTTGGAGAGATTTCGAAGAACCCGGCAGAAGCAGATAAGTTGGTTAATCAGCTGATGGAAACTTACGGCCTTGATACCATTACAGAGGAGGACTATTTCGATGAGTGAAGTGAAACTTGATCAACGGAAGCTGAATATGATTAAGGTCAAAGTCATTGAAATTGAGAAGAACAACATCATAAAAAAAGACCCTAACGATACAATTGCGGAAACCATTCGAAAGTATATTGAAAAGGTGGTTGACGGGAAATGCTGATTAAGCGATTGGTGCTGAAGAATTTTAGACAGTATATTGGTGAACAAGATATTGAGTTTTCGACCGACCGAGAGAAAAACGTTACTGTATTAATCGGTGTTAACACTTCTGGTAAAACCACCCTTATAAGAGCATTTGAATGGATTCTTTACAACAAGAATGAATTTGACGATAAGAACCTGCTGAACAAAAATGTCGCAGATGGAATGCAGATGGGTGAAACTCAAGCCGTACGTGGTAAACTTGTTATTGTCCACGACGGGGTTGAATATGAGATTATCCGAGAACAGATTTACACTTGTACCGGCTCTGGTGTTAGGCCTTCAGTTTCCAAGGCATATATAAATTATCTCCAACCTGATGGCCAAACGCGTACCCAGATTGGAAGTGATTTTGATACCAATATAGAGCGAATTCTTCCACGAGCACTTTCTAGCTATTTCTTCTTCGGAGGAGAAAGGGTTGGCGCAATTAGCAGTAGAGAAGATATTGAAGCGTCTGTCAAAGGACTCATGGGCCTCGATGTTCTTAGCAATGCAATGGCACATCTGAGGACGGTGATAAACAAGTTAAAGAAGAGTATGGACTTTTCTGGCGACGAGAACGCAAACCGTGCTCAGAAAAAACTTGATGGTGCCACTAAACAACTTCAAGAGCTCGAAAGCGAACTCGAAACCGTTACGGGACAAGTTGAATACTATCAGGAGGAGAAAGAGAAATACGCCGCGCTTTTGCGCGCGAATGAAGAAACTGCTGAGGCGCAGCATCGTAGAGAGCAACTTGATGCCATAATTAAAAACCTGGAAGGGCGCATAGAGAGGGATAAAAAAGAGCTTGTTTCCGCTTTCAGCCGGAATTCCTTTGCTTTCTTTAGTCTTCCATTACTGAAGAATGCTGTTCAAATGCTAAATGATGCAAGCGATGATACAGAAAGTGTTCCCGAAATGACCGCAGCGTCGATAGACTACATTTTAAGAAGGCGTAAATGCATCTGTGGTACTGTGATTTCGGAAGGATCGGCGGCTGAACAAAATCTGCTGATTGAGAAAGCGAAGCAACCGCCCGAGTCAATCGGTTCTCTTGTTCGCAGATATCGGGAGCAAGCAATGGACTACATCTCCTCCTCTGACGATTATTATGAAGTAATTGAAAGCAAATTCTCTACACTTCGCAACGATCAACGAGAACTCGGTTTTCGAATTGACGAGAGGAAGGCCTTAGAGGAATCACTGAAAGGTGCGAAGGATGTTTCTTTACTTGAGAAACAGTATCAAAACGCCGAGGCCCGATTGAGAGAGTTTGAACAGCAGCGAATTAGTTTGCTCCAGAGCATAGGATCTTGCAAGAAAGATATTACCAATTTTGAGCGAGCACTTGAATCGTATGGTAAGGCAAACGAAAAAAATGCAAAAATCGCCTTAAATATTGCATATGCCCAAGCTACTTTTGATTGGGTAGCAGAAGCATATAAAAGCAGAGAAAGCTCGGTTCGCGCACGACTTGAGGAAAAAGTTAATACTAATTTCTCAAAAATGTATCATGGCAGTCGAACAATAGCCATCGATGAAAAGTACCGCGTCAAGTACATTGACGTAACGACCGAAGAATCTGAAGGCCTAAAAGCGGTAAAGAGCTTTGCTTTTGTTTCTGGTCTCGTTGATCTTGCAAAAGAAGCGCTCACATCAGATAAATCCAAAGAAGCGGATATGGGCCCGCAGTACTATCCGCTTGTTATGGACGCTCCTTTCTCAAATGTAGATGAGACACATATAAGAAATATTTCTCAAATTCTTCCTGCATCCGCAGAGCAGGTAATCATTGCTGTCATGCAAAAGGACTGGGAACCTGCTTCGGCGATAATGGCACCAGTAGTTGGAAAGTCTTATCGTATTGAAAAGCAGTTGGACCAAGACGGCAAAGAAATCGATACAATTTCCTATATCCGATAATAAGGGGGTGTTCTTATGTTTGACAAAGATATGCAAATACATGGAAAGTATGCAACATATTGGAAAGCGCTTACTCAACTCCCTGGAAATGCAGTCGATACGAGCAGCAACTCTTTTAAGGTGTTTGAAAACTATATTTATGTCTATATGACGGCCCCCATTATTGGCCTGCTACATGGCCACAAAGGGCAGTATGATCCAGAAGACACCTCTAAAGATACCGCTGGTATGCTGGCGGAAATACAGATCAAAAATGCAGCAAAACTAAAATATATCTATCGACTTATCATTCTGATGGACGATAGCCAAGGGCTTAGTCCAGAAGAAAAGATCAACTGGGCGTTCAGGGAAGACGATAACGAAGCGTCAGTAAAGAAAGGAATGGAGCTTTATACTTCGTACTTCTTTGGCGGGCTTGAAATTCTTTACGATGAATTTGTTAAAAGCTGTATTACAGACGATGATTTCGTAAGAAAGATGTTTGACCTTGTAAGCGAGTTTAAAGAAGAGCAGAGCATAGACGAATTAACAGTTGATTTGGAGTCATTGCTGAGGAGTTAAGTATGAGCGGCTATTCTCTATGGGAACTTGATATACGAGAACTCATAAGAGACTTTACTGAGCGGGAACTATCTGCAGCATCTGCAACAGAGTTCCTGGAGGAGTTAGGTCTTGGCAGAGTAGATATACATTCTAGCCCTATGAGCGCAGAAAAGCTGTTGATGGTTTACAGCCATTCGGATTATGCATTCACGACTGACGATCTGACATGGCTTTCATCAGCACATACAATACTATCAGGTGACTGCGAAAATGGCCTTCGTGTTTATGTAGTAGAATTGCATTGTGATCTGGATGATTACTATATCAACTGTGCGGCCATTATTAAGTTGGTGAACACAACTATTCCTAACACAAATCTCTTCTTGTTTAAGATTGAAAATGCAGTTGCTCTAGGCGCTGCTAGAAGTCTCAATAACCCGGAGAATGATAATAGTTTTTGTGTTACAGGCTTAATAACAAAGGACATTTTTTTCGATTACCTTGAGTTTTTTGATGAACTCGCAGATAGTTCGCCTAATGAGATTCCGTGGGTAATAATGAGGCATTCTCCCCAGGAGGAAGGCGCTCTCAGCAGAGGCTATGACCAAAGTAGAGCTCCAAATCCTGATTACTTGACATTCCTAGATGAAGTTGAGTCTTTTTATGGTGAAAGCGCAGAAAGAGAACGAAAACGGTTCTGTGGTGGATTGGAGGAGCAAACAAACGCCAGGGAATCTTATAAAGACACCTCAAAGCAATTAGCAATGGTAGCTAGAAAAGACGAATCCACATCATACGATGTGCTAGAACAAGCTGAAGAGGCTGAACGAAAAGCTGCCCAGCATATTCGAGAGTCGGCGAACACTGAAAATGAAGCTGCTGAAACCGCAGACTTTGCATATCCAGATGCTGATAGTTTGCTTCAAGAACTGCTAAGAAAAGGCTTTTCAACGGAGGGGAAAGAATGATAGCTTGCGCAAAATCGCTACGTTTTTTAGGCGACGGGAAAAAACTAACTGTGCCATTTTTCCAGAGAAGTTACGTCTGGAAGAAAGAGAACTGGGAGGAATTGCTAAACAGCTTTGATAATCCAGAGAATGCTCCATTCCTTGGCTCAATTATTCTAAAAAACATTACAGTGCCTTTCCAGCCTGAAGAGAAGATGATTATTGATGGGCAGCAGAGGCTAACAACAATCACTATTCTGGCTAAAGCTATTTATGACTCGCTTCCGCCTTCAGAAAAAGAAGAGAGCGGTATTACAGATGATGTGAAAACACTTCTCTTCTATAAGGATAATTCTTCTGATAAATTCAGACAAAGTCACGTAAGAATATCGCATTCAAGAATTGATAGTGCGTCTTATGAGCGGGTTTTGAGATCGGGGCTATTCGAAGATACACCGGCGATAGATTGCGACACAATAATTGAAAGTCCAAGCCGCATTTTACAGTGCTATAGGTATTTTATGGAGCAACTGTCAAATCGGAGTGTTGCACAATTAGAGAAGCTACATAATATTATGTTCTCAAGTGATCGTAACATTTTTGTGTTGATAGAGCTTGAAAGTTTCGATGTAAATGAACAATGTATTTTTGACACTATTAATCGCGCGGGTATGCATCTTACAGCGGCTGATATTATTAAGAATAATCTGTTTAAGCATCTTTTAGATACAGCTGGTGGCGATAAAAGTAAGAAAGATCGCGTTACGGCCTTTTACGAACAATACTGGGAAAAAATGTTCAATCCCGATCAGGCAACAATGGATTTGTGGGATATAAAGAGACGTTTCGGAAATGTTGAACATACAAATCTTGAGTTTTTACTTTATTGTGTGGCCTGCGTTAATTGGGGAGAAAGATACCGTAATGAGTCATCTGGCGAAAGCGGAAATGGATCAAACAAGTCCAATCGCGATAAGCTTTTTAATGAGCTCGCATCTGTATATGAATGGGCAACGCAGGATTATGGCTATGAGGAGCTATTTGTTCTCGTTCACCAGATCCTAGCTTATGCTGAAATTTACAAATCATACATACTGGATCTGAAAGCTAAACTGGAAGACGAAAATAGCCATGAGACATTTAGGTACGATGAAAATGTTAAACGTCTTCTGCTTATCCTTGAGAAGTTTGGTGTACAGATGTTCTATCCATATGTTCTCAAAAGACTTTATGCCGGCATTTATGAATCCGAAGTAGAGGAAAACATTAATTCGGATCTGCATGTTCTGGAATCCTTTGTTGTACGGCGCAAGCTCTCGTCTAAAGGAACACATGACTACACCACGAAGTGCCAATACATCATTGAGCATGGGGTAAACTCGTTGATCACAGAAGAGCTCTGTGATGTAAACTCGCAGATTACAGATCAGGATGTGTGGGATTATCTTCATAGGACAGAGGATAACACCGCAAAGATGATTCTTTTCATGATTGAGCTTTACAGGAGGAAAGATGATACTCAGGATGTAAGTCATCTTGAATACAGATATACTCTTGAACATATTATGCCCAAGAAATGGGAAGAATTCTGGTCTGATGTTCCAATTGTTAATGATGGAGTCACCTTAGCTCCGGATTCTGAAGAAGGGAAAAGACTCAGAAATCAAGCTATACAACAAATTGGAAACAAGACACTCCTTACCGGCACACTGAACACAAAACTCCGGAATTCTGTTTTTATGAAAAAAGTTAACGGGGAACTGCCCAAAAAACCCGGATACAAAAATCACGCTTCACTTCTACTTACCGCGGATATTATTGAAAAAGCTGTAGCAGATCCAAAATGGGACGAGCGGCACATTGAAGAACGTACAAAAGAATTGTATGATGCGTTTCTTGTTTTGTGGCCGTCATTTTCGGACAAAGTTCAATCTACAATCTCAGCAGCTTCTTCGGAACCGGATATTGACCAATTTACAGACGATCAATTATCCGATGCCGCGTTACTCCTCGAAACAATATGAAGTTATCCTAAGTACTGTGTCATGAGATAAGAATCAAGAACCGAATATGTAGGAGAAAGAAAATGAGTGAGATCACAATTGATTCTTTTTCACAAGAAGCTTTTGAGAACCCATTGCTGCTTTTAAAAGAATTAGAAAGAATGGGACAGCTGGCAGACTCGTCAAGAGAAGGTAAAAGCGCAGAGCAACAAACCGAGGAAAACATAGTTAGTATTAACTCCGAGGAACAATACAAACAGTTTATTGATGAGGTCAGCGATATGAAAATGAGCTTTTCATATAAACCTATTCTCATTAAGGCTATGATGGAATACGCAGACGTCAACGGAAGGGCGTCCATGTCTGATATCATCGACTATTATTTAAACTATTTCCAAACCCGGGCGGATCAAGGTAAAGTCGTTGAGAAAGCGGAGAGTACTTTTATACAACACTTTGGTGATCGAAAAATGGCAAGGCGTACGATCCTCATCTATCCTTATAAGCGGTTCGAAATGAAAGGCATGATGAAGTTTGATAAGGCCAATGATCAAATTGAAATAGTACCGCCTATTTGGGACAATATTTCAAATAAGATCAGAAGGGTGGTAGCGTCGTACTGCGATGCACAATTACTCAGATACTACGAAAAACTGGAGACAACTTGAACGATTGCTCGAGTTATGTAACCCAAGCGAACGATTGCCCCTGAAAGTGAACGATTGCCCCTGAAAGTGAACGATTACTCGGGGAGCAAGGGCTAGAAAAGGCCGCAGAAAGCAAAAAATCGGACGCCCGAAATGACGAGCGACCGAGAGCGATTTGAATTTCAAAGCGAGAAATGCGAGGAAATAGCTGAATTTCGGCTATTTCTTCGCATTTCTGGGCAAAAAGTTTAGGTAGGTTATTCTATCAAAATAACCTACCTAATATGGTTGCGGGGTAGTGTCAAGAATTTTTCGCAAATTGGTTTGCAGGCCCTGGCCTGAGGGTAGT
>OLRA01002131.1_pt1 | contig 20820 bp, 19 predicted proteins | sample 1673011 | NCBI WGS metagenome assembly OLRA01 (sample SAMEA3136746, study PRJEB25190) | human gut metagenome | reverse complement strand
GATGAGGACCTGCGGGCAGACCGCCAGCCCGAGTTCACCCAGATCGACCTGGAGATGTCCTTCGTCAACGAGGACGACGTGATGGGCATTCAGGAGGGCTTCCTGAAGCGGGTCTTCAAGGAGGTTCTGGATGTGGACGTGCAGACCCCCTTCCTGCGCATGCCCTGGCGTGAGGCTATGGACCGTTTCGGCTCCGACAAGCCCGACCTGCGCTTCGGCTTTGAGCTCAAGGACATCAGCGACATCGTGAAGGACTGCGGCTTCGGTGTGTTCTCCGGCGCGGTTCAGGGCGGCGGCTCTGTACGCCTCATCAATGTCAACGGCCACGCCGCTGACTTCCCCCGCAAGAAGATCGACAAGCTGGGCGAGTTCGTCAAGACTTACAAGGCCAAGGGTCTGGCCTGGACCCGTATGCACGACGGCCAGGTGACCTCCTCCTACCAGAAGTTCCTCACCGAGGAGGAGAACAAGGCCATTCTGGAGCGCGCCGGCGCCAAGGACGGGGACCTGATCCTCATCGTGGGCGACGTGAAGGACGAGGTCGTCTTTGCCGCGCTTGGCGCTCTGCGCTGCGAGTGCGCCAAGCAGCTGGGTCTGCTGGATCCCAAGGACTTCAAGTTCCTGTGGGTCACTGAGTTCCCCATGTTCGAGTACAGTGAGGAAGAGGGCCGCTACGTGGCCATGCACCACCCCTTCACCGCTCCCATGGACGAGGACCTGGACAAGCTGGAGACCGACAAGAAGAACTGCCGCGCCAAGGCCTACGACATCGTACTCAACGGCACCGAGCTGGGCGGCGGCTCCATCCGTATCTCCGTGCCCGAGACCCAGCAGGCCATGTTCCGTGCTCTGGGCTTCAGCGATGAGGACGCCCAGGAGCGCTTTGGCCACCTGATTAACGCCTTTAAGTTCGGCGCGCCTCCTCACGGCGGCCTGGCCTACGGCCTGGATCGTCTGTGCATGCTGATGGCGGGCGCCGAGTCCATCCGCGACGTCATCGCCTTCCCCAAGGTGCAGAACGCCAGCGAGCCCATGACCAACTGCCCCGACTTCGTGGATGATAAACAATTGGATGACCTCTCTCTGGCCGTCACCCGCCGGGAAGAGACTTCTGACGAGGAGTAACCGCTTTCTTGAAAGAAAGCTTGGCAAAGAACTCTCTGGGAAGCTCCGCTTCCCTCCACCCTTTCACACAGATATTTGGCAGGAGCGACATAGTTTGCCGCTCCTGCCTTTATTTTTTAAAATCGACTTAATTTGCCTCAAAAAATTGACAATATCACAACTTAGTGGTATAGTACGTAAGATATCAGTAAAGAGACTGTAAGAAAGTGTGGAGAGAACCGCCCCGATTTCCGGACGCGTTTGCCTCCGCGCTGTTTTTTAGGAGGAAGCTATGAAAAAAGCACTGATCGTTTTTCTGTGCGTGCTTTTGACCGGCTGTGCCCCGACTTCTGGCACAAGCGCCCAATCCACCGTCTCTCAAAGCACGCCCCAGGATTCCAGCGTCCAGTCCTCCGACAGCTCCAGCCAGGACAGTTCTTCTGGCGCACCGGACGCATCCCAGGATTCGGAGGAGCCCCCCTCACAGCCTGATCCCAGCGTCACTTCCGGTTCCACAGAAAATCAGGACCAGATCATTGAGGAACTGCTCTCCACTATGACTGTGGAGGAAAAGGTGGGCCAGATGTTCTTTGTCCGCTGCCCTGACACAGGTGCGGTCGAGGCGGTGTCCCAGTATAAACTGGGCGGATACATTCTCTTTGGTCGTGATTTTAAAGACAAAACCGCCGAGCAGGTCCGCAATGACATCAGCTCCTATCAGAGCGCATCCGGCGTGCCTCTGCTCATCGGAACCGATGAAGAGGGCGGCACCGTGGTCCGTGCCAGCTCTAACCCCAATCTTTTCTCCCACCGCGGCCTCTCTCCCCAGGCCCTCTTTGCCGAGGGCGGCATGGACAGCATCATTCAGGATGCCCGTCAGAAGAGTGTGACCCTCCTGGGACTGGGTGTGAATGTCAATCTGGCTCCGGTGGCTGATGTATCCACCGACCCCAACGACTTTATCTATGACCGCTCCTTTGGCCAGGACGCCCAGGCCACCGCGGAATATGTGTCCAACGTGGTGAAAACCATGGACACAGAGGGCATTGGTTCCGTCCTCAAGCATTTCCCCGGCTATGGGAATAATGTGGATACCCACACCGGTGTGGCCATTGACGAGCGTCCCTATGAGACCTTCCAGACCAGCGATTATCTCCCCTTCACCGCCGGTATCCAGGCGGGAGCCGATGCCGTTCTGGTCAGCCACAATGTGATGTCCTGTGTGGACAATCAGCTGCCTGCCTCCCTCTCCCCCGCTGTGCATAACGAACTGCGTAGCACTTTGGGCTTCCAGGGCGTGATCATGACCGACGATTTGGCCATGGATGCGGTAGCTGCCTATGCCGGCGACCAATCTCCCGCTGTGATGGCGGTAAAGGCCGGCAATGATATGATTATCACCACCGACTTCCAGACCCAGATTCCTGAGGTGGTACAGGCCGTCAAAAGCGGTGAGATCGACGAGGCACAGATCGATCAGTCGGTGACACGGGTTCTGCAGTGGAAGTATGATTTGGGCCTGCTGGGCAATTGATTCTGCTAATAAAACCATCTTACCGGGAACCCGGTGAGGTGGTTTTTTATTGGTTCCGCCTTGGGAGACGCAGAGGACGAAGGTTCCTTTCTGCTCGCACAGAAAGGAACCAAAGATGCGCCAAGGGGCTGCTTCCGGTGAGCACCACGCCTGCGGCGGTGCTCACAGTCATTGCCCCCTGGACCCCCGTTTACGGGGAACGCCCTCCAGAAAGACTTTTATACCCTCTCGGCGGGCAAAAACAAGTTCTGTGGTACCGCTTGCCTCGGGCCTTAGGCCCTATGTGTGCAAAATGTTGGTGGACAAATACGTTGAAATGACACCGCCTACTCCGGCATAACCGTGGCAGCTGGGCAGTTGTTGGGCGCATTTATACGGTCACCACCGCACCAAACAGGTAGGCAGGCACCAGGCGGTGTGCGTTAGAATGAAGTAGCTTTAAATTTCGATGGCAAAAGGGCCTAAGGCCTGAGAGTAGAACGGAAACAGGTCTTGATTTTGCCCGCCGGAATTAACTGCCTGGCCAAAGTGGCCCACTCCCGTAATCGGGGTCCAGGGGTGGCGACTAGGAACACCCGCCCTTGGCGAGGTGTTCGTCGGAGCCACACTCCCTGGTGTCTTTTTGGTTCCTTTTTGGACAAGCAAAAAGGAACACCCGTTTCTTTCAAAATAAAACTTATCCACATTCTCCGCAGAAAATGTGGATAAAAAATCCGGGGCCTTGTGAAAACAAGGTCCCGGATGTGCTTATGGATGGTTTTTACCGGCCGTTGGGGGCGTAAGCCACCACAGTGCGGCGGTTGGGCTCCACACCAGTGGAGTAAGTTGTTACATTGGGATAGTCCTGCAGAGCGGCGTGGATCACGTGGCGCTCGTAGGCATTCATAGGCTCCAGGGTCATGTTCTTGCGATACTTGACCACCTTGCCCGCTACCTTCACGGCCAGACGCTGGAGGGACTCCTCCCGCTTGGCCCGGTAGCCCTCGGCGTCGATGTGGATACGCACCCGCTTGGACTGGCCGCGGTTCACAGAGTAGTTGGTCAGCTGCTGGATAGCGTCCAGAGTCTCACCCCGGCGGCCGATGATGGCGCCCAGGCCGTGGCCCTGGAGAATGACCTTATAGCCGGTCTCGCTGCGGTAGATGTCAGGGGTAGCCTGCACGTTCAGGTGCTCCATCAGGCCCTCCAGGAACTCCCGGATCTTCATGGCCTTGGGATCATCCTCGGCGGCGGGCTCCAGCTCAGCCACAGGGGCAGGGGCGGGCTTCTCCTCCTTGCCGATGATCACCTCGTCCCCAGGCTGCAGGGTGTTCTCCTCCTCCTGCTTGGGGGCGCTCTCAGCGGCAGCAGGCGCGGGCTCCTCCTTGGGGGCGGGAGCGGCCTTGGGGGCCTCAACCACAGGCTTAGGCTCCTCAACAGGGGCCTTTACCTCCTCGGCGGCGGGAGTCTCCTCCTCGCCGGGCACCTCATAGCTTACACGGACCTTGGCGGGGTTGCCGCCGAAACCCAGAAAACCGGACTTGGCCCGCTCGATGACCTCCACGGACACGTCGTCCCGGTCCAGACCCAGCTGGAACAGGGCGGCGGCGATGGCGTCCTCTTCGGACCGGCCGGTGGTCTCGATCCACTTACGCATAATCAGACACCCTCCTTCTTGTCATCCTCGTCCTGGGGCTGCTCCTGGACTTTCTCCACCGTCTCAACGGCTTCGGTGACCTCAGCGGTCTCAGGGGCGACCTCGCTCTGGGGCTGCTCCTGCTCCGGGGCGGGGATCTCGGGGGCGGGCTGCTGGACATTCTGGGCGGTCTCAGTGGCTGCCTGCTTGTCCTCGGGCTGCTCCTTCTTCTTGTTCTTCTTATTCTTGCTTCGGATCTTCTCGTCCTCCGCCGCCTTCTGAGCGGCGATCAGGTCGCTGGGGTCCACATAGGGAGTCACCCCGCCGAAGCGGTTGGGGTCGTAGGCACGGCCCCGGGCATAGGCCCGGATACCGATGCGGCTGTCATCCTTGTTGATGGCGGGGCCGGCATCCTCGTCCTTCTTGGCGGCCTTCTTCTTGCCGCGGTTCTTCTTCTCTTCCTCCAGACGGCGCTGGCGCTCCAGACGAGCTTCCTCCTTGCGCCGCTTCTCCTCTTCCTTCTCCTCCAGCTCGCGCTGAGCGGCGGCGGCCTGAGCGGCCTCATAGTCCTTCTTCAGCAGCTTGCCGCAGATGATCTCCTGGAAGATGGAGAAGAAATATTGGGCGATCCAGTAGATGGACAGACCGGCGGGAACGGTAAAGCCGATCCACAGAGACATCAGGGGCATCATGATCATCATGGTGCGGTTGGTCTTGGCGGTAGCCTCGTCCTGAGCCTGATTGCGGCTCATCTGGTTGGTCTTCAGGCTGATCTGCATGGACAGCAGAGACATGACCACAGACACCAGGGGCAGCAGGAACAGGCCCACAGAACCCCAGCTCAGTCCGCCCTCCCAGAACTTCCAGTTGGGAATATCGGCCAGATTGATGCCCAGGAAGTGGAAGTCCAGATTAAACAATCCATTTCCGGCATCACCCAGCGCAGCCTGGACCTGAGCCAGCATACCATCCTTATTCAGGGCCTCAGCCATAGCGATCTGAGGATACGCGCCGGTGTTGGCAATGCCGGTGATCTCTGCGATCTTGGCAATTGCGTCCTTAGGCACATCCATCAGGTAAGTCAGGGGCTCACGGATGATATAGTACAGGGGGATCAAAATGAACAGGGGCAGGAAGGACCACAGGCAGCCGCCCATGGGGTTGACCTTCTCCCGCTCATAGAGCTTCTGGACCTCCATCTGATAGCGCTCCCGGTCCTTGCCGTACTGCTTTTGCAGCTGCTGCATCTTGCCGGAGAGCAGGTTCATCTTGATCATGCTCTTCTTGCCCTTCAGGGACAGAGGGAACAGGATCAGCTTTACCACCAAGGCAAAGAGGATCAGAGCAATGCCATAGCTGGAGAAGAAGTTGTAGAAAAACATCAACAGCATGGCAAAGGGTTTCAGAATAATACCCACAATGGTACCTCCACATATTTAGTTGGTTCCGGCTTATCCTCAGGGTACGGGGTCGTACTCAATGGATTTTTGCCGGTGAAAGGGATTGCACCGCAGAATACGGCGCAATGCCAGCCAGCCCCCCTTCCACGCTCCATACTTTTCCACTGCCTCCAGAGCATAGGCCGAGCAGGTGGGAATAAAGCGGCAGCATGGGGGGCGCAGAGGCGAAATTTCCCGCTGATAAAATCGGATCAACCACAAAAACAGCTTTTTCATTTTGGTTCGGACTTGGCTCCCTCTTGGGGACGCACCAGCTCCAGCTTACGCATCAGCTGAAGAAAGCTGCGCTCCAGATCCCGGTAACGGCCGTAGATCACCCGGGTGCGGGCCACCACCACAATGTCATAGCCAGGCGCAAGCCGAGCTTCATTGGTACGGTACAGCTCCCGGATTCTCCGGCGGGCACGGTTGCGCTTGACGGCGTTGCCCAGCTTCACTCCTGTCGTGATGCCAAGCCGGCTGATTGGCCGGTTGGTCTTGCGGCAGTAGATGGCAAAATAGGGCGACACCGCGCTGCGGCCCTTGTTGTACAGGCGGCGGAATTCATGATTTTGTTTTAAGGCAATGGTGTGCTTCATAAACTCCTCCGCTTTCCCGCTTTCTTGAACGAAAGCTCCTACTTTTCTCGAGAGAAAAGTAGGCAAAAGAGCTTTCTGCGAAGCTCCGCTTCGCTTCTGCTGTAAATCCAAAATGATAGCTTCAATAGGACAAAAAAGCACAAAAAGTCCCGCATATGGGTGTAAGAGAGCATGAAACCGGGTAGGCTTGTCCCTCAAAAATGGAGAGAGGGCCTGTCCTACACACTTCTCCTTGTCATGCTTCAGCGGCTGCGCAACGCGCGGCTTCCCTACCCCTTTTGGCCTTCGGCCATTTCCCCCTGACAGGGGGAATCGGCCCTCCGTCTCGGGCGCAAAACAGTGCCGCTTTCGCGGCCCTTCGGTTTTTTGCCCTCGCTCCGGTCCATCCGCGCTGCTCCGCACGCCTCCGCATTTCGCTGTATGCACCGCAGGGGCGGGGGAATCATTCCCACGCCCCTAAATATGCGTTTCTGAATTGTGTCCTTCTGCCATATCGCATAGGAAGATCCGGTGTGCCCAGGCCATACAGCTCAGGCAAAAACGGGATCTGTCCAGCCCACGGATCAGTGGGTCAGACGAGCGCGGCCCTTCGCACGACGGCGAGCCAGAACCTTGCGGCCATTGCGGGTGGCCATACGCTTACGGAAGCCGTGCTCCTTGGAACGCTGGCGCTTCTTGGGCTGATAGGTACGAAGCATGGGGGACACCTCCTCACTTGAATTCAAGCCGGCATCACCGGCCCAACAACAGCCGTTTCCGGCTGCGGTCTGCGTCAAAAGCTGGGCCTGCGGGGGGCACAAAACCATCCCCGGGCATATCCAGTACGGATTATTATAGACGAAAGTTTTTCTCCTTGTCAACTATTTTCTTTTCCTTTTTCCATCTTTTTTCCGTTCCTCCCGAAAAAACACAACATCTTGTGTTCATATTGCTACCTGCCCCATTGCTGGAAAAAATCACCCATACTATTAAAATAAAAAATACCCCGGAAAACCAGGGGGAACGCCTTGCGGCAGGGTGGTTTTTTTGCTATAATGACGATGACGAATTGCGCCCATTTTTTGATTGCGTCCGGAAAACAAACACCAAATGGGTCCCCTGCCCAGTTTGGGCCGGCAGGGACCCCATTTTCTTTTTCCCCGCTTTCTTTCTCAGGGCCAGGCCCTGTATTTCGGAGCTGCCGCTTTCACGCCCCCGGCGCTCTTGTTCAAGGAGGTTTTTCCATGAATCCTGCCGCTGACGTCTGGGCAAAGGTTTTGACCCTCATGCAGCCGGAGATGACCGCCACCACCATCAACACCTGGTTTGACGACGCCACCGCCGTGGCGCTGGAGGACGACCGTTTTGTCCTCTACTCCCCCACCCGGTTCAAGCGGGACATCATCGCCACCCGGTACGTCTCCAAGATCCAAAACGCCCTGCGGGAGCTGTTCTCCGCCGAGATGGACGTGGTGGTCCTTACGGAAGGGGAACTGGACCAATACCAGCAGCCCGCTCAAAAAAATGATTTCTTCCCCGGGACAGAGGAGTACACCTTCGAGCGCTTCGTGGTGGGCTCCTCCAACAAGTTTGCCCACGCCGCCGCCCGCGCGGTGGCCGACAACCCCGGTCAGAGCTACAACCCCCTGTTTATCTATGGCGAATCCGGTCTGGGCAAAACCCACCTGCTTTACGCCATCGCTCATACCATTCATAAGAACCACCCGGAGTACAAGGTGGTCTACATCAAAGGAGACACCTTCACCAATGAGCTCATCCAGGCCATCCGTGAGGGCCGCAACGCGGAGTTCCGGGAGAAGTACCGCGGCGCCGACGTGTTCCTCATGGACGACGTGCAGTTTATCGCCGGCCGCGACTCCACCCAGGAGGAAATGTTCCATACCTTCAACACCCTCTATGAGCTGAAAAAGCAGATCGTCTTCACCTCCGACCGTCCTCCCAAGGAGATGCTGCGTCTGGAGGACCGACTGAAGACCCGCTTCGAGTGGGGCCTGTTGGCTGACATCCAGCCCCCCGACTACGAAACCCGTATGGCCATCATCAAAAACAAGGCCGTGCGCATGGGGGTGGAGCTGCCCGAGTTCCTGCTCCAGCTGATTGCCGAGAACATCACCTCCAACGTGCGGCAGATCGAGGGTACCGTCAACAAGATCATGGCCTATCAGCAGCTCATGGGCGACTCGGTGGACAAGGACACCGTGGTCCGGGCCGTCAAGGACATGTTTAAGGAGAAGTCGGACATCGTACCCACAGCCGACGTCATCATTGACGAGGTGTGTAAGTTCTATAACATCGAGCCTGCCACCCTCCGTGGCCAGGGCCGTGCCAAGGACATTTCCCTGGCCCGCCAGATCGCCATGTATCAGATCCGCCGCATGACCAACCTCTCTTTGAAGGAGATCGGCAAGGAGTTTGATAACCGGGACCACACTACGGTGCTGCACTCCATTGAGCGGATTGAGGATTTGGTTAAGACTGACCCGGAGAAGGCGGAGATCATTAAGGATATTACTTCGAATATCAATATCCGCTACGAATAACCTACTTTTCTCGAGAGAAAAGCGGGCAAAAGAGCTTTGTCCAAAACGAGTGTCCCTTTGGTTAGGCAGTTAGTTCCGGCGGGCAAAATCAAGATCTGTTCTCGTTCGATTCTCGGCCCACTGGGGCCTGATGCCATTCAAATTTGAGAGTTCTTATATTCTAACGCACACCGCCTGGTGCCTGCCTACCTGTTTGGTGCGGTAGTGATCGAGCGGACAGTTCACGTCCGGCCACGGACCAGCTGCCACGGCTTTGCCAGAGTAGGCGGTGTCCGTACAACGCGGACACGTTTAAATTTCTGACCAAATAGGGGCCTGTGTCCCTGAGGCAAGAAGGATGCAAGATCTTGTGTTCGGAGCCGCCGGACGCAAGTGCCCATCTTCCAGGAGGGCGCCCCCCGTAAAATGGGGGTCTGGGGGCAATGACTGTGAGCACCGCCGCAGGCAAGGTGCTCACCGGAAGCGGCCCCAGCGATTCTTTGGTTACTTTCTGATCGTTCAGAAAGTAACATCCGCCTTTCCCCGCCCCGCAGGGCGGAATACTCTTAGTAGAACCACCTATTTCCAGCATAATTGAATATTAACTGCATAAGTATTCATTTTATATAGCATATTTAAAAAATTCCCAGGCCCCAGTACATCCCGGTTATCCACACTTAAATGTGGATAACTTGGTGTATGTTGTGGAAAACTCCCGTGGGCACCACTACCTGTGGAAAGGAACCAAAATTCTTCCCCACCCCCTGTGGACGCGCTTTCCATTGCGAGAGTAAGGCGGACGGCGTTTTTCCACATTTTTTCCCCCTACGGGCTACTATTACGAAATTTAATCCTCTCCTCTCTTTAGAGAGAGCGGGGAGGAGCGACGCGAAGGAGGCAAACCCATGAAATTTTCCTGTGAAAAGGCACTGCTCACAGCGGCTGTATCCATTGCATCAAGAGCGGTTGCAGCGAAAAGCTCCATCCCTGCCATGGAGGGAATCCTGATTGAAGCCGATACCCGACTCCGCCTCACCGGTTATAATTTGGAAACCGGAATCCAGGCCACCGTTCCCGCTGAGATTAAACAGCCCGGCTCTTTGGTGCTTTCTGCACGCCTTTTTGGTGAAATTATCCGCAAAATGCCCGATGATATGGTGGTTTTCACCTCAAAAGATTACATGGTCAACATCAAGTGCGGCATGAGCGAATTCAATATTTTAGGTACCGATCCCGAGGAGTTCCCCGAGCTGCCCACCGTGGATCAGCAGAACTCCATCACGCTGGAGCAGTCCGCTCTGCGCTCCATGATTGCACAGACCCTGTTTGCTGTCAGCGACAATGAGAGCCGCCCCGTCCACACCGGTTCCCTCTTTGAGGTGGACCACAACGATTTGACTGTGGTGTCCGTGGACGGCTACCGCCTGGCACTGCGCCGGGAGAAGGCTGATAAAATTGAAGGATCGGAACAGTTTTCTTTCGTGGTGCCCGGTTCTGCCCTGAGTGAAGTAGAGAAGATCTGCTCCGGAGAGGGGCCTGTTACGGTAAACCAGGGTGCCCGCCACATTCTGTTCCAGGCCGGAGACACCGTGTTGGTCTGCCGCCGGCTGGAGGGCGAGTTCCTCCCCTACCGCAACGCCATCCCCCGCAACAACCCCATTCAGATTCAGTGCGACACTCGCGCCCTTCTCTCCTCCATTGAGCGCGTCTCCTTGATTATCAGTGAGAAGCTCAAGAGCCCGCTGCGCTGCGTGTTCGGAGATGGAATGGTAGATATTACCACAAAGACCGCCATCGGTGACGCCGCCGACCAGTGCCCCATCGATGGAGACGGCCAGGGCCTGGAGATCGGGTTCAACAATAAGTATTTGATGGATGCGCTGAAGGCCGCTCCGGCGGATAAGCTGCGTCTGGAGTTCTCCTCCAGTGTGGCTCCCTGCGTCATACTGCCCGCCGAGGGGGAGGAGACCTTTGTCTACATGGTGCTGCCTGTCCGTCTGAAGGCGAATTAAACTACTTTTCTTTCAAGAAAAGTAGTCCACGCTTTCTTGAAAGAAAGCTTAGCAAAGAACTTTCTGCAAAGCTTCGCTTTGCTTCTGGGGCTGCCGCCCTGCGGGGCGGCGTCCATCCGTGAAAAAGTTTGAGACGATATTTCGTTTTTGAAAATAAGGAGTGACTATGGAAAAAGAGACTGTCCAGATCCGCACGGAGTTTATTAAGCTCCAGGATCTGCTGAAATTTGCCGGAGCCGTGGAGACCGGCGGCGACGCGAAACTGATCATTCAGGAGGGCCGGGTCAAGGTGAACGGGGCGACCTGCACCATGCGGGGCAAGAAAATGCGCCCCGGGGACGTGGCCTGCATCGACGACCAGCTGGAGCTGACCGTCCAATGAAGTTAAACCGGCTGGAGCTGGACTTTTTCCGCAACTATGCCCACGTGGAGGCCACCTTTCACCCCCGGGTGAATCTCATCTACGGGGACAACGCCCAGGGAAAGACCAATCTGCTGGAGGCCATCGCCTACCTCTCCTCTGCCCGGTCCCACCGGGCCCGGTATGACCGGGAGCTCATCATGTTGGATCAGCCCCAGGGCTACATCAAGGGAGAAGTAGACAGCCGGGAGCGCACCTTTATTTTGGAGGCCAAGCTCTGCCGGGGCAAAACCCGGCAGCTCTGGTCCAACGGCCTGCGGCTGAAAACCGCTGGAGAGCTGGCGGGGATTTTGACCACCGTCCTCTTCTGTCCCGAGGACCTCTACCTCATTCGGGAGGGGGCCGCCGCCCGGCGGCGCTTCTTAGATGGGGCAATCTGTCAGCTGCGGCCCAGGTATGCTCAGGCGCTGGCGGAATATAACCGCCTCTACGAGCACAAGACCCGGATTTTGCGGGACTGGCAGGAAAATCCCTCCCTGCTGGATACGTTGGACGACTTTAATCTCCGCATGGCCCAGTTTGGCGCCCGGATCATTCACTACCGGGCCCACTTTGTCCGGCGGCTGGGGGAACAAGCCCCCGCCATCCACGCCGATTTTTCCGGCGGGCGGGAGCAGCTTGGTCTGCGGTATGAGACGGTTTCCACCGTTCAGGACCCGCTAGGTAGTGTGCAGGACATTTTTGAAAGCCTGATGCGCCACCAGGAGAGCCACCGCCGGGCGGAATTGGACAGCCGCCAGTGTCTCAGCGGTCCCCATAAGGATGACTTGGTGGTGGAGCTGGACGGCCAGAGCGCCAAACAGTTTGGCTCCCAGGGCCAGACCCGGACGGCGGCCTTGTCCCTGAAACTGGCTCAGCGGGAGATTTTTCAGCAGGAGACCGGCGAGTGGCCGGTGCTGCTGCTGGACGACGTGCTGTCTGAATTGGACGGAAAACGGCAATCCTTTGTATTGAACCGCATCCAGGGCGGTCAGGTGTTCATCACCTGCTGCGAGCCGGAAAAACTGGACGGCCTGGAGCGGGGCAAAAGCTTTCAGATCCAGGGAGGGAGCGTTCTCTCCCAGCGCTTGGTGTAAAGGAGGCGGCGGGATGCCCATTGTCATTGGAATTTTCTTTCTGCTGCCCCTGTTTTTCGGCGCTTTGGCGGAGTATCTATGCTGCCGCCTGCCCCGGCGCCGGTTTTGGCGGTTTCTGCCGCCGGTGATTGCGGTTGTCTTTCTGATCGTGGCCCTTTGGGTCCGGATACAGAATTGGGAGAGCAAAGACGTCTCCCCCCTCACCCAGTTAATTATTTTTCCCGGCGTGCCCGCGGTGGCGCTGCTGCTTGGGATGTATTTGGGGTGGAGGTTTTGGAAGTATCTTTGGTCGCCGAAGATTATTGATGATTTGCGTTGAAAGATAGGGTTCCACCCTGATGGGCGGCCTACTTTGCCCACGGCGGCAAAGTAGGCAATGGCCCAGGCCACCCTCTCTTGCCCCTTTGGGGCAATTCACCTTGAACGCCGCTGGGGCCGCCTTCGGTGAGCACCTTCGCGCAGCGGGTGCTCACAGGCGGCTTGCCCCGGACCCCATTTACGGGAGTGTGTCCCTTTGGGCGGTTGGTCCGTTCCGGCGGTCCTAAGCTTTGACCTTGCTCTCTTCTACTCCCGGGCCTTAGGCCCTTTTACCACTAAAATTTTCCGACATTGCCACGCTAACATACACCGCCTCCTGCATCCCTACCTGTTTGGTGTGGCGGTGGTCGGTTAGATCCCCAGCTACTGCCCAACTGCCACAGCTTTTCTGCACCAGGCGGTGTCATTTCAACGGTATTTCTTTCAAAATTCAAATATATAGGCCCTAGTGGGCCGAGGCAAGTGGTATCACAGATCTTCTCTTCGGGCCGCCGGAAGGTTTCAATCAAATCCCCAGGAGGGCGTCCCCCGTAACCGGGGGTCTGGGGGGCAGATGACTGTGAGCGCCCGCTGCGCGAAGGCGCTCACCGGAATCAACCCCCAGTCACTCTTTGGTTCCTTTCTGGTGACACAGAAAGGAACCCGCCCCGCAGGGCGGAACCCTCCCCCCAACAAATCAAATCCACAAAACAGACCATGAATGTGGAAAAAGGAGGCCACCATGTATCTTCATATCGGACAATCGGTGGTGGTCCCCTACCGCCAGATTTTAGGCATCTTCGATTTGGATAACGCCAGCTGGGCCTATAAAACCCGGGAGTTCCTGGAGCGGGCCGAGCGGGAGGGCCGGGCAGTCTGGCTGGGCGACGACCTGCCCAGATCGTTCATTTTGGTGGGCGAGGGAAACGCCCCACCCACCGTCTACATCTCTCAATTATCCACCGCAACTCTGCTGCGGCGGATGGAAAATAACTCCTTTGAGTAATATCTACCTATCAACAATACGGAAAGTTGAGAGCGGAGAGGGAAGAAGTCCCTTCTTTCCCCTCCCCTCTCAACCCTTCCAACGACTTGACCGGAGGTAAGCATATGGCAGAAAACAACGAGCTTCAGCAGCTCAATTCCACCCAGGTGGAGCACGAGTACGGCGGCTCTGAGATCCAGGTTCTGGAGGGCCTGGAGGCGGTGCGCAAGCGCCCGGGCATGTACATCGGCTCTACCAGTGAGTCGGGACTTCATCACCTGGTGTACGAAATTGTGGATAACTCCATCGACGAGGCCCTGGCGGGCTACTGCACCGATATCACCGTGACCATCAATCCCGGCAATACCATCACCGTTACCGACAACGGCCGTGGTATCCCCGTGGACATCCAGCCCCAGACCGGCCGTCCCGCTTTGGAGGTCGTCTTCACCGTTCTCCACGCCGGCGGTAAGTTCGGCGGCGGCGGCTACAAGGTCTCCGGCGGTCTGCACGGCGTAGGCGCCAGCGTGGTAAACGCCCTGTCCGAGTGGCTGGAGGTCCAGGTCCACAAGAACGGTGAGATCTATGAGATGAAGTTTTCCCGGGGAAAGATCACCCAGGAGATGAAGGTGGTGGGCAAGACCGATCATACCGGCACCACCGTCACCTTCAAGCCCGACCCCGAGATGTTCGACACCCTGGAGTACAACTACGACACCCTCCACACCCGCATGCGGGAGGAGGCCTTCCTCAACGCCGGACTGCGCATCCAGACCGTGGACCTGCGCCCCGGCCAGGAAAAAGAGGACGACATGTGCTACGAGGGCGGCATCCGGGAGTTTGTTACCTTCATCAACCGCAACAAGACCCCCATCCACGACGGGGTGATCTACATGTCCGGCACCCGGGAGGACTCCATGGCGGAGATCGCCATGCAGTATAACGACGGCTACCAGGAGGTCATGGTTTCCTTCGCCAACAACGTCCACACCCCCGAGGGCGGCATGCACGAGGAAGGCTTCCGCCGGGCGCTCACCAACACCCTCAACGCCTACGGCCGGAAAATTGGCGTGCTGAAAAATGACGACAAGGTGTCCGGCGACGACTGCCGCGAGGGTCTCACCTGCGTCATTTCCGTCAAGCTTACCGAGGCCCAGTTCGAGGGCCAGACCAAGGCCAAGCTGGGTAATGCGGAGATCCGCACCCTGGTAAATGCCGTGGTCTCCGAGAAGCTGGAGATCTTCCTGGAGGAGAACCCCAAGGTGGGCAAGCTCATCCTGGAGAAGGCAATGATGGCCAACCGGGCCAGAGAAGCCGCCCGGAAGGCCCGGGAGTCCATCCGGAGAAAGACTGCCCTGGGCGGCGCGGCGATGCCCGACAAGCTCCGTGACTGCAACGAGGCCAACCCCGAGCTCACCGAGCTCTACATCGTCGAGGGTGACTCCGCCGGCGGCTCGGCCACCCAGGGCCGGGACAGCCGCTTCCAGGCTATCCTCCCCCTGTGGGGCAAGATGCTCAACGTGGAGAAGGCCCGGGCGGACAGGGTGTATGGCAACGATAAGCTCACCCCCGTCATCACCGCTCTGGGCGCGGGTATCGGAGATGACTTTGATCTCAATAAGCTGCGGTATCATAAGGTCATCATCATGGCCGATGCCGACGTGGACGGCGCCCACATCCGTACCCTGCTGCTGACCTTCTTCTTCCGCTTCATGCGGCCTCTCATCGACAATGGCTATGTGTACGCCGCCGTCCCTCCCCTCTATAAGCTCACCAAGGGCAAGACCACCCGGGTGGCCTTCTCCGACGAGGAGCGGGACAAGATCTCCGCCGAGCTCCGTGGAGACAACCCCAACGCCAAGGTGATTATCAACCGCTATAAGGGCCTGGGCGAGATGGACCCCCACGAGCTGTGGGAGACCACCATGGACCCCGAGAAGCGTACACTCAAGCGTATCGAGCTGGACGACGCCGTCCGGGCCGATGAGATCTTCACCCTGCTCATGGGCGAGAAGGTGGAGCCCCGCCGGGAGTATATCCAGGAGAACGCCAAGAAGGCGGTCAACCTGGACTTCTAAGCGGTCCTTTGTCCCTGTTTTTTCAGCCATCCTTCAAGGAGGAAACAATAGATGAGTAAAAAACCCCAATACGATCCCGAGGAGATCCGTTTCCCGGACCAGGTGATCAAGACTGCTCCCCTGGTCAAGGAGATGGAGGACTCCTACATCGAATATGCCATGTCCGTTATCGTGGGCCGGGCTCTGCCCGACGTGCGGGACGGCCTGAAGCCGGTACACCGCCGCATCCTCTACGCCATGTACGAGGACGGCCTCACCAGCGACAAGCCCTTCAAAAAGTCGGCCACCTGCGTGGGCGACGTGCTGGGCCGCTACCATCCCCACGGCGACCAGTCGGTCTATGACGCCCTGGTGCGTCTGGGCCAGGACTTCTCCATGCGCTATGTGCTGGTGGACGGCCACGGTAACTTCGGCTCTATCGATGGCGACCCCCCTGCCGCCTACCGTTACACCGAGGCCCGCATGTCCAAGCTCTCCAACGAGATGCTTCGGGACATCGAGAAGGAGACGGTGGACTGGGACCCCAACTTCGACGAGAGCCGCAAGGAGCCCCGTGTCCTGCCCAGCCGCTTCCCCAACCTGCTGGTAAACGGCTCCTCCGGCATCGCGGTCGGTATGGCCACCAATATTCCCCCCCACAACCTTACCGAGGTCATCAACGCCGTCATCTGCGTGCTGGACAACGAGAACGCCACCCTGGACGACCTGATGGAGCACATTCAGGGCCCCGACTTCCCCACCAAGGGCATGATCATGGGCCGCAGCGGCATCCGCGCTGCCTATGCCACCGGCAAGGGCCACATCCGGGTCCGCGCCCGCACTGAGTTTGAGGAGTTCGGCAAGGACCGCACCCGCATCATCGTCACCGAGATCCCCTATCAGGTCAACAAGCGCATGCTCATCAAGAACATGGCCGACCAGGTGGAGGACAAGCGTCTGGAGGGCATCTCCGACATTCGGGACGAGTCCGACCGCAACGGCATGCGCATCGTCATCGAGCTCAAGCGGGATGCCAATCCCCAGGTGGTGCTCAACCGCCTCATTGCCCAGACTCAGCTCCAGGTGACCTTTGCCATCAATATGCTGGCTCTGGTCCACGACCAGAAGCAGCCCAAGATCCTCACCCTGCGGGAGATTCTGGACGAGTACATCGCCTTCCAGGAGCAGATCATCACCCGCCGCACCATCTACGACCGCCGCAAGGCCCAGGAGCGGGCCCATCTGCTGGAGGGTCTGCTCATCGCCCAGGACAACATTGACGAGGTCATCAAGATCATCCGCACCAGCTACGACAACGCCAAGGAGCGCCTGATGACCCGCTTCGGTCTGGACGACGTGCAGGCTCAGGCTATCCTGGATATGCGCCTGAAAGCCCTCCAGGGCCTGGACCGGGAGAAGCTGGAGGCCGAGTACAAGGAGCTGGAGGAGCGCATTGCCTACTACGACAAGCTCCTCAGCGACGAGGGGCTGCTGCGCCAGGTTCTCAAGGACGAGCTCACCGAAATTCGGGATAAGTACGGCGACCAGCGGAAAACCGAGATCGCCTTCGTGGAGGACGACTTGGACATCGAGGACCTCATCGAGGAGGAGCAGTGCGTCTTTACCCTCACCCAGGCGGGCTACATCAAGCGTACCCCGGTGAGCGAGTACGCGGCCCAGTCCAAGGGCGGCCAGGGCCGCAAAGGTATCACCACCCGGGACGAGGACTGCGTGGTGGACGTGTTTACCGCCTCCACCCACGACTACCTGTTCTTCTTCACCGACACCGGCAAGGTGTACCGGAAGAAGGGCTACCAGATCCCCGAGAGCGGCAAGACCGCCAAGGGCACCAACATCGTCAACATTCTCCAGGTGGAGCAGGGCGAGAAGGTGCAGACCATGATCCACACCCGGAAGCTGGACAACCCCGATCTGTACCTGGTCATGGTCACCCGCAACGGCACCGTCAAGCGTCTGCCCGTCACCGCCCTGAAGAACATCCGCAACAGCGGCATCCGTGCCCTGCGCCTGGAGGAGGGCGACCAGCTCATCTCCGTACGGGAGACCGACGGCACCAAGAAGATCCTCATCGCCACCCACGACGGTATGGCGGTCTGCTTTGACGAGAACGACGTGCGGCCCATGGGCCGTGACGCCGTGGGCGTGCGCGGCATCCGCCTGCGGGAGGGCGACTATGTGGTCAGCGCCGCCCGGGCCACCGCCGGCCGCACCGTCCTTACCATCACCGAGAAGGGCTACGGCAAGCGCACCCCCGTGGAGGACTACCGCGTCACCAACCGTGGCGGCATCGGCATCAAGAACTACGCTGTCACCGAGAAGACGGGCAAAATTGTGGGCATCAAGGTGGTGGACGGCAGCGAGGACCTGCTGCTGGTCACCCAGGCGGGTATCCTCATCCGTACCCACGTGGACGCCATCCGGGAGGCCGGACGTGCCACCCAGGGCGTTATCGTTATGCGCTTCAAGGAGGAGGGGGACAAGGTGATCTCCCTGGCTCTGGCGGAGCGGGAGGAGACCGCCGAGGTTGCCCAGCCCGAGACCGCGGAAGCGGAAACCATGGAAGCAGAAACCACTGAAACCCCGGAAGAGACCCAGGCTGACCAGGAGTGATAGAGCGCTCCTGGTGAGAAAAGGAGGTTTGTCCCGTGAGAAGACGTCGTGTGACCTATCGTCCCAGTAAGGCCCAGGGGGCCTTTGGGGTGGCCGTTGGCGCCATCTTTGTTGTAATCGGACTGGTGATGGTCATTCCTATCTTTGGCCTGTTTGGTGTCCTTTGGACACTGATTGCCGTGGGAATCACCGGCATGAACGCCTACCAGGTCTTCGGAAAGGGCTATGCCGGACCGGAAATCACCATTGAAGAGGACGAGGAGCCCCGTCGTGGGGCATCCTCCGCCCCTGCTCCCCAGACCCACGACCACATTCCTTCCACGTCTCTGGATGTGAAGGGACGGCTGGAGCAGCTCAAGGACCTGAAGGAGGCCGGGCTGCTCAGTCAGGAGGAGTACGACAAGAAGCGGCAGGAGATTTTGAAGGGGCTTTGAGTAAGGAGGATAATCCGATGCAAAGACGCCGTATGATCGACCGACCCAATCAGGTCCAGGGGAAAAGCTGGATCTCAGTGATTTGGGGCGTGATACTTCTTATCGTTGGTTTAGGGACCATCATGTCTATATCTGTCGGTATTGGCGCTGTGTGGACGGCGTTTGCTGTGGTCCTGATCGTGAACGGCATCCGTAAGGCCCTTGCGCCCAAGAACGCCTCCAAGCTGGGTGACAGTGTGGAGAAGGTTGTGTCCCGGATTCAAAATAAGGATCCCGAGAAAAAAACCGTCCGCAGCAAACAGGAGACCCACGACCATATTCCCCCTACCGCCCTGGATGTGGAGGCGCGGCTGGAGCAGCTGCGCAGCCTGAAAGAGGCGGGGCTGATGGACAACGCGGAGTATGAGCAGCGGAAGCAGAAGCTGTTTAAGGGGCAGTAAGTAGAATTCCGCCCTGCAGGGCGAGAAGGGGCGATGTGCCTTTCTGAACGATCAGAAAGGAACCCGCCCTGCAGGGCGGAACCCTCTTTTTTCTTTGCAAAAACAGTCAAAATCCATCCTCTCCCAAGGAGAAATGAATGAAAACCGTAACAATTTACACCGACGGCGCCTGCTCCGGCAACCCCGGCTCGGGCGGCTGGGGCGCGTGCCCAAAAAAGTAAACTTTTTTGGGGTCCCTGACAGATTGAAATCCTCGGGCGAAATGAATTCGCCCTGCGGCAAGGTTTTTGCCAGAGGCAAAAACGCTTGAACGCGCCATACGGCGCGGGGCGCACGGTGTGCGCCCTCAAAATCGCGCCCAAGGAGAAGTATATGAAAACCGTAACAATCTACACTGACGGCGCCTGCTCCGGCAACCCCGGCCCGGGCGGTTGGGGCGCGATTTTAATGTACGGCCCCCACAAAAAGGAGATGTCCGGGGGCGAGCCCCAGACCACCAACAACCGCATGGAGCTTACCGGAGTCATCTCCGCCTTGCGGGCCTTAAAGGAACCCTGCGTGGTGGAGCTCTACTCCGACTCCAAGTACGTCATCGACGCCCTGGAGAAGGGCTGGGCCAAGGGCTGGCGTGCTCGGGGCTGGGTCAAAGGAGATAAAAAGCCCGCCCTCAACCCCGATTTGTGGCAGCAGCTGCTGGAGCTGTGCGAGTATCATACCGTCAACCTCCACTGGGTCAAGGGCCATGCGTCCAATCCCTATAACAACCGCTGTGATGAACTGGCCGTAGCCCAGAGCCAGAAGTTTAAGTGATCCACTTGGGCAGAAAGTAAGGGATTTTGTGACAAAATCCCCTTGACAGCGGAAGATTTGTCCAGTAGAATGTCATCACAAAGCTGTGACAGAGAACAGTACCCCCCGCCGGGGCGCAAGAGAGAGGATGGTCGGTGTGAATCCTCCGAAGGCGGGTTGGGGAACGGCCCTCTGGAGCGCGGGCAGGAAATGGCCCGCCGGTCCCCGCCGTTACCGGGAACGAAGTGCGTACCAGCCAGGTACGAATTCAGGTGGAACCACGGACATTTTTGTTCGCCCTGAGCCGAAAACCGGCTCAGGGCGTTATTGTTTTTTTGCGACAAAATACACTGCTCTGAGCCAAATCAATCAGAAAAGGAGCGTATTACCATGAAAAACAGCGAAAAGACCATGGAAAAGATCGTTGCTCTGTGTAAGGGCCGCGGCTTTATCTTCTCCGGCAGCGAGATCTACGGCGGCCTGGCCAACACCTGGGACTACGGCCCTCTGGGTGTGGAGCTGAAGAACAACGTCAAGAAGGCCTGGTGGAAGAAGTTCGTCCAGGAGAACCCCTACAACGTGGGTCTGGACGCCGCCATCCTGATGAACCCCCAGACCTGGGTGGCTTCTGGCCATCTGGGCGGCTTCTCCGATCCTCTGATGGACTGTAAGGAGTGTAAGGAGCGCTTCCGCGCCGACAAGCTCATCGAGGACTGGTGCAGCGAGAACGGCGTGGAGCTGGACAAGCCCATCGACGCCTTCTCCCAGGAGGAGATGAAGAACTTCATCGAGGAGAAGAACATCCCCTGCCCCACCTGCGGCAAGCACAACTTCACCGACATCCGTCAGTTCAACCTGATGTTCAAGA
>OLRA01002129.1_pt1 | contig 20826 bp, 16 predicted proteins | sample 1673011 | NCBI WGS metagenome assembly OLRA01 (sample SAMEA3136746, study PRJEB25190) | human gut metagenome | reverse complement strand
CTATGAGAGTTGCATGGCAAAACCAAAACTTACGCAGAATGGGGAAATATGAACCGCCACCGTTAAAAATGCTTATTAGGGCGTTTCCATTGGGTAATGATTTGAAAGCGTTTCTACTTCTCTAATCTGCTTTTTCCTCATTTCCTTGTCACTGACAACTAAAGCCAAAGACTGCCACAACCACTTGAAACTCAAAACAAATGCTCTATTTTGCTATTTTTTGCCTTTTTAGGCGTTCTTTTCTACAGAAAGCAGCACTGACCATAATTTTGATTTGGATGCAGTCGCATCCGAATTGGAGTATTATAAGACAAATGATTTAAGGAGGCCATACAATATTGATATTGAACTATTGTCTGTAACATCACAATGTCCTAGATATGAAGAGACGCACAACAGAAGGGTGCTTTCAAATTACTACATCGTGTATGCGGAACATCTTCTCAAGGCTTTTAAACAGTACGGCGAGTCAATGACAACTCAGAAATTGAATCTGGACCTTTCATATTCTGAAGGCTTGAGAGATCGTTCGGATGTGCCACAGAAGGCGATTGATAATTTGGTGTCAAAACTACAGGAGTTGTTCTATTCTGCAAGGTACGCCATTCAAAATAATACAGCAATTTGTGGAGAATATACGTATTACATCAATGGTCAATTAGATAAGGCGGACCATCTGAAAAACCGCTTAATACTAAAATAATTAGATTGGAATTATGACAGAACAGGAACTTGCCAGAGTCATCTGGAACATCAAGGAGATTATCCGCAATATATGACGATGCCGAGGTGGAGGACGTGATTCTTCCATTCACACTGCTGCGTCGTCTTGACTGCGTGCTGGACCAGCATAGGGATTACATACTGTCCGAAATGGACAAGATTAAGGATAAGCCCGAGGGCTATCGCAAGCTGAAGCTCAAGAGCCTCATGGACGAGAGGAAACTGACATTCTTCAATGAGTCCGGCCTTTCCCTGCAGAAGCTGCTGGCCAACCCTAATATGATAGCGGACAACTTCAAGACCTACCTTGAGGGCTTCACAGACAATGTGAAGGATATCCTGTCCAACTTCGTTCATCAGGATGGAGAAAGCCCAGATCTCACTCAAATCTATCGCCGACTCAATAAGAACAACAAACTTTTCGCCGTAGTTCAGACCTTTGTGCGTGAGGCAGACCTTGACCCGGCAAAAGTGTCAAACGCCCAGATGGGTACAGTGTTCGAAATTGTAATCCGCTGGTCAAAGGAGTCCACGAACTCCAAGGCTGGTCAGTATTATACTCCTCGTGAGATTGTACGCCTGTTGGCCCACCTTACCCTTCACGGCAAGGAACAGGAACTTCAGCAGGTCGGCAAGCACTTTCTTATTTATGACCCGTGTTGCGGTACCGGCGGTATGTTGACGGCGGCAAAGGAACTCATAAAGGAGGAATCTCACCGCGACGATATCAAGGTTTACCTGTATGGTCAGGAACTCAATGAAAAAACCTATGCAATCTGCAAGTCCGACCTTCTTATCAAGGGAGATACCCAGAACCTTGACAAGCAAGTATTCCAGGGCGACACTCTGGCCGACGATAAGCTCTACGGCAAGAAGTTCAACTTTATGCTGGCAAATCCTCCATTTGGCGTTGACTGGGGAAAGGACGAACATACCAAGAAGGTTGTTCTGAAAGACAATTGCCCAGGCGGCAGATTCGAGGCTGGCCTTCCTTCCACATCCGATGGATCTCTCCTGTTCCTGATGCACATGATTAGCAAAATGGACGACCAGAATGGTTCCCGCATTGGCATAGTCCTCAATGGTTCGCCGCTCTTCAACGGCGATGCCGGAAGCGGCTGGAGCAATATCCGCAAATCTCTGCTTGACCGTAACCTGCTCGATGCAATAGTAGCCCTGCCTAAGAATCTGTTCTACGGTACTGACATCAGTTCATATCTTTGGATACTGGACAACAAGCGTCCTGCAGAGAGGCAGAACAAGGTTCTCTTCATCGACGCCAACTATCCGGATTTCGTAAATCCTTTGCAGAAAAGTCTTGGCAAGAAACGTTTTGAAATCAGCGATGCCGGCATTACATCAATCCTCAACCTGTACTCTGCCTACAAGACATCTTCTTGCCCGATAAAGGATGAGGAAACCGGCGAGTTCAAGATGCTTGAGATTGCGAAACTTCTTGACTACGATGACTTCCTTTATACCAAGGTGTCCACACAGCGTCCACTGCGCCTGTGGTTTGAAGATATTACCAGCAAATATTCGGCACTCTGCACCGATGAAAACTTCGATCCCGAATCCAAGAAGAATCTCATTCAGAAGACCATCTCACAGGTAGTTGGTATCGACATAAAGCGTAGCGACTCAGAGTTCTTTACCTTTCTGAAAGAGAAGAAAGTCAAGGTAGCCGCAACCGAAATCAAGACCATCCGTACAGCCTTCGGCATAATAGACGAAGATGCACCTGAGGTTCATGAGAATCCCCTCAAGCCAGAAAGCGGAATAGTTCCAGATAGCAATCTCTCTGATACAGAGATTGTTCCTATGAAGGACGACATCGAAGATTATTTCGAGCGTGAGGTGATACCTTTCGCTCCGGATGCTTGGATGGAAAGAAGCAAAGACAAAGTCGGTTGCGAATTTCCGTTCACAAAACTCTTCTACATTTATAAGCCTCTGCGCTCAAGTGAGGCGATAATGAAAGAACTGGAGGACTTGGAGAAATCCACCATGGGAGAAATTGCAAACCTCAGGTCAGAATAGTATGAGGAAGTACGATAAATACAAAAAATCAAATGTGCCCTGGATGGGCGAAATCCCGGAGCATTGGGATTTGAAGCGTATGCGCTTTGTAGCAAGGCTATACAATGGGAATAGCCTCAACGACACGGAAAAGAGCCATTATGCCGATACTCCAGATGACGATGATTCAATGCCATATATCGCCTCAAAGGATATAGACAGAGATACGGAGTTTATCGATTATGCGAATGGGATACGAATACCCAAGAATGAACCTGATTTCAAGGTTGCTCCAGCAGGGACATCATTGCTTTGCATAGAGGGTGGCAGTGCCGGAAAGAAAATGGGATTCGTGAATCAGGATGTCTGCTTCGTGAATAAACTTTGTTGCTTTGATGCAGTTATAAACAACAAGTTCCTGTACTACTACATCAAGTCCAAGAGTTTCTGGGAGGTGTTCTCTCAGAATATTCAAGGCATGATAGGTGGCGTTACGATTTCCCGTATAAAGGATTTTGCAGTTCCGGTTCCTTCAGATGAGGAGCAGGACGCCATTGTAGCCTATCTTGACAAAAAGTGCGGTGACATAGACAAGGCCATCGAAACTCAGCAAAAACATAAGGACTTGCTTAATGAATTGAGACAGAACATTGTTACAAGTGCTGTGACAAGTGGTGTGGATGTTCATGAGGCATATGAAGATTCTGGATTTGAATGTATAGGAAAGATTCCATCAACTTGGACTGCAACTATATTGAAGCGCCAGTTGCGCACGAAATTGATGTATGGAGCTAACGTGGGAGCTGAAGACAGTAACCCGGATGATCCGAGGTACATTAGAATTACAGACTTAAATGATGATGGCTCTCTGAAAGAAGATTCTTTTGTAAGCCTGAGTCCAGAAGCCGCTAAAGACTATATGCTTCAGTCAGGTGACATTCTATTCGCGAGGAGTGGTGCCACAGTCGGAAAGACATATATTCATAGAGGTGATTTCCCGGCATGTTTTGCAGGCTACCTTATTAAAGCTCAGTGCGGCAAGAATTTATTGCCAGATTACTTGTTCTATTACACAAAGTCAAAGTGCTTTGATAATTGGAAGGATAGCATTTATGTTCAATCGACCATTCCAAATATTGGAGCAGAAAAATATGGCCTAATGCCAATATCTATTCCACCAGTTGAAGAGCAACTCCGCATAGTGGACTATATTTCAAAGAGGACGAAGAATCTCATTCAACAAATCAGTGAAGCCGAACAGAAAATTGAGTTATTGCGGAAGTTGCGTGCCTCTATTATTCAGGAGGTTATCACAGGAATAATGAAAGTTTCATAAAGTCATGCACATTGGATATGAACTATCTTGACGAAACCGTGTTCGAAGAACACATTGCCAAATACCTGACAGAAAGCGAGCTCTACAATCAGCGCAGTCCTCGCGACTTCGACATCGAGCATCTTTGCGACCGTGAGATGCTTGAGCGCTTCCTCTGCGCCCAGCCCGAAGTATGGGCAAAGCTCCAGCGTAATGTCCCCGGAGCCGAGGTGGACACCGTTATTGCCGAATACAACAAGTTTCTGAACCGCGGTGACAGCATCCTCAACATCCTCTTGAAGGGCCTCCCCGTCTATGGTGCCAAGGTGAAATTCGTGCAGTTTAAGCCAGTCCTCGGTGGTACACAAACCGCAGCATATCGCCTCTATGAGCAGAACCGCTTTTCAGTGGTTCGCCAAATGCGTTATTCTACTGACGCGGCCGACTGCAGTAATGAGCTTGACCTCTGTATCCTCATTAACGGTATCCCAATCATAACCTGCGAACTCAAGAACGAGAACACAGGACAGAATTTCCTGAATGGCATCGAGCAGTATCGCACCAAGCGTAATTCGCAGAATAGGATGCTTCGCAACTGCCTTGTCCACTTTGTGATGGACAATAGCCTCGTATTCATGACTGCTGTGTTACGTGACGAAAAGACCCGCTTTCTACCGTTCAACAAGGATACGACCAATCCGCCTGTCGATGGAGATTATCCTTCCTGCTATATGTGGAAGGAAATCTTCCAGGCTGACAGCCTGCTGGACATCATCCAGAACTTCATAAAGAGGATAAAGGACGATGACGGCAAATATATCATCATCTTCCCGCGTTACCATCAGCTGAGGGCAGTGCGCCTTCTCCGGGCTATGGCCGCAAAAGAAGGGCCTGGCCACAACTATCTGGTGCAACATAGTGCCGGATCCGGAAAGACAAAATCCATGGCCTGGCTCGCACACCAGCTCTCGAACCTCACCAAGGAAGACAATACTCCGGTGTTCGACAGCATCATTATGGTGACCGACCGTATTGTGCTCAACCGCAATATGGCCGAGGATGTAGTGGCTTTCGAGACGCAGCCCGGCACTGTGAAAGACGTCCGCAAGGGCTCCAAGAACCTTGCAGATGCCATAAATGAGAACTACCGCATCATCATAAGCACGGTGCAGAAGTTTGCTTATGCACTGAAGGATATTAAGAAGCAGGGCAACAGACACTTCGCAATCATCGTGGATGAGGCCCACACTGCCATAGGCAACGAGAGTGCCAAAGATATCATTAACGCTCTCTCGACGGATGAGGAGATCCAGGGAATAGCGGATTTCCATCCCGAGGAATACGAGGACCAGCTGGATGCTATTATGGCTTACTGGCAGGCCATGCGTAAGATGATGCCGCACATCAGTTACTTCGCATTCACGGCTACCCCGAAGGACAAGACATATGTCCTTTTCGGGAAGAACGGGAAGGAGGCTCATGACCTGTATTCTATGAAGCAGGCCATCGACGAGAAGTTCATTTTGGACGTCACGGACAACTATAAGAGTTACAAGACCATGTTCGAGCTTGTAGAGAAGAATCCGGATGAAGACCAGAAGAAGCTCTTTGAGGAGAAAAAGTCTCTGCGTGTCATTTATGACATGCTAAACAAGGACTCTTACATTATGCTCCGCAAGGCAAATATGATTTTGGAGCACTTCATGGCTCACACAATAGGCAAAATTGGCCACAAAGCAAAGGCGATGGTGGTTACTGACTCACGTAGGGCGGCAGCCGACTATAAGCGTATCCTGGACCGCATTATTCAGAATGAATACGGCGGAGCCATAAAAACTCTGGTGGCATTCTCAGGCGAGGTTGAGGACTCTCTTGGTCGTAAATGCACGGAGGCCAATATGAACGATGATGCAGTCAAGGATGATGGAATCCGCCAGAAATTCGAGGAGGACGACTACAAGATTCTTATCGTGGCGGAAAAATTCCAGACGGGATTCGACCAGCCTCTGTTGCATACTATGTATGTGGATAAAATACTGGGCGGTATCCAGTGCATCCAGACTCTTTCCCGCCTCAACCGTACCTACGACGAGAAGGAAGACACGATGGTCATCGACTTCCGCAATGAGGCCGCCGATGTGCAGAAGGCATTTAGTGACTATTACACCAAGACAGTGCTCAACGGAGAAGTGGATGTGACACGTATGTATGCCTGCAAGAATGATATTGACGGTTTCAATATCTTCAGCATGGATGAAGTCAACGACGTATGCCACAGAATGCTGGACAAGACCCTTGCTGCAGGTGTACCTTCTATCATGAAGCGCATCGTTGAAGATAGGGTTGAGACTCTCAGCGAGGTGGATAAGGACAAGTACCGCAAGCTTGTGAACAGGTATATACGTCAGTATGGCTTTATCGCTCAGGTAATGCAGTTTATCGATCCTGACCTCGAAAAGTACTACGTATTCCTGAAGATCTTCTATAAGTTCCTGCCATACACCAAGGAAACCCTGCCTTGGGAGATTCTTGAACTCATAGACCTCGACAAACTGCGCATCCAGCTGGCCTATGACGGATCTCTAGAACTCGACCCGGAGGAGACTCAGATCAATTCACCGCGTATCGGGGAGCCCGGTGTAAAGAAACCCGATGAGGAACGCACAATACAGGAGATTCTAAGTATAGCCAATGAGCCATATGCCGGTTTCCTAAACGAGAACGACAAGATTCTCCGACAGATATGGCAAGAAGTTCTTACTGATCCCGACGTCAACGATGCCTTCCGTGCTAACAACAGCTATGATATTCTGTTAAACATCGTTAAAGAGAAGTTTGACCAGAAGATTGCGGAGCAGATAGACAAGTATTACAACTTCGTCGAGGTGCTCGAACACGACCAGGCTTTCTCCATATCTCTTATCCGTAAGTTCGTGGATGCTATCGCCGAGCGTACGCGGGTGACTTCCCACCTTGAGTATGACGAGGACGCCCTGAAGGCAATGATGGTGCAGGTGATGTCCGACATGTTCGACAGTATGCGCACACGCATGCGCCCGCTCGATGAAATAGTGGACAGTTTGTTCTTTATACTCAACACTCCGAGCACCCCGAATCTCGACGGCGTGGACGGCATCATTAAGGATAAGCTCAATGAAGCGTTCCTGGGCCAGGACCTGCGCATTGTGGACCGGCAGACCATCTTCAATCAGCTTGTAACCAAGTATGAAGTATTCCTTAAGAAGTTGTATTATCTCATCCATCAAGAGGAAATTCAGCCTCGAAGAGGAGAGACCAACGTTACGCTGGCCAATGCAATTCATGAGTTTGACTGCCTATGGTCGCTACGTGATGATACGAGTGCGGATTACAGACTCTTTGGAGATTATTTACAATCAGTTCGCGATTGGAGAAACCTTGAATCCCACAACGCACCGGTTAGCACCGAGCAAGAACTTTCTGCTGCTACTAAGATAGTTACAGCAATGTATCTGTTCGTTACCGGCAGCTCGATTTCAGATCTCGAATGGGCTGGATACTAAAATTATTATGGTGGGCAACAAGGTTGCACACCTCATAGCTACTTTTGTACCGTCAAAGGAAATATATCCGATGACGGTACTTTTTGTTATAACCATCTTGGCCTCGGCTGACATAGTGACAGAAGATTATGGATGGCAAAACGTTTGATATAGAGAGAATAAGATAACTTTTCTTCAGCCAATTTGTAAGCACGGTTGAAGATCTAAAATAAAGGAGTCTATGGCTAAAGGAAGACAAGGAAATGTAAATCAATTAACAGTGTGTAAACTGTGGGCAAAAGCTGGTGGTCGTTGTGAATACGAAGGCTGCAATAAACTGTTATATAAAGATGACCTAACAAGTGAGGATATCAACCGCTCACTGGTGGCACATATCGTGGCTGCATCACCAAATGGTCCTCGCGGCAGCGAGGCCGATTCTGGAAGATTGGTCGACAATATTGATAATGTTATGCTATTGTGCCATGAGCACCATCGCCTTATCGACCACGAGGGACTAAATGACCATCCTGCTGAGAGACTGAGGGCTATGAAGAAGAAACATGAGGATAGGATTCGGATGCTTACAGAAATTGATGTGGAGAAGAAATGCCTTCCTGTGATATATGCAGCAAATATTGGTATGGTTACACCGAGAATTACGCGGCCCGAACTGTCTAACGCTGTCGTCCCGGACAATTACCCTGACGAGAGAAGCATTGAAATATCGTACAATAATTCTTCGACCTACGACAACGAAAGCCTATTCTGGCAGATGGAGGTAAAGCAGCTCAAAGACAAAGTGTCTCAGGATGTTTTGCCAAGGTTCAAAGATGGTAAGTATGACTGCATATCTCTCTTTGCGCTTGCACCGCAACCTCTACTCGTAAAACTTGGCACACTTCTGAATGATGTATACAAGGTGAAAGTGTATCAGAAGCATAGGGAACCGGATACTTGGACGTGGCAGGTCGATAGCGAGCAGAACCATTTCTGTATCGAGAGTCCAACAGACAAGACAAAAACTCCTGTCTTAGTATTTGCGATAAGTGCGGATGCTATAACATCGCGTGTGAAACAGAAGTATGGCGAGACTGCCAGTATCTGGGTGATTACGGCAAATAAAGTAGGCAATGATATGTTGAGGTCGAAAGATCAGCTTGCTGAGTTCCGGACAATTGTCCGTAAAACTCTTGATGAAATTAATTCAGCGACTGCTGAATCGTCCATAAAAGTGTATATGGCAATGCCTGCGGCATGTGCCGTTGAACTGGGGCGCGTGTGGATGCCGAAGGCTGACAAATCATTGGTTCTGTACGATAAAAACAACTCTTTTGGTGAGGATGATGTTGAAACAATAACAATAAATAAAGAATAAATATGACGGTAGAGCAGAAAAAACAATTGAACACCTTGCTCAATGAAATTGGGAAGGCACTTGACGTCACGAAAAGTGAACATGAGATTATTACATCCAGATATGAGGCTGTAGGATATTTCTTGGCGAATGATTCAAGTCCTCTGAATGTTTATGAGCCAATGATACGGCCACAGGGTTCCTTTCTTTTAGGAACAGTTGTGCGCCCAGTAGCTGAGGACGCCGACCTGGATATAGATCTTGTTTGCGAGTTGATACGCAAGCCTGCCTCATGGACTCAATTCTCAACGAAGAATGCAGTAGGGAATCGACTTAAGTCTTCTGATCGCTATAGCAAGATGCTCGACAAAGAGGGTAAAAGATGCTGGACGCTGAAATATGCTGACAACAGGTACCACATGGATATCCTTCCTTGTTTTGTGGGCGAAAAGTATCAGAAAGATCTGGAGAGGATGCTTTCATCCGGCAATCAGGACATAACGGATACGACGGCCATACGCATAACAGACAATACTCGGGAAAATTACCGTACAGAGACTAATACTGACGGGTGGCCAAAGAGCAATCCCTTTGGATTTGCTAAGTGGTTCTATAATATCGCTTATCGGCCATCTACATTAACGCGTACGATTAATCTTAAGGAGGCCATTGCGCCTGTGCCGAAGCATTATGAAACCAAAGCTCCATTGCAGAGATCTGTCCAACTGTTGAAACGACATAGGGATATTATGTTCAAGGATGATGGAGAGGATAAGCCGATATCAATCATAATAACGACTCTTGCCTCAAGGGCATATAATGACTCGACTGATCTTTTGGATACCATTCAACATATAGCCCTGAACATGTCCTCCTACATCAAAGGAACTCCAGGTCATAGAGTCATTGAAAACCCGGTGAATCCTTCGGAGAATTTTGCGGACAGATGGAATGACACAAATAACAAGGAGACAAACTTCTACAAGTGGTTGGCAAAGCTCCAGACTGACATTAATAGGATTTCAGCCTCAACTGGACAGGGACTTGATAAGTTGCAGGATTTGTTCAAGGAGTTATTTGGCGAGAAGGTATCCACGGCATCATTCAAAGCCTATGCAGACAATCTAAGGACTGCAAGCTCAGCTGGGAAGCTGACTTCAACACTTGGAACAGCAACTATCGGTACAGCGGCTGGCGCAACCATTCCTAAACATAACTTTTATGGTAAGGATGCCTAATCGGCCAACAGTACCTATCCAAGGTCAGATAACTGTTTTGTCTAAGGATTTTCCAGACGGTTCAGTAATTTCCCAAACCACTAGGCATTTGATATGGGAAACTGCTGTGGTACCTACACCCAATAGTTCCACGTACAGAATTCGCATTGATTATACCATGGATAACGCTCCAAAGGTGTATGTTGTAAGCCCGAAAAAGTTAAAGCTTGCTTCTGGTCACGATAAACTTCCACATGTGTATAGCACCCCTGCTCAGCAAATATGCTTATTCTTTCCGGGATTCAAGGAATGGCAACCTTCAAAGTTTTTGGCAAGAACAATTGTTCCATGGGCCTCAGAATGGCTTATGTTTTATGAAATATGGCTGATTACTGGTGAGTGGCTAGGCGGTGGTATAGACCATACTCCTAGAACACAATCTTCAGATTTATCTCGCGTCGAATCAGATAAGAAAGAGTAAAGACATCACATCCCAGCCATTTTGGTCGGGTCAAGCAAAAATCTCAGGCGCATAAAGAAAACAGAAATAAGCGACAATCTTAAGCCCAGCTTGGTTACAGCCCCTCTGCCACTATCGCGGCTGCGGGACTTCCACTCTATTGACTCCGCGCAGAAAGACTCCGTGCCTTCCCTTCAGGAAGTCGCGGAGACTTTTGGTTCGTCTAGCACGAACATACTCTAAAGAGTGCAAGTCCCTAAACCGCCCTGATAATGGGAAGGTTACAGCCAAAGGCAAGGGTGTCCGCCGCGAGACGGAATCTGAAGGAAGCCGGCGGCAAACATCTGGTCTGACGGACAGAAATCCGATATGAGGCCTAAGGGTGAGGATAAGATTGCCTAAGAAATCGAAGTCCGATAACTATCCGAAATCGCCCAAGGTAAATCGGGCAGACATAAGATGGAAAGAGTATGTCCATAACTGGAGAGGTCTCGCAGGCGAGCGAAAGCGAGCAGTAACAACGAACTGCGAGAAGTCAGCAGAGGCCATAGTACCTGCCTAATATCGACACGCAGGGAAGGGCTGAACTTTATTTGAAGTAAGTCTAATGAAGAAACTCTATGGAGGATAGAAAGCAGAAAACGAAGGAGAGCTGCCCACGGGAAGATAGGCTGGAAGCCGAAGTTATCGAGGGAGCGCAGACCTATATGGAGATAACTGAAGGCAGACTTGCGGAAGTGCAGATAGATGAGAAGCACCTGATGGAACTCATCCTTTCTCCCTATAATATGAACCGAGCATATAGGAAGGTAGTATCGAACGGCGGGAGCGGAGGTGTCGACTCGATGGAGGCAAAGGACTTGCTTCCATACTTGAAACTCCACAAAGATGAACTCAGGAACTCCATCTTGAACGGGAAATATAAACCTATGCCAGTGCGCAGGGTGGAAATCCCGAAAGACAATGGCAAGACGCGCAAACTGGGTATACCAACTCTGGTGGACCGCGTCATCCAACAGAGTATAGCGCAAGTACTCACGCCAATGTATGAGCCGAAGTTCAGCGAGGGAAGCTACGGCTTCCGGCCGAACCGCAGTGCACAGGGGGCGTTGAAACAAGCGCAGAAGATACTCGACGAAGGTTATGAATATGCCGTGGGCATAGACTTGGAACGCTTCTTTGACACCGTAAACCAGAGTTACCTGATAGAGTTGCTCTCACACACCATAAAGGACGGCAGGGTCATAAGCCTGATACACAAATACCTTTATGCTGGCGTGATGGTCAACGGAGTATATCAGCCGACAACGGAGGGAACGCCACAAGGCGGCCAGCTCAGTCCGCTGTTGAGCAACATTGTGCTCAACGAACTGGACAAGGAACTGGAACGCCGCGGTCATCCGTTCGTGCGTTACGCAGATGACAGCCTAATCTTCTGCAAAAGCAGGAGGGGTGCGGAGCGCGTATGCGAAGGACTGACCAAGTTCATCGAGAAGAAACTCCACCTGAAAGTAAACCTCGACAAGACGGAAGTCGGCAATGTCCGTGGAATGAAGTACCTGGGACATACCTTCTACAAGACGGGAGAGGGCTGAAGGTTGCGTGTCCATCCCAAGAGTTTGCTCAAACTGAAGGCAAAGCTCAAGATGCTGACGGGCAGGAGCAACGGGATGGGATATGAACGCAGGAAGGTCGCGCTACACCAAGTCATACGCGGATGGGTATCATACTTCAAATATGCAGATACGAAAACATCACTGACAAGCATTGACCAATGGCTTCGCAGGCGGATACGTATGTGTATATGGAAAAGTTGGAAGAGACCTAAGACAAGGATAAAGAATCTCATACGATGTGGCATCAAGCCATACTGGGCAAGAATCTATGGCAACAGCAGCAAGGGATATTGGGCAAATGCGGAAGGTATAATGCATCACGCCGCAACCAACGATAAACTCCGCGCCGCAGGCTATCCATGTCTGATGGACTACTATGTCAGATTGCACGTAAGATAAAGAACCGCCGTATGCGGAACCGCACGTACGGTGGTGTGAGAGGTCGGAAAACGAAAGTAGGAAGAAAACTACTTCGTTTTCCTCCTACTCGATTAAAAGAGTTAGTTAAAGATATCCTACTCAGATAATGCAGGCAGAATCTGAATACCAAGGCATCCTTCAATCTTTGATATGGTTTCAAGAGAGAGGTTTTCCTGTCCCTTAAGGACCTTGGAGACATACTGCTGACTGCAGCCCATCAACTCTGATAGCTGCTTCTGTGACATATTCATTTTCTCCATCTTATCAAGCATCATCATAGCGATGCGCTGAGAATAGCGAAGCCAGAACTTGTTCTTCATTCGCCACTCTGCATTCTCGCGCCACCTTGATGGCGTTGCTGACTGATATTGTCTCAGTCTTGAGATTGTTGCTTCTGAAGTTTCCATTATAACCTCCTTCTGTCATTAATGCTCTTTCATATAATCGTCAAAAGAGTCTTTGTCCAAAATATTGTTATCTAGCAAGAAACGGCGAACCTTCTCCATTCTTGCAAGTTCGACAAGTGTATGCTCACGCTCTTGCATTGTACGTGTCAGCTTGATCGCTCCTCCTGTAATAACATAGATACCAGGGTCCAACTTGATTGCATATATACGCAGCCATGAAGCGTGCTTTTGAGTGTCACGCAGACGCACCTTCTCTTTTCCGAGAATCATTTCCGAAGTACGGTTGTTGTCAAGTGGACGGAACAACTTATCCAGGTCGGCTTCTGGGGAAATATCCATAATAAGGCACTGAAGCCTCTCGCTGTCATCAATCGTATCGTATATTGCCTGATTTACATCAGTGATTTTGAAGTATGCCGTCAAATCTTCCAGATTCGCCTTGAAGAAGTTTCTAAGCCACACAACATCATTCCATTGTCCAAGGATTGAATCAAGAACATTGTCCAGACAGTCATCATATCTGACAGCCCAAAGTTTTTCATTTTCCGTTATCTGATCAAATGTCATACTCAATTGATATTTTTGCAAATATAGTGAGAAATTTCAAACCCCACAACTTATGGGTTGATTTTATGATATTTCTTCTGACTCCATCGGACGCCAATAGTTGGCAAGACGGTAGTAACTGATAAAACTCAATTTGTCAAGCTCCTGTTGCTCATCCTCAATAAGTAATCCTCAATCCTTCAGAACTTGAACCTGATTTGGCATGTCCATCGGTAATTTTTTGTACCTCATACTCTATAAAAGCAAACGGTGGCTACTGCAACTTATTGTAGCATGAAAGTTATACCGCCCATAGCATTAAACGAGTTCTCCGGTTCAGCAGGAGACTTGACTGAACACCCAGTCAAGCCGATGAATAGTATAGGGACTGTCGGAAAATACCCAAAAAGATTTTCAACTTTCCTAACGAATCAATTGATAAAGTGATAGAAATTTTGTATCTTGACTTTGTTATGCGTCATATTGAGAAATACATATTCGGCCTTATCATAGCATTCTGCTTGTGCTCGTGTTTCCACACAAGCAATGTGGCTATGGTGCTGGACAGGGCAGAAATGTATCTTGCCACATCACCGGACAGTGCCTTTGTTCAATTGGATTCGATTGACAGGAGTATGCTGAAAACAAAGGAACTGCAGGCAAGGCACGCGCTGTTGTACTCCCAGGCTCTGGAGAAGGTGGGCATTGAAGTATATAACGACAGCATCATCCATATCGCCCTCGATTATTATTCTTCAGTCGGAGACAGCAAAAACGTGCAGAAAGCCCGGGAATGCCTGGACCGCATCAATGAGAATGCCAGTATGCTGACTCCATCTGACACATTGAAAATCCAAAACGCCAGAATCATTGAAGAACGGTATCTGGACAAGATGACACTCGTCGAGAAGGACAACAGCATCCGTATAATCGTCATTCTTTCCCTGCTGTTTCTGGCTATAATGGTGTTTATTATCCGGTATGTCGTGAGGAAACTGAAGTCCCGCCCCGACGATAAGGCAATGGCCGTAATTCGGCAACGTCTTTCTGTCCTTGACAGAGTAATAGCTTCACGCATTTCATCTGACGACAAACTCTACCGCAGTTCTGAAGAAGAGATTGAAGTTTTGATGTCCGACCGGGAAGAATTTCTCCGCTCCACGAAAATTGTCTTTGAAGAAAGCCATCCAAAGTTTATTGCTTACCTTCAGGACAAAGAACTTACTGACTGGGAAATTGGTTATTGCTGCCTCTATACCCTCGGTCTGAAAGGAAAAGATATCGGCGAGTACATCCAGAAGAAACGACATTACATCATCAGCCACGAAATCCGCCAGAAACTTGGGCTCGACGAGCACGATACCAATATCAGCATCTATCTGAGGAACCTTCTTCTGGACTTGGAACGCTGATGTAAAACTTTCCGAAGTCTTACAGGACGAGCAATCTTTATCTAACATTGAGTATCAGCCATATACGAGCAGATATTCTTGCTTAGTCCCGAATCATGTAAAACTATTTCCGGGTAATTTTGTCTTCGACAAATACACGGAAACGCAATGAAAACAAAGACAATCATCCTTACAGCTGCAACTCTGGCCATAGGCCACACCGCCAGGGCCCAGGAATCGGGAATCGCCCAGCCGGACTCCCTGGGCACCATTCAGAATCTCAAAGAAGCCACCGTAGTGGCCCGGCAGGAGCTGATCAAGACCGATGCCGACAAACTTACCTATAATGTCCAAGCCGATCCACAGGCAGAAGGCGGCAACCTGATAGACATCCTCCGGAATGTGCCGATGCTCAGCATCAACGGTGAGGACAAAGTGCTGCTCAACGGTTCATCAGACTATAAGGTCCTCGTGAACGGGAAATCTACCGGAATGTTGGCCCGCAACTTCGACCAACTCATCAAGAGCATACCGGCTTCCTCCATCAAGGAAATACAGGTCATAACCAATCCGCCCGTAAAATACGATGCTGAAGGCATAGGTGGCATCATTAACATTGTGATGGTCAAACGGCTTAAATCAGGCTATAGCGGCTCGCTCAGCGCGCAAGCCGCCTCTTTGGGTTCCGCAGGCGGAAGCGGATACATCAATGCCCAGCTTGGAAAATTCACCATCAGCGCAAATGCCAGCGGAATGTATTTTCCAAACCCTATACCCCACGGTGTAACTGATATTGAAAACTACACGAGCGAAGAATATCATTATCATAACCTGACATTTGACAGTAAAAATATATTCTCTTCCGGTGCATTCTCTCTGGAAGCGAGCTATGAACCGGACACATTGAACCTCATCACTCTGTCAGGATGGGCAAATTTTCAAAAGATGCTGGCAGAGAACGATGCTACTGAAACTTTCTGGAATACCGACCTTGTCAAGACGATAGAAATGCAGGAGCTTACAGAGCGGACGAACCGATACAATACCTTCTCTGGCGAACTGGCTTATCAAAAGAACTTCCGGAACGATGGAGGCATACTGACATTCAGCTATTCAATCGACGGAAATCCGAACAGTACGGACAACCACGTCACAGTAGTACCTGTCCTGGGAAGCACGGATTACCACCGTCACTCTTTCAATACCGCGCATACTATCCAGCAAATTGGCCAGATTGACTATTTTAGCAGCCTCAAGAATAAACATCTGATAGAAGCAGGTGCAAAATATACTCTGCGCTCCCACGTGGCAGATTCTCAGGATGAAGTATGGAACTTTAAATCTAATCAATGGGACATTGATAATTCCAATGTCAATGACCTGGACTATAAGCAACACATATTCGCCGCCTATGCCAGCTACGGCTACAAGTTTGCAAAAGTCACGCTGAAAGCCGGTGCACGCTTGGAATACACACTGAACCGGGATATCTCCAAAAGTCCATCAGGGAACATTGAGTTTGACAACAGCAATTTCAACATTGTACCTTATTTTAACGCTGCCTGGCAGATTGACTCCAGAAATATGCTCTCCGCTTCATACACACGCCGTCTGGGACGCCCGAGCGTTGACTATCTCAACCCTTATATTTTTGAAGAAACTCCTTATAGCAAGATGCACGGCAATCCAGACCTGAGAACTGTAGTTTCCGATGCCATCACACTCACATATCGCACAAGCGGTGATAGCTGGGACTTGACGGCAAGGACTTACGGCAGCCTATGCAACAACAAGATTGAATATCTTTCAAATGTCCATCCGGACGGCATCAAGATTTCCACCTATGGGAATGCCGTAAAATATAACCATATTGACGAAATGTTGAGTTTCAACTGGAGTCCGGGCAAACGATTCTCGCTTCAGGCATCTGCAAAAGTCGGATATAACTATTTCTATGCACCATTGTTGGGCCAGAAAAATGACGGTGTCGAATGGGCTTTCGATATTGGCACCAACATTGTACTATGGAAAGGAGCGTCAGCCTATGCCTCTGGCAGCATTTCCGGAGGAGAAACCACCCTGCAGCGCACATATCACGGAGTCGATTATATATACTCACTCGGCCTGAGACAGGGCTTCCTCCAGAACCGTCTCATTATGTCAACCACAGCCATTATGCCCTTTCAGAATCGATACTATGGTCCAACGCGTGACACATATACAGAGACCTACTACCAGCATAATAAATACTGGTATAACCCACGCCAATTTCGGTTCAGCCTCACCTGGCGTTTCGGCAAGACAAACATAAATCTCAAGCGCACAAAGAAAACAGAAATAAGTGATATGTTATAAGCCAACTTGTTTCCAGCCCATCCGTCACTATTGAGGTTGTGGAACTTCCACTCTATAAATTTGTGGGAATCAAATGAGGATCAATGTGGGAACTTTTGGGAAAAATAAACGCCCCTGAGATACTCTCAAAGGCGTTTTAAGAGGTGCCTAGCGGAATCGAACCGCTGTAGCAGGTTTTGCAGACCTGTGCCTAACCGCTCGGCCAAAGCACCGTTTGGGATTGCAAATGTAGGTATTCTTTTTGGATTGCCCAAATATTTGTGGCAAAATCTTTACAATTTGTGCCTTTGGCTGTATTGTATGCCGTGCTATTTTCTGGTCACTATGCAGTATGGGCCTACGTAAACCACTGTGCCGGAAGAATATACGAACTTTCGCAGGTCAGGGAATTCTTCCAGGTGCTTTCCTGTCATGATAAGCGTCAACGGCGAGCTGCCGAGGGCAGAAGAGTCAGCGGCATCGCGCAGGAATCCGTCCACATCCTTCTTGTAGTCCTTGATCTGCCTTCCTATATATACGTCGATGTTCTCCGGCCTGTGTACGAACAGAGTTGCCACATCAGTTCCGGAAGGGACCTCCTTGCACATGTCCTTGTAGCCGATATATGGATTAGCCTTGGGAAGAACAGCAGCGGCAGAATATACGGCGAGGAAAAGCGAGGCGCCGATCATGAACACCGGCAGGTTCCAGTGCTTTCTCTTGAAGAGGAACCAGAGCGCGAGCGCATTGCCCGACATAAGCAGCACTGCCGCCATCTTCACAGGAGACGTGAAGGCGAAAGGATAGGTGGAAGACAATGACTCCAAAGCATTGACATTGACCACTTCAGCGAGAACCAGCAGGGCGGCGAGGCCGGCGACAGCCAGCAGCGCAGCAGGAATTGCGATAGCCCAGATCATCCACTTGCGGGCTCCGGTACGGTTCACGGCAAGCGGGAACAGGTACACTATGAACGGAATCATCGGAACGAGGTAAACCGGAAGCTTGGAACTGAAACTCGACAGCATTATGAACGTGGTCGCTATCACGCAGAGGAACAGCACTTCGGTATCGGAGCGGACAGACTCAGCCGTAATCACTTCAGTATCATCGGCCGCAACGGTTTTAGGACCGCGGCGTCGGAGTGCGGCTATCAGACCGCCTATCAGAAGTATGGTATAAGGAGCAATGCACCAGAGGATGGCCACTGCATAGAACCAGAACGGCCTGCTGTGAGTGAACGCATTGACAGCGCGTCCTACAGTCTGTTTGAAAAGAAGATTGTCCAGATAGGATACGCCACCGTCGATGAACACGCCTGTAAACCAGATGAGGCACAGGCCTGCGATAACACCCCAAGTCTTCCATCCCAGATATCGCGGAATGTCACGCCATTCGCGCTTGACCAGCAGAAATACCAAAATGGAAACCGGCGGCACAAGCAGTCCGACAGGACCTTTCGTGAACAATGCCAGGAATATCCATACCGGCAGCAGCCAGGAGCATTTCCTGTACAGGCGCTTGGACTCCTCCCCGTCGAGCCCCTCTTTACGTAACCCGTACATCCGCCAGAACGTGAAGATGGCGAGAGCGATGAACATGCACATCAGCATATCCATACGGATGACCACCATTGTCCCGAGGAACATGACGCTGGACAGAAGCATCATTGACATTGCCATCCTGTCCTGGGACGAAGCTCCCGTCATCACCCAGCGGTCCATCAGCCAAGTCAGCACGAAGGCCGGAATCAGCGACAGCAGAGTCAATGCGAATACGCTGTGCTGTCCGAACAGAAGCCGGCAAAGCATTACTGCCCAGATATATAGAGGCGGTTTGTCGGCATACGGCTGTCCATGGTTGTAGAACGCGAATACATTCCCGTTGGAGATGGCCTCGTCGGCGATGCTGAGGTATCTCAGTTCGTTGGAAGGAGTGAAATCCCTCATCAGCATTGCCGGAAGAAGGCAGATGAACGTGAACAGGAACACCGCCAGGAGCGGATACTTGTTCAGGAAGTTATTTTTCAGTTTCGGGGACATCAGTTTTGTTTTCTTTAAAGCCAATGACAAGGTTGCGGATATATGCGACAAATCCGAAAGACTGTCCCAAAATCAGCACCGGGTCCATACGGAAGATACCGTAGGCGATGATTACTCCTGAGCCGAACAATGATATGGCCCAGAATCCCATCGGAAGTGTGGATTGTTTGTAATGATGTGAATATATGTATTGATATACAAATCTCAATGTGAATATGACCTGTCCTGCAGAGCCGAATATCACCAGCCAGAACGGAATGTCGTCATTCCGGAAGAAACTCTGGAAATATACGGCGGCATTCTGGAGAAGCAGCAGCACTGCTACTACTGGCGTGGCCAGAAGCACCGACTGCAGAAACAGCCCGAGACGCTTCCAGACACCTTTAGCGTTCAGATTCCACAGATAGACATAATAGGAAATGAGCTGTCCGAGTATTATGGAAAAATCATCGCGGAGAACACCATAGATGAACATGAGGTAGGCTCCGATAACACTCAGTACCCAGTATGCCGAAGGTGAGACCACCTTCTTCGCCTTCTCGGATTTCCACCACTGGAACAGCGTGCGCAGCGAAAAGAAAAGCTGGGCGGTGAAACCGAGCGTCAGGATTCCCACCTTGGAAAGCTCAGGCAACAAAAGACTACAAATCATTCTCTCCTACCTTATAGTTAATATAGCGCGGCTTCATCCACCTGTATGCGAAGCAGTCGGCGAAAGGACCGACGAGACGGTTCCAAAGATGGTACTTGGAGCTGCCCGCAACTCTCGGGAAATGCCTTACAGGCACCTGTGAATAAGAGCACCCGTCCTGCAGCAGCACAAGCGCCGGCAGGAATCTGTGCATTCCCTTGAACATCGGAATCCTCTTGGCGACATCCGTGTGGAGCACCTTCAGAGGACATCCCGTATCGGTAGCCCCGTCATGGGTCATCATTTTCCTGAAACCGTTCGCAATCTTGGACTGTGCGCGCTTGAAGAACGTGTCCTTGCGGTTCGCCCTGATACCGATCACCATGCTGTGGCTTTCAATGCCGTCGAGCAGAAGATTGAAATCTTCCGGAGTAGTCTGCAGGTCAGCGTCCATATAGCCCACATAGTCGGAGAACGTGTAGTCGAAACCGGCTTTGATGGCGGCGCTCAGACCGGCATTTTTCACAAAACTTATATAGTGGAAATCATTGTTCCTGGCGCACACTTCCTGAATCCTCTCCAGACTTCCGTCAGAAGAGCCGTCATTGACAAAAAGCGCGCAGGCCTTGTATTTGCTTTTCGGAAGGAATTCGGAAAGAGCCTTCTCGAGGGCATAGATGTTGTCCACCTCATTGTAAACAGGAACAACTATCGTGAATCTGTATTCTCCGGTCTTGTTCATCTTTCGTAAAATAACTTGTTGCAACATGCAAAGATAGTGAAAGTCACTCAACTTTCACTATCTTTGCATATACAAAATAATCAGA